>Ga0172372_10007553_pt1 | contig 14572 bp, 12 predicted proteins | sample LakKiv5m_2_FD_114544 | JGI IMG/M metagenome (GOLD analysis project Ga0172372, IMG submission 114544) | Freshwater microbial communities from Kabuno Bay, South-Kivu, Congo - kab_092012_9.5m | ecosystem: Environmental > Aquatic > Freshwater > Lake | place: Democratic Republic of the Congo...
ACACCAACAATAACACCAACATCAGCCGCAACCAATCCATTCACTTTTGTGGTTGATACAACAATTACGGGAACCATATCTAATACAAATCAATTTGTTTTACGCACAACTAGCAGTTATGATATGACAATAAATTGGGGGGATGGAAATACACAAAACTACATTGGTAGTGGAGATATAACAAAAACATACAGTTCTCCCGGTCAATACACTGTTCAAATATCAGGAACACTCCCATCTTTAAACTATTCTAAAGATATTAATGATAATGCGAACGAAGGTCGCAAAATTTTAAATATCACACAATGGGGTAATATTGTATGGTCTAGTTTTTCTGGCGCCTTTATGGGATGTCTAAATTTAAATGTAACAGCCACAGATACCCCTAATTTAACGAATGTTCAATCATTAAGTAGTATGTTTTCTGAATGTTTTAATTTAACAGGTAACACTTATTTCAATAATTGGAACGTATCTGGTGTAACAAATATGGATAATATGTTTTATGCTTGTGTGCAATTCAATCAACCATTAAGTGGGTGGGATGTATCGAATGTTATAAATATGAATGGACTGTTCAATAGTTGCCATAACTTCAATCAACCGTTAAATAATTGGAATGTATCGAATGTTACAACTATGGGTACAATGTTTTCTAATTGTGAGGTCTTCAATCAACCATTAAGTGGATGGAATGTATGTAATGTTACAAATATGGATTATATGTTCAATGGTTGTTTCGTATATGACCAAAATATTTCAACATGGAAAGTTCCTTTAATATCACTCCAACCTCAGGGTTTTGACCTTAATACACCTCCCCAATGGTCGCTTATTGAAAAACCACAATGGGGAGCATCCTGTCTACCACCAGGACCAGAAACAGAAAGCCCAACACCAACCGAAACGCCAACTCAAACCCCAACCCCAACAGTAACTCAAACACCTACAAATACTCAGACACCTACAAATACCATAACTCAGACTATAACACCTACAAATACTCAAACACCAACAAACACTCAAACACCAACAAGGACATTAACTATAACACCGACACGTACTTTAACACCGACTCCATCATCTAATGTACAATTCTCATATCCTTATTCTAACTTAGGTACTGGTGGGAGTGATACTGAAGCATGTTCAGAAGGTGGAAACACATTCTATGGTGTAAGAACAACATTTAATGATCTAGAAATAGGTGATATACTTTACTTAGATACTAATTTGAATGACCCTGCAGTTGGGTTTGGTTTTGTGTCGAATAGTGTTATTTATTATGAAATCGATGGTGGTAGTGGAACAATTATATCTGCAGCTGGTCTTTGTTACTCATAAAAAAACATTCATAATTATTTACAATTAAGGACACATAAGTATTTTTTTTAAAAAAAAATATAAATATGAAAATATTCATTCAAATAGCATCTTACAGAGATCCAGAATTAATTAAAACAATAAAAAGTTGTGTAGATAATGCCGACAAACCAAATAATTTAGTTTTCGGAATTGCTCGTCAATTTCATCCTGATGATAAATTTGATGATTTATCAGAATTTATGTTAGACGAGAGATTTCGAATATTAAATATACCACATACCGAATCTAAAGGGGTTTGTTGGGCTAGACATCAAGTACAACAACTTTATAAAAAAGAGGAGTATACTCTTCAGATAGATTCACATATGAGATTCGCAAAAGGTTGGGATACTGAAATGATTGGTATGATTAAACAATTACAAAAAAAGGGACATAAAAAACCGCTACTTACTGGGTATGTTTCATCGTTTGATCCCGATAGAGATCCTGAAGCACGAATTCAAGAGCCTTGGAGAATGGCTTTTGATAGATTTATTCCTGAGGGTGCAGTATTTTTTTTACCTGAAACTATTCCAAATTGGAAGGAATTAAAAGAACCAATCCCTTCTAGATTTTATTCAGCGCATTACGCGTTCACACTTGGTAAATTTAGTAAAGAAGTTCAACACAATCCAGAATATTATTTTCACGGTGAAGAAATATCAATTGCGGCAAGAGCGTATACTTGGGGATATGATTTATTTCACCCACATAAAGTTTTAATTTGGCATGAATATACACGTAAAGGAAGGACAAAACAATGGGATGATGATGGTGCTTGGGTTCAAAAAAATAATGTATCTCACGATTTGAATAGGAAACTATTTGCAATGGACGGAATTAAACAAGAAGGTCACGATGGGCCCTATGGTTTTGGTAAAGTCAGAAGTTTAAAAGATTATGAAAAATATTCAGGTTTATTATTTGAAAAAAGAGCGGTACAACAATACACTTTAGATAAAAATTATCCACCAAACCCATATAACTATGCAAATGAGGAAGAGTGGAAATCTGATTTTGCTTTAGTGTTTAAACATTGTATTGACATTGGATATTCCCAAGTACCTGAAAAAGATTATGATTTTTGGGTTGTCGCTTTTCACGATGAGACCGATGAAACTATTTTTAGAAAAGATGCGGATAAAGGTGAAATCGCTCGTATGATGAATGATCCTGATGGGTATTGTAAAGTCTGGAGAGAATTTCAAACATCACATAAACCAAAATACTGGGTTGTATGGCCACACTCAGAGTCTAAAGGATGGGGAGAAAGAATTACAGGACAATTAGATTACGCCATTGTAAGTTAAAATATGAATAAAATTAACGTATTAATACCAATGGGTGGAGATAGTACTAGATTTAAAAAAAACAGGAAACAGTAAACCTAAACCATTTATAGAAATAAATGGAAAAAATGGTTGAGACCGTAATAGATAATATAAAACCTGCTAATACTGATCAAGTTATACTAATTACTAGAACACATCATACCACCAAAGACGAATTAGTGAATTACCATCTTGATTCAACTATAATCGAATTAAATAAACCTACAGATGGTTCATTACAAACAATACTTCAAGCTAAAGAATTAGTGAAATATGGTGAAATTATTTTAGCTAACTTATGATTCGATTAATAATATTTGACCTTGATGGTGTGTTAGTAGAAACTAAACACCTCCACTTCGATGCCTTAAATAGAGCACTAGGTAAGGAGTACACCATAAGTTGGAGTGATCACCTTTCTATCTACGATGGCCTAAAAACAAACCAAAAGTTGCAAATACTTAGCGAGCAGAAAGGATTACCAACTACTAATCATAAACAAGTTTGGTACGACAAACAAAAGTATACCTTAGAAGGACTAAGCAATCTTACTTCAGACTTTAGTTTAATAGAAACATTCAATGTTTTGGTAGATAAAGGTTACAAAATTGCAATATGTTCTAATAGCATAAGAAAAACAATACTTACTATTCTTGCTAAGATAGGAGTTATACAGTATATCGACTACATTGTATCAAATGAAGATGTGGTCACAAGCAAACCACACCCCGAAATGTATTGGAAAGCAATCTCGTTTTTTGGTGTTCTTCCCGAAGAAACTTTGATAGTAGAGGATTCGCCACACGGACTTTTGGCGGCTAATAGATCAAATTCACACGTCATGCGGGTTACAAATCCAAAAGATATATCTTATATTAGCCTAAACAAAAAGATACAAACTATAAATTCAAAAACCATGAATACAATTCCTAAATGGAAAAATGAAAAACTAAATGTGCTTATTCCAATGGCTGGGGCTGGAAGTAGGTTTGAACAAGCAGGTTATACGTTTCCAAAACCACTAATCGATGTCAATAATAAACCAATGATTCAAGTTGTCGTTGATAACTTGAACCTAGAAGCGAACTACATATATGTGGTTCAAAAAAAACATCGAGAGAAGTATAACTTAGATACACTACTGAACCTTATTACTCCTGGATGTAAAATTGTAGAAACGGATGGATTAACTGAAGGGGCCGCATGCACAGCTCTACTAGCTAAGAATTATATCAATAATGATAACCCACTCTTCTTTGCTAACTCAGATCAATTTGTAGAATGGGACTCTAATGAGTTTATGTATAAAATGCAAGAAACTGGGGTTGATGGCGGAATAGTTACATTCAAGGCTACCCACCCAAAATGGTCTTTTGCGCGAGTAGACAGTAAAACTGGATTGGTGTTGGAGGTTGCGGAAAAGAATCCTATCTCAGATACAGCTACTGTAGGTTACTATTATTGGAAGTCTGGTTCGGACTTTGTGAAATATGCAGAGCAGATGATTGAAAAAGATATTCGTGTAAATGGTGAGTTTTATGTATGCCCAGTATTCAATCAAGCAGTTCAAGATGGTAAAAAAATAAAGACCTTTGATGTTCGCGAAATGTGGGGATTAGGCACTCCTGAGGACTTAAATGCCTTCCTAAAATCAAATAAATAATAAACTACGAGAAAAACGATACAAAAATGAAAAATATCAAACAATTAGAATTAATTGAAACTCAACAATCATTATATGATAATTTTAATTCTTTTATTTTAAGTGACGATAAAAAAATATTCAATAAATTAATATCTAGAGCATTATTATACAACGAAATTAAAGATATACCAGGGGACATTGTTGAATGTGGTGTGTTTAAAGGGACAGGACTTTATAGTTTTTTAAAATTAAAGAGGATATTCAATCCAAATTCTTCCAAAAAAGTTATTGGTTTTGATTTTTTTAATACCGATAAACTAATTTCAACAATAGGTATCGATGATGATAGAGAATATATGAACACTTTGTTTAAAGATAGGTCATTTTCACATCACGAAACATTTAAAGAAAATTTAAAATCACAAATAATCAACGATGGTTTTTTTGATTATGAATTCGAGTTAATTGATGGAGATATCTCATTAACCAGTAAAGAGTTTTCTAAAAATAATCCAGGATTGAAAATATCACTATTATACATGGATTTAGATTTAGAAATTCCTACATATGATACATTAGTTAATTTATGGAATAATGTCACTAAAGGAGGAATGGTAGTCTTTGATGAATACGGATACCATAAATGGAGCGAATCTAAAGGAGTTGATAGATTTATTGAAGAAAATAATTTAGAAATTCGAGCACTTAATTTTATGTGTCCAACAGCATATATTAAAAAATGATACTAATTTCACATAGAGGGAACATAAATGGAAAAAAAGAAACCATGGAAAATCACCCTGAATATGTTTTAACAGCATTAAATTTAGGATTTGACGTAGAAATTGATCTTTGGTATTTTAATGAAACATTTTATTTAGGGCATGATGAACCGAAATATGCGATAACTCAAGATTGGTTAGTTCTTTACTCTGAAAAGTTATGGTTACACTGTAAAAATTTAGAAGCTATTGAATATTTGAAAAATAATAACTTAAATTTAAATTACTTTTGGCATCAAGAAGATTTTGTTACAATAACATCAAAAGGACATATTTGGACATATCCCGGAAAACAACCAATAAAAAATAGTATAGCAGTTTTACCTGAAAAATACAACGATCCTATAGATATTTGTTATGGAATTTGTAGTGATTACCCTCATAAATTTTTAAAAAAAAACAAATGGAATTAAATAATTTTTTAACATTTATAATGTACACAAATCAAAATTACATCCCTATTGCTAAAATATCTTTAAATGGGTTTTTTAAAAATTGTGGAGATCAAAAAATTAAAAAATACTTGGTAAGTAATTCTTTTGAAGAAGAAACAAAACATTTATTACAAAATTTTGACATAGAATTATTCAATTCAAATGTTCCATTTTCAGATGGTGGGCATCATTTTAGTAAAACAATTTTAAATTTACTTGACAATATTAATACAGATTATGTTATGATATTTTTAGATGATTATACAATCACTAGACCAATTAAATGGAATAATATAAATAACTTAATAAAATTAATGATCGATCAAGAAATAGATTATTTTTCATTTATGTCTTATGACTATAATTGGAAGGAGTTAGAGATCGACTATTCTGAATATAATTTTGAAAATCAAAAACTAATGATTTTTGATAATAGTTATTTCTATATGTACTCACTTCAACCATCAATTTGGAAAAAAGCAGCACTAAAAGAATTTTTGGAGTATAATCAAAATTTATCATTACATCATTGTGATACGTCATATTTTTTTAATAAAAAAGGTATAATACGAGGACATCACGAGGATGGTTTTTACGTAGACAAAGAATTTTATGATTATGAATTTAAAAATACTTGTTTTAAAAAAAATAGTTTAACTGGTAATTTTGCTTTTGATGAACATAATGGTGAAGACGATTATTTATTTTTTCTATATTCAGAAATAATTAGATGGGGTAAATTTAATTTAAAAACCCATCATAATAATAAAATGTTTTTAGAAAAATTATTTGATGAATTTAGTGAAATTAAAAACGATCCAAATTATCAAAAATTTATATGAAAAAAATAATATCATTTTGTTTATTTGGTAATGATCTAAAATATTTGAATGGGATGTTTACTAATTTGGAACTCGCTAAAATAATATATCCTGATTGGATATGTAGAATTTATTGCTCAACAAAATTAGATTTAAATTTGATATCTAGTTATAAATCTTATGAAAATTGTGAAATAGTTTTAAAAGAAGAATATGATAATTATCCGTCTATGGCTTGGAGATTTTTAGCAATTGATGATGCTGATGTTTCTATAATGTTGAGCAGGGATGCTGATTCAAGATTATCTTATCGTGAAAAAAAATGTGTTGATATTTTTGTAGATTCTGATTATCTGTTCCATGATATTAGAGATAATGTAAATCACTCTGACGTTATGGGTGGTTTATGGGGTATGAAAAAAAATGAGTTATTGAATATGAATGAGGAATTACAAAAATGGAATCAAGGGAATTATTATGGGTCTGATCAATTCTTTATGAGACAAATTGCTCAAAAATTTTTTGGAAACTCTCATTTAACACACTGTTCTCATTTTTTAAAAAATTTTCCTGTTGATAATCCTTCAAATTATTCTGTTGGCGAAGTTTTTCCAGGTGATAATTACCGTAAACCTCTAAATTATATTTGGTACTAAATTACTATGAAAATTTTAATACAACATAATTGGGGTACAGGGTTAGGTGATTTTTATTGTGCCGCAACTGAGTATACAAACTTTGTTAGTTTTTTCAAAGAAAAAGGTTTTCAAACTGAATTAATTTTAAGTTTCAATCCCCCAACTGGTAACAAATTTATAGGGTTTACTGAGTTTGAAAAAATTTTTGATATAAATTCCTTTTCAGTTTTTGATAATATAATTGTAAGAAAAGATACTATCAAAAATGAAACAATTGGAAACTTAAAATATATCTTAACACAGTATGGCCCTGGTCCTGGACAACATTGGTGGGATATTTTTTCAGATGAAACATTAAATGAATATCAAAAAACACCAAATTATAATTCAGATAGGGTAATTGAAATTGCTGGTAATGGGCAAATTAATTTATCAAAACCAAATATTTTACCAAAATTTAATCAAGAAGTTTATAATAAATGTGATCGTTTTTTTGAAAAAGTTCCAGAAGACTCTCAGTTTTTACACATTAGATATGTCGATTGGCATAGACGAGAAACTCAAGAACTTAAAAATATTGTCAGAGATCTTAGAGATTTTATAACAATTAAAGGAGGTAATTTTCATGTTGGTACAAATAATCAGTATATTTTAGAAAATTTGAGTATAATGAATAATGTGTATACGTATGAATACTCAAATATGGATATACTACCAAATGACCATACTTACTATTGGTTCAATCAACACATTTCAGATGATATATTGTTAGATAGATTATATGATAATTTAGCTGAAATGGTTAGTCTAACAAGACCCAAAAAATTTTATCAATTATCAATAGTGAGTTGGCACTCTAATTTTTTATATTATGGGTTAATAAATAGAAATTCAAATTTCAATTTTGAACGAATATATTTAAATTATCCAATTGACCAAGAGTAAATTACAAAACTATGAAAATACATTTTACTTTTGAATATCCACACACAGATTGGTCAACACTACATGTTTACGCTAGGTATTATACTTGGTTCATTAATAATCATAACACAATCGAATCCACTTATCAAAATAGTAGTTTAGCTTCTGATAGAAATGTATGTGGCCCATATTCACCACATATAATGACTGTAAGAAATTTAGAAAGTTTAAAATATTATTTAGTATCATATTGGGATAATGCAGCATCTCTTATGACATCCTACCACGATTGGGATCCAGAAAATTGTGTTGGTTTAATAACTTCTTCAGGTGTTTATAATAATTTAGACCATATACCATTTTCATATACTTGTTATGGAACTAATTTTGAAAATTTATCATTAGAAAATATAGTTAAAAAAATAGAAGAAAAACCAAACAGTGAATTGAAATTCAGGGGGTATTTGTATGGAGAAAGGTTTTCGATGTCAACATATTACCCAGAAATTTTTTTAAATCATATTGGGTTTGATTCAAATTTTTATTTTCAAGAATTAAATAATTCAAAAATTTGTTTAAGTCTAAATGGTGTTGGGGAAATATGTAATCGGGATATGGAAATATTGTCAGTTGGATCTGTACTACTTAGACCAGAATTAACACAAGTTTTTCATAATCCCCTTATACCTGACTTTCATTATTTATCAGTCCAAAAAGTTAATGATCCAAAAGAACAAATTGATCTTTTAATAAAAAAATATAAAGAAAATATAGATAATTTAGATTTTTTAAACTATATTGGTTCAAACGGCTACAATTGGTTTAAACAAAATGGTACTATAGATTCCAATGTGGAAATATTAAAAAAAATAATAGATTTAAATAAATTATTTTAAAATTATGATCTCAAAAAAAATACAAAAAATTTTATCAGAATTTAGAGTAGATAAAAAATATTGGAAATACTCAAATTTGACACACGAAGATCAAGAATTTCGTAGAGTAAAACCAGCACCTTATCTAAAATGTGCTATTGAGATTGCCAAAGAACTAAATTTAAAAAATTTATTAGAGATAGGTTCTTCTTCTCATGCCGTAACCAAAGAATGTTTAGATTATTTTTATAATTTTAATAATTCGTTTTTATCTCCACAATGTTGTTGTGATGGCCATAGTACATTTTTTTTTACTAAAGAGGGCTTTACTGTTCATACAGTAGACATTGATGAAAACAGAAAAAATAGTATTTTATGGAGTTATAATAACTTAGGTATCGATGTACCTGTAAATTTACATTTACATATTCCTATAGATGCCTTTGACTTTATAAAAAATTTCAATGAAAGTATTGATTTTTTATATTTAGATGCGTGGGATATTGGAACCAATCAATGTAGTGAAAATTATTTTAATTTTTTTATCCAAATACAAAACAAACTATCATCAACTCATTTAGTGTTAATAAATGACACAGATTTTGTCCACACAATTAGAAGTAAAGATTCTTTATTAACACCATATTTGATTGATAATGGGTATACATTATTATTTAATGGTAGACAAACTTTATTTTTAAAAGAAAAAGACAATATTTTTATAGAAAAATTAGAAGAACCTGTTAATAATAAACATAATTTCAATACTTCTGGTGAGGATCGTCTTGTTATTTTAACAATGTCAACTATTCCGAATAGATTAAATTCTATTCACAGTAATGGTGGCTTAAAGCCAGTTTTGGATATTTTATTGAATTTATCTTATAGTAATTACGAATTACATCTTAATATACCATACATAAATGTTAAGTCTGGACAAGAGTATGTTATACCTGATTGGTTATCTAATTATAGTAGTGATCGTTTAAAAATTTTTAGAACTGACGATTATGGATCCATAACTAAATTAATACCAACTATCGATAGAATTGTAGATCCTGAAACAATCATAATAACTGTAGATGATGATTTACACTATATGGATGGATTTATTGAGTATCATTTGAACAAAAGGAATGATTATCCAGACTCCGCTATAGGTTTTGCTGGAATGGGTGCAATAGATGGTACGTGTCATTTTTGTACCACTATGGAAAAAGATACTAGAATAAAAATTTTAGAAGGGTATAAAACTATTTCATATAAAAGATCTTTTTTTGGTAATGACTTTAAAGATTTTGCTATTGGAAATTGGAATGATGATATGATTATATCCGCTTATTTAGGAAAGAATGATGTAAAAAAATATGTTGTATCATATAGTGGCGATACTGATTTTAATGCTAGAGTAGAATCTTTTCCTATAATTGGTCACATACCAAATGAGTTTGGTGGTTGTTCTTGGTTTCGAAAAGAATCAATTCCAGATAATCACAACATTTACTATAAACTTGGGTATTTGGAAAGATAAGCTTAATACAAATGAAAGACATTTATAAAATATTAAATGATTTCAAACTAGATAAAAAGTTTTGGAATCACGATAACTTATCATCAGATGATTATGATTTTTTAAGATCGAAGCCTGGACCATATTTAAAAAAAACTATAGAGATTGCTCAATTTTTGAATTTAAAAACTCTAGTTGAAATTGGTTCAACAAGAACATCTGTAACAAAAAAATGTATAGACTATTTTGAGGGGTATACCGATCCATTTTTATCACCACCGTGTTGTGGAGATGGCCATAGTACTTTTTTTTGGGCCGATGCTGGGTTTGAAGTTCATACAGTTGATGTTGATGAAAATTGTATCAATGGGGTTAATTGGTGTTATTCTAATTTAGAAATAGAAAAGCCAAAAAATCTCCATATACATATTCCGAAAGATGGTATAGAATTTTTAACTGAATTTTCTAAAAATATTGATATTCTTTTTCTCGATGGTTGGGATAAAGGTACTCTAAATTATGCTGAAAAACATTTAGAATGCTATGAAATTGCTCGTGAAAAACTTTCTGAGACACATCTCATTCTTATTGACGATACAGATTACAACACACCAGATGGCGGTAAAGACAAACTACTTACGCCAAAACTAATTGACGATGGGTATATTCCATTATTTAATGGGAGACAAACATTATTTTATAAAAGTTCATCAAATTATTCGGTTTTTGATAAACAAACTATAGTTTCAGATGAAAATACTAAAATTGATAATTCATTAAAAAAAGAAAATTCAAAAAATATGCAACTCAATAATAAAACAACGTTAGTGACAGGTCTTTGGAATATTGGTAGGTCTGATTTGACTATAGGATGGTCAAGAGGGTATGAACATTATTTAAATAAATTTGAACAACTTTTAAAATCTGATTATAATCTTATTATTTTTGGTGATAGCGAATTAGAAAAGTTTGTTTCTTCTAGACGAAATACTGAAAATACTCAGTTTGTGATTAGAGAACTTTCTTGGTTTAAGAATAATGAATTTTATGATGTAATTCAAAACATAAGACTCAATCCGAGTTGGTATAATCAAGTTGGTTGGTTGACAGATTCTACTCAAGCTAAATTGGATATGTATAATCCTCTAGTTATGAGTAAAGTATTTTTACTTCATGACGCAAAAATATTAGATAAATTTAATTCTGAGTATTTGTACTGGATAGATGCTGGATTGACAAACACAGTTCATAGTGGATATTTTACACATGATAATGTTATTGAAAAATTGGGTGAGCATAATTTTATAACTTTTGTTTCTTTTCCATATAAAGCTGAAACAGAAATTCATGGTTTCAACTATGAAGAAATGTGTTCCATAGTTGGAGAAAAAATAGATAAAGTTTGTAGAGGTGGGTTTTTCGGTGGCCCAAAAAATTTGATAAGTGAATTTAATTCACAATATTATAGTTTAATGAGAGAAACATTAAGTTCTGGTTTTATGGGAACCGAAGAATCATTGTTTACAATTCTTTTATACAAATATTGTGAAACATATCAATATTTTGAAATTGAATCAAACGGATTATTATCGAAATTTTTTGAAGATGTAAAAAACGGTAATCATAAATTACTGTCTCAATGTTCAAAAACAATAAAAACAAAAAATGAAACCAATGTTGGATTGTATGTAATAGGATTTAACAGTCCAAAACAATTTGAAACTTTGATAGAATCAATGATTCAGTATGATTGTAATTTTATAGACAAACCACAAAAATTCTTGTTGAATAATTCCACAGATGAATCAACATTTGACAAGTATGAGGAGTTGTGTGCCGAATACGAATTTGTACATATCAAAAAAGATAATCTTGGAATTTGTGGTGGGAGGCAATTTATAGCTGAGCATGCTGAAACAAATAATATTGATTATTATTTCTTTTTTGAGGACGATATGTTTTTCTATCCAAAAAAAGGAGAAGTTTGTCGAAATGGATTTAATAGATTTACTGACAATTTTTATAACAGTATTCTTCAAATTATTCAAAAACACAATTTTGATTTTATCAAATTTAACTACTCAGAATTTTTCGGTGATAATGGAGTTCAATGGTCGTGGTATAATGTACCACAAGTCGTAAGAGAACAGTTTTGGCCAAATAATACTCGACTACCTAAACATGGTTTAGATCAAAATGCACCTAGAACAAATTACGAAAATATTAGATCACATAATGGAATACCATATGTCACTGGTGAGGTTTATTATTCCAACTGGCCACAAGTGGTCTCGAAAGATGGAAATAAAAAAATGTTTTTAAACACAACTTGGGCACATCCATATGAACAAACCTGGATGAGTCACATTTTTCAAGAAACTAAAGCTGGAAATATAAAACCAGCATTATTATTGATGACACCAACAGAACATAATAGATTTGAACATTATGCTGGAAATTTAAGAAAAGAATCTTAACGAGTATTTATTGTAAAAGTTGGAATGAATTTTTACATAAATAAAAACGCAAATTTACCACTTCTTAAAATGCAAGTGGTTAAAGATGGTAGGAGTGAATATCAAGAATTTATGCGACTACTAGAAACATCTTCAATCTTTTTCACAATGATCAATAGTGAAACTGGTACGCCAAAGATTGTTTCAAAACCAGCCTACATTGTCGAGTTGACTAATGTTGACGACAACGCTCAAGTCGAATATTATGTTTATTTCAGGTTTACAAAAAAAGACACAAACAAGGTAGGAACCTACAAAGGTCAGTTTTTAATTAAATCAACGGAAGGCGATCTTATTTTACCTTTGAGAGATGAATTGAACATTTATATTCAAGAAAGTTTTATCATTGACAGTCCTTGTTGTTGATCCTTTTTTTACTATCTTTGATAAGATAAGTCATAAACAGAAATGATCACAACAGAAGAAATCAAAAGTTTTTTAGAGGGTAACGATCCAGAAGAGCATATAGTCGCACTTGAGTTCGATTATGCAAGTGAAGATATATTTAAAATCAAGGAAATCCCTGGTGTAGGTAAACAAATTGTCAGGGATACTTTTATTCCTTTTTGTTGGGTCGGTGATTTACGTAAATTAAACTTTTATGGTGGATCAAAAGCTCAACAGAAAGAGGCAATGTCCAAACATAAAATTCTTATCGAAAAACTAGAAACTCACGACAATGAAAGATTAACCCAAGGTCTTACGTTCTTGGTAAAATCCTTAAAAGGATATAGAAATCTTATTCAGTTTTTTCGTGATGGTGGTATAGACCCTTGGGGTGATGCGGCAAAAGAACAATTTCTATTATTACCACCAGTTGAACAATATTTGATTCAAAAAGAAAAAAGATTATTCAAAGGATATGAAGAATACAACGATATCACTCGATTTGTATTTGACTTAGAGACGACGGCACTTGATCCAAAAGATGGTCGCATTTTTATGATTGGTATGAAGACAAATAAAGGTTTTCATCAAGTTATTGAGTGTCTCACAGAAGAACAAGAAAAACACGGATTGGTCGAGTTCTTCAGGACAATACACAAACTTAATCCAAGTATCATTGGTGGTTACAATAGTTTTAACTTTGACTGGCAATGGATCATTGAAAGATCAAAAGCTCTTGGTTTGGATATGAAGAAGATTTGTATAACTCTCAACCCAGAAAGACATTTCTCACAAAAAGAACAATTGCTCAAACTTGGTAATGAGGTTAAAAAATTCAATCAGATTGGAATGTGGGGATATAATGTAATTGATATCCTCCACGCCGTAAGAAGAGCACAATCAATCAATTCAAACATTAAAAGTGCTGGTCTTAAGTATATTACACAATACTTGGAACTAGAAAGTTCCAATCGTATCTACATAGACCACCAAAACATCGGTAAGATGTACGAAAAAAAAGAGGAGTATTGGTTAAATATTAACAATGGAAAATATAAAAAAGCTGATATTCCTGAGTTTGCCAACTTAGATCAAAGATTTCCATTAGTCTATGAAAAAGTTACTGGAGATAAAATTGTTGAGATGTATCTTGACGATGACTTGGATGAAACTTTACGTGTTGATGAAGAGTTTAATCAAGGTTCTTTTCTTCTGGCATCACTTGTACCAACGACTTATGAAAGAGTTTCTACAATGGGAACCGCGACGTTATGGAAAATGATTATGCTCGCTTGGTCATACAAACACAACTTAGCAATTCCGAAAAAACAAGAAAAAAAGGAT
>Ga0172372_10007555_pt1 | contig 14568 bp, 13 predicted proteins | sample LakKiv5m_2_FD_114544 | JGI IMG/M metagenome (GOLD analysis project Ga0172372, IMG submission 114544) | Freshwater microbial communities from Kabuno Bay, South-Kivu, Congo - kab_092012_9.5m | ecosystem: Environmental > Aquatic > Freshwater > Lake | place: Democratic Republic of the Congo...
AACATGGTTTGTCTAGGGGTGTTGAGTTTAATCAACCCAACTTACGATATGACAAAACTAGTCGATTTTAGACGGGGAATTGATTCCGGGTGTCCCCAACAGACAGTCTCCAGGTAGGGGTTATTTTAAACAATTATGCTTAATCCCCTGGGGATCGCCTGTAGGGAGTGTTTCGCGATCGCCTGTAGGGAGTGTTTCGCGATCGCCTGTAGGGAGTGTTTCGCGATCGCCCGTAGAGAGTGTTTCGCGAGCTTCCATAGGAAGTGTTTCGCGAGCTTCCATAGGAAGTGTTTCGCGATCGCCCATAGAGAGTGTTTCGCGATCGCCCATAGAGAGTGTTTCGCGATCGCCCATAGAGAGTGCTTCGCGATCGCCCGTAGGGAGTGCTTAGCAGTCGCATTTATATATATCCGGTTGGTTTGTTTGGTTTCGTGCCTCAACCAAACTTACGATTACTCAGGACAAAACCAGTCGGTTTTAGACGGGGAATTGATTCCGGGTGTCCCCAACAGACAGTCTCCAGGTAGGGGTTAATTTAAACAATTATGCTTAATCCCCTGGGGAGCTCCCGTATGGAGTGTTTTGCGAGCTCCCGCAGGGAGTGCTGCGCAATCGCCTGTAGGGAGTGTTTCGCGATCGCTCTTTTCATTGTCAGGTAAAAAATTATTTCGTTTGCTGTGTTTTGCAGTAGGTTTTATGCTATATTGCAGTTGTATTGTTTTATCAACTGCTTTATAACTTGACTGAATCTTTGAACTAACAAACTAACATAAACATATAATTGAATTCCCTCTCTTGCAAGGTATCCGCAGTGGATAGAAATGGTAGTCAAGCTCCTGCAACAGTTGCTTGGATTCCCCAACGGAAAAAGTTTGTCTACATTATTAATTGGAAAAGTGAAGGTTTCAAACAATGGACTCCTCAGAAACGCTGTGAGGTGGTTTCTGGGAAGTTCCAGAAGTTTCAAGAGTCGGGTCAACTACAGTATTTGGCAACTGGTGTAAATAATGGTTCCTCTGTAATTTGCGCTGTGCAGTCACAAGAAGAACTTTGCAATAACAACAACCAATTGTTTACTTTGAGATCTAGTAGTGATTCTGCTCAGGTTCTAGACCGCATGGGTAATATTTTGGTTGGCGCAAGTTCTCAACCTATTGTGCAAAGTGCTAACGATCGCAAGTTCCTGAATATGTCTAGTTTCTTACAACAAGCACCTGATATGGGTCTTGAAAAGTAAGTATGTTTTGTTCCCAGGTTCACTCTGGGAACAAATTAATTGTTGATTGAAGGTTGGATGTAATTCCCTAGGCGTATTTTTTCCTGTGTAATACTATGAAGCCTTACTTCACTATTATTTCTTCTTTGCTTTTGCTATTCTCCCCTGGTCTGACTTTGGCTGGTCTAACACAAGTTCCTAGTCCTATAGATCAAAGTCAGTCTGTTAACTGTAATCCAGAAAAGGAGGGGGAGGATGGTGCTTATTCTCCTCAACAACAAGAAGCTATCCTCCGTCAAATTACGGTTAAGGTAATTGGCGATAATAATGGGGGTTCGGGAACTCTTTTGGCTCGTCAAGGTAATAACTATATCGTGGCTTCTAATTCCCATACTCTGGTGGGTGCTAATCTAAATAATCTTCGTGTGGAAACAATTGATGGCCAGGTATATCCTGCTCAAATAATTCCTAATGTCAATTTTCAGGAAAATAATCTGGATTTAACTATCCTAAAATTTACTTCCAATAAAACCTATTGTTTGCCCAAAATCGTCAATAATGAGATTAATAAACAACTACCAATTATAGCTGCTGGTTATTCCGGTGGGGATAATTCTTTTATCTCCAAAGAGGGAATGGTGGAAAAAATTACTGAACTGGTTTTTAAAAAGGGCTATGAAATTGGTTACACCAGTGATATCGAACAGGGAATGAGTGGTGGTCCAATTATTAATAGGGATGGGGAATTAGTTGGTATTAATGCTATGGCTCCCTATCCGGTTTTAAATCATGCTTATGTATATGCAGATGGTAAGCGACCTACTAGTTCTGAGCTACGAGAGTTGCGTAAGCTAAGCTGGGGAATTACTCTAAAAACGGTTTTAGCTCAAATTGAACCGCAACTGATGATTGCATATAGACTGCCCATACCCAGGATTAAACAGATTGTTCCCCAATCTGATTTGAAGGGTTGGTTACAAGAAGTAGAAGCAAAGGCTAAAAAGATTACTGTTAAAATTGATAGTAGCAGTGAATCTAATGGTTCAGGGGTAATTATTGCTAAAGATGGGAATGTTTATACTGTTTTGACTGCTAACCATGTGGTTTGTGAAAGACAATTAGTTGCCCAACCCTGTGGAAATTTTAACTATAAGTTAATGACCCATGATGGTAATGTATACCCTATAGACAAAACTACTATTCAGTCTCAACTAGGGGTGGATTTAGCAGTAGTTAAATTTAATAGTAGAGAAAATTATCCCGTAGCTACCCTAGCCAATTATAACCCTACCACTGATGATTATGTGTTTACCACGGGTTACCCTAAATTAAAGGAAAAATCCGATTGGCGTTTTAGTTTGGGTCAGGTTTACAGTAAGGAAAGAGGACTATTAACTACTACTAGTCAGCTAGATTTACCTAACAGTAGTGCGGGTGGATTAAACAGTGTGACCCAGAGTGCTGCTTCTTTGGCTGGAGGCTATGAGTTGGTTTATACTACTATTACCTTTGGGGGTATGAGTGGGGGCCCAGTGTTAGATTCCCAGGGAAGGGTGATTGGTATTCATGGCAAATCTGAGGGGGAACACGCATACGATGCGAAAACTGGTGATGGTGGTACTAGTGATGGGAATAAGGTGCAAATAGGTAATAGTCTGGGTATTCCTACTAGTACGTTTTTGGCTGTGTCCAGTCGGATCAATGTTCAACCCCAAATTTTAGAAACTACTCCCCCTCCTCAATTGACTGCTACGGAGGTGGAATCTATTAGAAGTGCAATCTTATCTGTGGATGTAACTAAGAGTAATACCAGCGCTAGTCAATGGTTAGAACGGGGAAATCAACTGTGGCGCTTGCGTCGTTATAATGACTCTATACAGGCTTTTGAAAAGGCAATTGAGCAAAAACCTGATTTCGTTTATCTTGGCTATTATGGTAAGGGTTTAGCATACTATGGCAATAAACAGTATGAGGAGGCGATAAACGCTTTTAAACAAGTTCTGGAAAGTAGACCAGATTTTGTCCCAGCTCGGTTTTATTTGAGTGTAATTTATCGAGAATTAAATCAACCAGATTTGGCTTTAATACAAGTTGATGAAGCAATTAAGTTACAACCTAATGACTCTCGTCTGTATAATCAAAAATTCTTGATTTTCATGGATGCTAAAAGATATGCTGAAGCGGAGGAATCAATAAGTAAAGCTATTGAAATCAATCCTATTGCTCCTTTTTACAATAATCGCGGGGTTGTTTACAGTCGTAATAAAAAGTGGGAGTTAGCTTTAGTTGACTTTAAGAAGGCTTTAGAAGGTAATCCTCAATATGCTCACGCCTATGCCAATGGTGCATTTGTTTACTACAACAAGGGTATATGGAATTCAGTTATATCCAGCTACACCAAGGCTATAGAGATTGACCCCCAATACCCACTATACTATAACAATAGGGGAGTTGCTTACTACAACAATGAGCAGTGGCAATTAGCTTTAAATGACTTTAGCAAAGTAGTTACCCTAGAACCTCGTTATGCACGAGGCTATAAGCATCTTGGGGAGGTGTATGCTCAATTTGGTGATATCCAAAAAGCACGGGAAAATTTGGAGCAAGCAGCAAGACTATTTCAAGACCAAAGGAGGAATGCTGACTATAGGGAAACTGTCAGTATTCTGCAAGGACTTTAGTTCCGAATATACCATAATTCCAAAAACCTTTTTCCAAAGCCAATCAACCAAATTACTACCCAGACCATGAAAAATTCTCCGTGTTTACCCATCATATTAGCTACTCTATGTGTAGCTACCCCTGCTTTTGGGGAAGAGATATCTGACCACCATACCCAAGATAGCAATGCAAGGGAGAAACAAGTCTCAGGAAAAGCAGCGGACTTGATTATTACCCAGTCCCCAGGGGTGCAACCTGATGGTTCTAGTTTGGCTCAAACTAATGAACCCTCCACACCGGAGATTAGGTTAGATCAGGATGCTGTAATTGACCCTTCTCAAAGTTATAGGTTACCTGTAAATAATTATTGGTATGTAAGTGGTAGTTCGGGACTGTTTAGCTCTCAAAGTGATATTCCCATTAAGGTGACCAGAAACATAACTGGTCAAGTACCAGGAGACCTCAGTTTAGTTTCTCCCTTTCGATTTAATGTAGCGGGAGGTTACCAGTGGAAACTTTTCCGAACTGAACTGGAATTGGGTTACACCTCTACTGTTATCAATGGTATTAAATACAAGGTCAATAATAGTTCTCAACCTTTAGAGGGCAAGATAAATAGAGTAACAGTCCTTCTCAATGGGTACTATGATCTTTTTACCGGTTCCAGATTACGTCCTTACCTTGGTGCTGGTGTGGGTGTTGGTTTCAATGGGGGTAATATCAAACAACCCCAATCCGGTGATTCATTTACCGTAAGCGGTACTTCCCTATCCTATCAGTTGAAACTGGGGGTTCAATATGAAATTGCCAAGAAACGCAGTGTTTTTGTAGATGTCAAATACCTGAATGTTGGTGGTTATAATAGTAAACCAAATGTTAAAGAGGTATCTGATATCGAACTGGGATCTGCTAATTCCTATGGACTGAGCATTGGTTATAAGCAAGGTTTCTAGTGGATGTCATATTTAAAAACGCACTTTTAAAAATACAATTTCCCTAATGATAAAACAAAACAGTGTTATTATGTCGGTTGCAATATCAATAGCTCTCACTGCAACAACGGCCATAAGGACAAAGTCACAAACTATCGAAGAGACACTAAAAGCAACTACGGTTCAAGTCAATATATATGCTAGTGGTACTAATTTACCAGGTGGTTCTGGTGTTATTATTGATAAAAAGGGTGACACTTACACCGTTCTCACGGCCAATCACGTTGTGTGTGAAGACATATCTACAACACAGGTTAATTGCGCTAGGGACTTACGTTATACAATTGGCACTTACACTGGACAAGAATATCCGGTCAATATTAAAACCCGTCGGATATTTCAACAGCATAGAACTAAAGACCCGGATTTGGCCACGGTCACTTTTGAAGCTAAGGAAGATTACCCAGTTGCTCAGTTAGGTAATTCTGATGAGGTACAAATTGGTACGGATATTATTGTCACTGGGTTTCCTAGTATTTTTGGCAAGCAGGGAACTGGGAGAAACTATACTGCTACAGTAGGAAAGGTAGTCAGTAAAAATCCTGATGCTTTGGAGGGCTACAGTTTAGTGTACAATGCTAACACGTTTATTGGCAATAGTGGTGGTCCAGTATTTGATAGTAATGGTCAGGTGATTGCTATTCATGGACTAGCAGATGCAACAGGATCGGGGGAAAACTCCTCAAACTCTCCAATAAAAACTGGGTTCAATGCGGGAATTCCCATCAATACCTTTTTGTTCTTGCAATTGGGAGTTGATGGTGAACCACTTATATGTAATTTAAAGCAAAACACTGATCAATTTTATTCAGAAAACCAATTACAAACGCTGATCAATCAAATTACGGTGAAGGTAATTGGTAATCAAAACAGTGGTTCGGGAACAATTGTCGGCAAAAATCAAGACCGCTATCTACTATTAACTAATTCCCATGTTTTGTCAGGTTTAGACATAAGCAAGTTACGAGTTCGTACCCATGATAATAAGGTGTATCCTGCTAAAGCATTAAGTATTTTTAATCGTCTGGACTTAGCAGTACTGGAATTTACTTCTAAGAGACCTTATTGTACACCTAAGAGAGTTAGTCCTCGCAGTCCTGGTAAAAGTGCAGGAATTTTGGCAGCTGGATATCCTAATTTGCGTGATAAAATAGTATTTAGACCTGGAGAAGTGGAACAAGTTATTTCTCAACCTAGTTTTAAAGATGGTTATGAAATTGGTTATACCAGTGAAATTGAACAGGGTATGAGTGGTGGACCCATTCTCGATTTTCGCGGACATCTTATAGGTATTAACGGAAGAAGTTCCTATCCCATTAGCAATTGGTATGTTTACACTAATGGAGAGAGTCCCACAGACAGAGAAATTGAGGAGTTTAGAAAATTGAGTTGGGGTTTACCCATGAGGGTTTTTTTATCCACAGCTGAACCTCAAATGATTGCAGATTACAATTTATCTTTGTCGCTTGGCAATTAGGGAGAGACTTCCTATGGGAAATCGCATTTATATATATCCGGTTGGTTTGTTGGGTTTCGTGCCTCAACCCAACCTACAATGTGACAAAACTAATCGCTTTGAGACCGGGAATCAATTCCCGGTGTTTTATTCTCATCTGTAGTTCGGACTCTGAATGCTTCGCAATTTAGCTGCATCTCGCATTCCATAGTCGACACGGGTAAAACGGTTTAGTTGGGATTCAAAGAAGTCTCGATTTGCCTGCAAGTGACGAGGGTTGGTGTCATCCAGTGGATATAAAAGAGCTGTTCTCAATGCTTGAATTACAGCAGATGTGACATTGTACATGGAACGCTGGAAGGTAATTCCCAACTGAATCAACATATCATCCTCACCTCGACAATGTTGTTTATAGTAATCTACCAAGTAGGGGGGGAGGAAATGCAGCATATCCTGCATCAGCAAGGTGGGGGGAATACCCGCAGTTCCTACGGGGAATACATCAGCATAGAGAATACCATAGTGAAAGTCTTTTTGGTCATTTGGCACTTGTCCAGCTTGAGCGTTATATGATTTTGTTCCTCTAAATGGTGCAGTGCGGTAAAACACAGCTTCTACATAGGGTAGAGCTGCTTCATATAACCAAGTGAAACCTTTGGATTTGGGGATAACTTCATAACATTTGCCATCAACGTAAACATGATGATAAATGGGACGACCAGCAACGGCAAAAATGCCATTTATCAGAAAATTCATGGCATCGGGAACACCGGAGAAACCCCCTTCATCATAAATATCTGACATTTCAAAAAATACGGGTGCCATTACTTCCCAAAACAGTCCTAAGTTGGCATAATAAGACATCATCCGACACTGTTCTAAAAACATGTCTGGGAACAGTTTATAAAGTGCCAACATGGGGGGGTTTTTCCGAAAGTAGGCTTTGATAGCTTGGTCAGCATTAGCTTTATATTCTTCTGAGTCTAAATAGGCATCAAATTGGTTTACGGGAGCATACATTTTACGATGCCAAAGCATGGCTTGCATACAAGCTTCCGCAAATTCCATGTTGATTCTGTCATGGAGTAAATGGTGGAATAGTTTGGGTATTTTCCCAATTTCACCCTTTTCCATGAATGCCAAAAGTTCCGGATGTGCTGTCGCTTCACCTCGCCAAATTCTTAAATCCGCATCGTCTCCAGCATAATGATTATGTAGGTCTAAATATTCTTGCGGTAGGAAGTATTTAAAAGCAGGAAGGGGATTTAAAAAGACTCTTTCACCAATGTATAGCAAATCTCTCCAATAGAAGTCCATTGGCACAGCGTATGCTTTATAAATGCCAATGATTTGCATGAGGTTTTCTGGTGTATCTGGTAGCATGGAACCACCAGCTTCTAACCGATGAATGATATCCGCAAATTCATGGGTTGATGGTGGTAGTTTACTGGTGGGTTTGGGGACTGTTTGTACCATGTTGGTTAATTGGATTTAATTGGATTATTAGTGTTTAGTTTACTGCTGATGCTGATTTGTTTCTACTTGGGAAATAATGATTTTCCCCGCTGTGGGAATGGCACCTACCATCGCAGAAGTTGTAGTTTCATTCCAACGCACTAACCAAGTTGGTTGCACTCCTAAAAAGATAATTAGTCCAGCTAGTACTAGAGCAGGTATTTTTTCTGCCCATACTACTTTGGGATAATAGGCAAGATCATTATTAAGTTTACCAAAACAGGTGCGGTTGAGTAGAATCACAAAGTAAACCGCTGTTAAACCAGAGGATGCAACACATAGGAGTGTGGGTATGGGGAAGCTAGAAAAACTTCCTTGGAAAACAATAAACTCCGCAATAAACCCCGTTAAACCAGGAATACCAGCGCTGGCCATACCCCCTAGAACAAGTAATGCACTGACAATGGGTAGTCCCCGAATTGGACTCATCAAACCATTCAGTTTATCTAGTTCTCTAGTACCAACTTTGGTTTCGATAATTCCTACTAAATGGAAGAGAATGGCTAATATTAGACCATGACTAAACATTTGTGCCACCGCACCCACTAAAGCTAGTTTAGTCCCAGAAGCAGCTGCAAGCAAAATATAACCCATGTGACCAATGGAACTATAAGCTACCATCCGCTTGATATCTTTTTGAGAAATGGCTACTACTGCTCCATAAATGGCGCTAATAGCTCCCCATATTGCTAATGTGGGTGCTACCACATTCCATGCTTGGGGAAATAAGCCAAATCCAAATCTTAACAGTCCGTAGGTTCCCAATTTGGCTAGGATTCCACCCAGTAAAATAGCAATGGGAGCAGATGCTTCCACGTAAGCATCTGGTAACCAGGTGTGAAAGGGAATTAGGGGAATTTTAATGCCAAAACCTAAAATTATGCCTGCTAATAAAACTACCTGCATGGTTGTAGAAAGGTTTTGAGTGTTCACAGCATCTAGGGCAAAACTGTGGGAACCACTTAACCAGACTATTCCTAAGAAGGTGGCTAAAATTAACGCTCCTGATACTGCTGTGTAAATCAGGAATTTCATTCCAGCATAAGCTCGTTTGTTACCTCCCCATATAGAAATTAATAGGTAAAAGGGAATTAGTTCCAGTTCGTAGAACAGGAAGAACAGTAACAGGTTTTGAGCTAGGAATGCACCACCAACTCCACCAGAAACTAATAAAATCAGGGAGTAGAAAAGTTTAGGACGTTCGGTATTTTCGCTACTGCTATAGATTGCAATCCAGGTTAACAAGCTGTTCAATATCAACATGAGGATTGATAGTCCATCAACACCTAGTTGATAAGCTAGACCCAAGGTTTCATTCCAAGGTAGATATTCTGAAAACTGCATTCCCGGATTGGTGATGTCGAATTTCAGCAAGATAAATACGTTCCATAGCAAAACTAAAAACGCAACGGTTAACGATACTAGTCGAACCCTATTTTTAGGGATGATTGTATCGGGTAGGATACTGATAATGGCAGCACCAATGATGGGTAACCAAATTAAAACGCTCAACATAGTTTAATGATGGGTAGGATATGAGTTTGAAAAATGGGTTATAAACTGGTCATCCGGGTTTTTAAAAAACTAGATTTATAAATTGAACACTCCAAAAAGGCCAGGTTGCCCAAGCTCCTAAAACAGCAACACCAACTAAGACGGTGAAGGCATAAAATTGGGTTTGTCCACTGTTACCGTATTTCAAACTTTCTCCTCCTAAAAGGGAGAATAAACCCACGAAATTCACTATCCCATCAACTACAAATCTATCTACAATGTCAGCTAGTTTAGAAAGCTGGGCAACTCCAAAAATGATGGTAACTTTATAGAGTTTGGGGGTGTAAAAGTCATAAGCTAACAGGTTTTGTAGGCCTTTCCAGGGTAAGGCAATTGGTTTGGGAATGTTACCCAAGTAAATGACAGCACTAATACTGACACCAAAAATGCTAGACCAAATTAACAGCAGTGCCACATCTTTTTGTAATGCGGTCCAACTGGGTAGTAAGGATAAACTTTGCAAGATTAGTGGTAAATGTAAAACCAGACCAAATAATACCATCATGGGTAAAACCATCAACCAAATGGCTTCTGGTGAACGTTCACTCATTTGTTTGGGTTTACCACCAAATATTAAACCAAATTCTCTGGTTAAACTAAAAGCTGTTAGGGCGTTTACTGCAATAATAATTCCTACTAACCAGGGGTGATTTGCCCATATCCCGTCGGCCAATTTCAGAAGGGCCCAAAAACTACCCAGGGGAGGAAAAGCTATTAAACCTAAAGTTCCGACAATGAATGCTAAACCGGAAATTGGACGCCGTGACCATAAACCACCCAGTTGGGTTACATCTTGGGTAACGCTATTCCAAACTATTCCCCCCGTACTCATTACTAATAATGCTGCGGATAAAGCATGGGTGAGGACTAGTAGTAAGGCAGCTTCGTCTTGCTGAGTACCTACTGCAATAAAAACTAGTCCCATATAGGTACTAACTGAATAGGATAAACAACGTTTAATGTCAATTTGAGCGATCGCAATTAAGGAACCACCTACTGCTGTAACTACACCAATGGCAATCATGGTGGTGGAAGCTATTGGTGATAAGCTAAATACGGGTTGGAGTTGGATTAGAACCCAAGCTCCACTTGCGACTACTACGGAGTTACGGAGTATGGTGCTGGGAACTGGCCCTTCCATGGCTTCGTCTAACCATAGGTGAAGGGGGAATTGAGCGCATTTACCCATGGGTCCAGCGATTAGAGCTAGACAAACTAAGGTGATAATGGTTGGGTCTACTTTAGCTGTCTGTGCCCAGATGGCTAGATCTTGGTAGTCCCAAGTTCCTGCTAATGTCCATAGTCCTAGAACTCCCATCAACAGGAATAGGTCACCTACCCGTTTGGTTAAGAAAGCATCTCTTGCACCAGTTACTACCAGGGGTTGACTAAACCATAAACCTACTAATAGGTAGGTTCCCAAGGTGAGGATTTCTAAAACCACGTAACTGAAGAATAGGTTATTGCACAAAACTAATGCACATAACCCAGCTTCAAAAAAACCTAATAGGGAGTAAAAGCGTCCCCATCCCCAGTCCATTTCCATATAGCCCACAGCATAAACCTGGGCAAGAAAGTTTACTCCGGTGATTACAACTAGGGCACCAACGGTAATTGAAGATAGTTCCAGATTAATGGTTAGGTTTAAACCAGCAGTAGATAGCCATGGAATGAATACTTCTTTAGCTGGATGGTTCCAAGTGGCTATAAAAGCAATTACTGAATGTAAAAAAGCCAAAAATGTTGTTATTAAATTGACATAACCAGCTGGTCTTGGTCCTGTTCGTTTAATTATCCCCGGAGACCAGGGTAATGCCAAAAGACCACCTAATAAAGCATAGCCAGGAACCAACCAAACGGTTTCTAGCAAGTATTGGGACATGTATTTAACCTCTATATTTACCGACAGTATTATTCTTAGAAGACAAAAAGGCGTTGATCCCTAGTGATATCAAGCTAAAAACAATACGAGTTTATCTTTTGTTATCGTTAGATTCAGTTTACCGTTATGTTTGGCAAAAGGGAATTACCCAGGTAGATCAATATGCGATATCTTATGTAATTTATTCTTATAGCTCTATATATTGGTTTCTCCAATGATAAACATTGATTTTTGCTTGAGGTTCTGACCAACCCCATTATTGAACCTCATTTGAGTAGCTATTGGCATTGTTAATTCCCCCGTGGGAGCGGGTTTCATATCCCGATAGTCCAGAATCTGGACTACAATTAAATAAGCTATAGCTAAAAGGATAGAAATTGCGCCTGTAAGAATTGCGATAATTTTTGATCTACTCATACATTTAATTACTAGCTCGTTGTTATAGTTAGTTCTTTAGTTTCCCGTTGTAATAAACTTTGTAATAAATAAGGAAGCCAAATCAATGCCCAGATGGAAATTATCTACGGAATTTACATTTGACAGTGCCCACTACATCAAAGATTATAAAGGACCCTGTGGGAGAATGCACGGTCACACTTATAGAGTGAAAATGGAGGTCACATCATCACAACTCCATAGCTCAGAATACTGTCCCCATCCTGTTATGGTGGCTGACTTTAAAAGTTTACGCTGGGCTAAAAAGGATGTTACCCAGGGAGGTTTAGATCACTGTGTGCTAAATGAGGTTTTACCACCTGAGTACGAAACAACTGCGGAAATGATTGCTAAATATATTTATGATGAAACTAAAAGACGCTTGCCAACGGGTGTGAAACTCAAGGTAGCAGTGTCGGAAACACCTAATTCTTGGGCTGAATATGAGGATGATTAACCAAGGTAGTCATGGGTAAGTTATTTTCTACAGGTGCTAAACCTTGCTCACCTGTCTCATCCAACTGCTGATTCGTCTGGTCAATCACCATGGGAGAACGAATCACCCCAATAATGGTCTTGATTACTACCGCAAAGGGAACAGCAACAATTACCCCTAATAAACCTCCAACTCTGGCTCCAGTAAGCACTGAAATCAATACCCATACAGGATTTAACCCAGTAAAGTTACCTAGGATACGGGGGGCGAGGATGTTTTCCAAAATCTGTTGAACTATCACAGCTGCTGCTAATACCCTCACCCCCATGGAAATATCCTGGAGGGAAACTAATAGGGTTGTGATGGCAATACCTACGGAACCACCAAAGGGAATTAATGCCATAATCCCGATGGTTAAACCAAATAACAGTCCATAGGGAACTTTTAACCACAAAAATGAGGGAATTAGGGCTGAGGCCATACATGTGGATAAAATCAGTTGGGTGATGAAAAAGTTCTGGAAGCTCAATCGGACTGTTCGAGAAAATGGTTCCCGAAATTTACTCGGTAACCATTCTACTAAGCTTTGCCAAAGTTCATCCCCATGTTGCAACAGATAAAAGGTTAAAACCATAGTTAGCAGAAAGTCTAATAGACTGGTCACAGTCACCACAGCTAAGTTTAAAACCTGAGCGGTAATTGCCTGTAGTTGACTCTTGACACGATCATTAATTTGCACCACAATGGCATCAAGATTGATTGGTAAACCCATCATCTCCGCTTTCTCATTTAAGATCATTAATTGCGATCGCCCGGAATCTATCCATTCTGGTAAGCGGTTCACTAATTGTCTAGCCTGGGTCAAAGCTAAGGGAAATAGGGTCACACCCAATGCTAGGAGAATTGATAAGGCTATCAAAAATACTAGTATGGCCACTTGTTCCCTTTTAGCACCCTGTTTTTCCATCCAGATAAGTGGATAGTTAAGCAAAAATGCCAGCACTGAAGCTCCTACCAAAATTACTATCAATGAATGGAAATAATTGAAAATTGAGGACAAAGCCCAACCATTGATCACCAATAGGGGAGCAAATAGAGCGATCGCCCCGATGCGGGACAATGGTGTAAATCTTTGCCACCATTCCAGTAGCTTTCTCGTGTGCATTTTGGGTTGATTGGGGTAAAAATGAAGATGACCGGGGAAAAGTTAAACAGATTAGGAAAAACCTATGACTTAAAAACCATTCACCCACTTATGGTAGTAAGTAACTATCATAGTCGATTTGCCATATACTTGACAATTCCAGGTGGTTTTGTGGTTCAACTACAAACCCCTCGCTTTTACCCATTAACCCCTTATATAGCCTATATAAAGCTATATCTACCTAAGAATTTACCTAAAGATTGGATTTATTAAGAAACTTAATAGGTTATACTTCCGTCAATATAATCAAATTGCATTGATTACTGTGGGCCGACCATGAACCTTTCCGGATTGCCCATAAATCCAGAGAATGGCATGAAAGTTCTTTTTAGTAATCAAGACGGCCTGTTTTGGGTTTGTGGTAAGTCCCCGTGTCTTTAGATCGGGAGTAAGTAGAAGTTAATATATATTTAATAACAAAAGAAAAAAGGTGCATTCTTTTATCCATGAGTGTGAGGAAATCTGTGAGTAGTCAAAGAACATCAGCAGCGGGTAACAAACCAGTCAGAAGTAAATCCAGAAATAAAAACCCCAGGAGGTCAAAATCCGGGCGCTGGTTATTGTTTGTCATAGGAATGGGGGGAGTTGCAATGCTATCGGGGTTAGCTGGAGCCCTATTAGCTGTTTCTGATAGCACCCCCTTACAGCAAGCCAACCTCACCCCGGAGCAGGCGTCGGTTTTTGCCAGAAATCCCATTTCTGGTAATGGTTGGCAATTTTCTCAATTAACTCGCCCTGTGAATATTTTGGTCATGGGTATGAGCGTACTACCCCCCGACATACAAAACCCACCTGACCACACCAAGAATTTGGGTTATTTACCCCAACTTAACTCTTTTGACGGTCTTTCAGATGTGATGCTCCTGCTCAAATTTGACCCCCAGACCAAAAAAATTGTCATGCTTTCTATTCCAAGGGATACCCGCGCCGAAATTGAAGGGGTTGGCACAAAGAAGATTAACTCGGCTAATGTGAACGGTGGACCTGCATTAACAGCTAAAACCGTTAGTAATCTTTTAGGTGGAGTAGCTATTGATCGTTATATCCGAATTAATGTTTTAGGAGTAGGTAAACTAATTGATGCTTTGGGTGGGATAACAGTTTATGTTCCCAAAGATATGAAATATCAGGATGACTCCCAACATTTATATATTAATTTAAAAGCAGGTAAGCAACATCTTAGTGGTGACCAAGCACTACAATTATTGCGATTTCGC
>Ga0172372_10007556_pt1 | contig 14568 bp, 15 predicted proteins | sample LakKiv5m_2_FD_114544 | JGI IMG/M metagenome (GOLD analysis project Ga0172372, IMG submission 114544) | Freshwater microbial communities from Kabuno Bay, South-Kivu, Congo - kab_092012_9.5m | ecosystem: Environmental > Aquatic > Freshwater > Lake | place: Democratic Republic of the Congo...
GACTTAATCAAGATGTTGGGTGACGAGATTGAGTTAGATGTCCGTGGCGGGTTACTCCGTCACATTTTGGAAACTGGCGCATCCTGCGCTGATTTAAAGGAGATTTAAGATGGCTGCATCTGCATGGCAACTCTATAACAGCGCCAAAAAGTATATCGGTAATGGCACGATTACTTTAGGTGCTGGTGTATTTAAAATGTTATTGGCTCGTTCGGCTAGTAACACCTCGACATTTACCCTAAGTACTTATGCTTCGATCACCAATGAGATTTCGGCTACGGGCGGGTACACGACAGGCGGTAAGAACCTCGTTCCGGCAACGGGCCAGTGGACAGTTGGTGCTTCGGCAAAACAGCAGAAGTTCACTTACTCGACAGTAGGTCTGACATTTACGGCTTCTGGCGCTTCGTTGACTAACGTCAAGTACGCTGTTATCCGTAACTCGACTGGTGCTACGGCAGGAAAACTTCTGTGCTTCTGTCAGTTGAGTTCTTCACAGTTCACGGTAACTTCGCCTAACACACTGACGATTCTTCCTGCTGCAACTGGCGTGTTTACCCTGACCTAAAATGGCTTGGGGTTCCGGTCCTTGGGGTAGTGGTGAATGGGGCGGCGATGTCGTCGTACCTAGTGTAGGTGCTATCTCTATTGTTGGAGCGGCACCGGCGGTAGTTGCTGACTCCTTTGTTACCCCAGCGGTTGGAAGTTTAAGTTTAGTTGGTGTAGCGCCTACAACAGCAATAGGTTCAATCGTTACGCCAAGCGGTGGGGCGGTTCTTATTGGGGCAGCGCCAAGTATTGTAGTTACCGGGGCTGTAATTACTCCGGATGTTCGTGCAGTAACGCTAGCAGGTGCAGCGCCAGTTGCGGTTGTTGGAACAGTAATTACTCCTAATGTGGTTGGGGTGGCGATTGCTGGTGTGGCACCAAGTGTTATAACGGACAATGTAGTTACCCCTGCGACGGGCAGTATTGATGTTCTTGGATATCCAGTAACAGTATTTAGAAATATTGATATAACACCTGCAACTAATGATGCGGTGTTTGTTAGTGAAGCGCCAACAGTAGTTACTGATTCAATAGTCACGCCATCTGGCGGGGCCGTAATTGTTGGGTCTGCTCCGGCTGTAGTAGTTAATGAGTTTGTCAAAACCCCGGGAACTGTAGCCCTGTCTATTATTGGGGCAGCGCCAAGTATTGCACAGTCCAAAGTGATTACCCCGGCAAGTGGACAATTGACTTTAGTAGGCGGTACAGTGACCATACAGAATCCAAATTGGGTTACTATTAACGATACCCAAACCCCTAATTGGTTGCCGGTAGCGGCATAGGAGTATTAAATGACAATTAATTACACAAGTCTTTTAGGCCTGGCTCAACCAGTCACCGGTACTGAGTCTGGTGTTTGGGGCACGGTCGTTAATGACAGCATCACCCAGCTGGTCGAAGACTCAGTGGCTGGAGTTGCTACAAATTCAGTGGCCGGTGGGAACTGGACGCTAACTACTACCGGATCAGGAGCTGCAAACCAAGCTCGATGCGCAATCTTAATTCCAACCGGATCTCCCGGGGTTAGTCGTAATATCATCGCCCCAAGCCAGTCTAAGGCTTATGTGGTGATCAACCAGTCCAATGCGGCTGTGGTCTTAAAAGGGTCAGCTACAACTGGGGTAACAATTGCAACTGGTACTCAAGCCTTATGTGCATGGAATGGATCTGATTTTGTTCAAATTGGAAATACTGGAACCGGTGATGTTGTTGGCCCAGCAAGCGCCACCGATAACGCAGTTGCCCGGTTTGACGGTACAACTGGAAAGCTGATTCAAAACTCAGCCGTAACAATTGCCGACACTACCGGCGACATCACGGGCGGAAAATACAATGGCCTGACGGTATCGACAACAACCGGTACGTTTACGCTGACCAATGCTAAAACATTAGCAGTTCAAAATACACTGACTCTTGCCGGAACTGATTCAACCACGATGACGTTCCCGTCTAGTAGCGCAACAGTCGCTGGCCTTGGCATCAATCAAACATTTACTGGAACTCAGACTTTTAGCGGAACGACAAGTGCTTTGGCAATGGTGGTATCAGACACTGCCGAAACCACAACGGTTTCTGCTATTGCGGCCACTGGAACAATTAACTATGATGTCACCACCCAGTCGGTTCTGTATTACACAACCAATGCTTCTGGTAACTGGACGGTCAACTTTAGGGCATCAAGCGGAACCTCTTTAGACACCGTTATGAGTACAGGCCAGACTGTGACAGTAGCCTTCTTGGTCACTCAAGGTGCTACGCCTTATTACAACAGCGCCGTTCAGATAGATGGCGGCGCAGTCACACCTAAGTGGCAGGGTGGCACGGCCCCGACCGCAGGTAACGCCAGCAGTATCGACGCCTACGTTTACAGCATCGTTAAGACCGGTGCCGCAACGTTTACGGTTTTTGCATCCCAAACTAAATTTGCGTAAATAAAATGCCGCTGATATCTCGACTCGGAGCAATGACCTCAAAGGCTTGGGGTCAGTTTAGAACACTAGTAAGCGGTGCGGCTGGTTATCTCTATATGTGGGGGTTGAACAACTATGGACAGATTGGTCAAAATAATATTGCGACCAACACGGTAAATTCTCCAATTCAGCTTGGAAGTGAGGCAAATACAGTAACTCCAAGTTTTGGCGCTGGGATAAATGCTTTTTTTGCGGTTAAAGGAACCGGAACACTTTGGGCATGGGGAAATGGATCAACCGGTCAACTTGGAGATGGAGATACTGTAAACAGATCATCTCCAGTTCAAATTGGAACACTAACCAATTGGAGCAAAGTTGCTGGTTATAACTTAGGTGGAGTTGCAATTAAAACCGATGGAACCCTTTGGGCATGGGGATCGGGATCAAACGGCAGGCTTGGGAATAACGATACTGCAAATATTTCATCTCCTGTTCAAATAGGAACATTGACCAATTGGTCTAAAACATTTAATGGTCGATTAACTGGTTTTGCAATTAACTCATCAAATGAACTGTATGTATGGGGAATAAATCAATGGGGCCAATTAGGAAATAGTACAACCGAAAATACATCCTCACCAGTTCAAATTGCCGGATCTTGGTCATGGATTGCTGAATCAGACAGCTCAGTCATGGCCGTCAAAACAGATGGAACATTATGGTCTTGGGGTCGTAATAACAACGGGCAATTAGGAAGCGACTCAACTGTAGCTAGATCATCTCCTGTTCAAGTTGGCACCCTAACAAATTGGGCCGCAGTTGAATCAACAAGCGGTGACGGATCTTTTTCGTTTATTAAGACTAATAATCAACTGTGGTCAGTTGGTTATAACGGTAACGGCGAATTAGGTCTTACAGATACTGTAAACAGATCATCGCCTGTTCAAGTTGGCGCGTTAACAAATTGGTCAAATCTATTTGGCTCATCTGGTCAATGCAGCGCAATAAAAACTGACGGTACTTTATGGGCGTGGGGATATAACAATTTTGGTGCGGTTGGAGATGGAACAACTGTTCGTCGATCCTCTCCAGTTCAGGTGGGTTATCAAAGATATTGGAATGTAGGCTCTGGAAACGGAGCAGTACAAGCAACAGCAGTTTTAATTTCATCCACTAATGGGGAAGTATCAACAACTGGTCGCAATGATGTTGGTCAATTGGGTGATCAAACTACTGTTGATAAATCATCCCCAGTTCAAGTTGGCAATGTAAATGGCGGGTTTTATATTAACTATTGGCCTACAGTTACATTAGGAGCCAGCGGTGGTGCAATGTTTGCAGTTAGGCATGACAACACATTGTGGGCATGGGGTTACAACGGAAATGGTAATTTAGGAGATGGAACAACAGTTAACAGATCATCTCCTATTCAAATTGGAACATTAACTAATTGGAAAAATGCAGCACCAGAACTTTTCTGTACTTTTTTTACTAAAATTGATGGAACTCTGTGGGCAGTAGGACGCAATCTCTCAGGAAACCTTGGTCAAAGCGATACTGTAAGTAGATCTTCTCCAGTCCAAATTGGAGCGTTAACAACATGGAGATACGTCATTCCTGGTCGTGAGTTTTGTTTAGCAACTAGAAGCGATGGAACGCTATGGGCTTGGGGTGCAAATGACGATGGTGGTTTAGGCAACTCATCCACAGTGTCTAGATCTTCACCAGTTCAAGTTGGAACCTTAACAACTTGGGAAAAACCAGCAAGAGCAATGTCTTTTACAAGCGGAGCTATCACACGAACCGGAACTATTTTTACATGGGGTGCTGGAACTAACGGATCGTTTGGAACTAATGACACCGTTCGTCGATCTTCGCCAGTTCAAATAGGAACTGGATTTTGGGCTGATTTTGCTATTAGCTCATCTAGTACTGGAACTGCTATAGCAAGCGATGGAACGCTATGGGGATGGGGCAGAAATGATAACGGCCAAGTTGGAGATAACAGTACAGTAAACAAATCATCTCCAGTTCAAATTAACTCTAGTACAAATTGGATGGTAATAGGGTCTAGCGCCGGAGCAAGTTACGCAATAAACAAATCAAAACAAATTTATTGGTGGGGTTCTGCAACTAACGGTAAATCAGCTGGAGCATCGGCAGTAAATTCATCTTCTCCGGTTCAAATTGGAACATTAACCAATTGGGCTTCTGTAAACGGAAACGATGATGAGACTACTCAGGCTATTAAAACCGATGGTTCAATGTGGCTGTGGGGACGTAATGTAAGTGGTAATTTAGGACAAAATGTTTATGTTTTTAATACTTACCCAACTCCCACAAAATTAGGAACTATAAATACTTGGAGTCAAGTTCTTGTTACAACTTTAGGTAAATCAGCTGGAGCTTTGCAATCTGACGGAAAAATGTTTTGGTGGGGATTTAACCAAGAAGGTACACTTGGAGACGACTCAACCATAGATAGATCCTCTCCTGTTCAAATTGGAGCCGCTGAATGGGCGTACATTGCACAAGCACAAGAAACTTGTGCAGCTATAAAAACTAATGGAACATTATGGGGTTGGGCAAGAGGCGACTCTGGAGCCATGGGTACTGGAACAACTCTTCGTCGATCTTCACCGGTTCAAGTTGGAACATTAACAAACTGGAGCGAAATTTCAGGCGGTTATTATGCTTTTTATTCAATAAAAACAGATGGAACTCTTTGGTCATGGGGATTAGGTACTCATGGGTCGCTTGGAGATAACACCACTATTAACAAATCTTCACCCATTCAAATTGGCGCATTAAATGATTGGACGGATGTTTCGGGTAAAGAATTTGGATGTTTTGCATTAAGAGGCGACACATTATGGGGATGGGGACGAAATCAGGAAGGGCAAGTTGGAGATAACACTACAATTAGCCGATCATCTCCTGTTCAAATTGCATCAAGTGTGAGTAAATTTGCGGCCTTCCAAAATGGTGGTGCTTACATAAAAACTGATGGAACTTTATGGACTTGGGGGCGTAATGACGTTGGACAATTAGGAAGCAATACAACAGTTTATCGCTCATCTCCAGTTCAAGTTGGAACATTGACTAATTGGGATACGATATCTGGAGGTGTCGAAACTTTTTACGCTAAGAAAACAGACGGAACGTTATGGGGATGGGGAGCTAATTCATCTAATCAAATAGGTGATGGAACCACAATTAAGCGATCTTCTCCTGTGCAAATCGGAACATTAACTACATGGATTGGTAGGCCAGGTGCATCTGGGGCAGATCCTGGTGATTGGGGTGGGGCGATTGCAACAACATGACACATCCTCTCGACATAGCCCTGACATTCTGCATTAACGGATTTCCTGATAAAGGAGAGGAGATCCTGCGTCAATACTCAGAGGAACACCCGGACGATCCAAGGCCGCTATTTAACCTCGGCTGGCACGATATGCGGCACGGCAAGCTGCGCCAGGGCTTTGAGGGCATGAACATTGGGAGGTTCATTAAAGTCTTCGGATCAGATCCAATCAGCGGCCCAATATGGAAAGATGAAGACCTAAACGGCAAGACTCTATTGTTTCGATCTGAGGGCGGACTTGGGGATGAAATAATCAATCTTCGGTTTGCCAAAGACTTTAAAGACAAAGGCGCAACAGTCATTGTAGCCGCCCATTCAGCTCTTTGCCCGATATTTGCCCGTCACGGTTTTCCGACCGTTACAAACAAGGCGGTTGAGTCCGGCGGCGTTTATTACGACTATTGGGTTCCAGCCATGTCGGCAGGCTACGTTTTAGGATATGAGTTTGATACTCTGCCCGGGAAACCATACCTGACCGCAGAACCATCCATCGTGACCAAGAAACCCGGAACCATTAAAGTCGGTGTCCGTTGGTCTGGAAACCCTCAGTTTGAGCATGAGCAGCACCGCAAGTTTCCAACCAACCTAATGATTGACCTTCACAAGATCCACGGCACGACCTTTTATTCGTTCCAGCGGGACGATGACATGGTTAAAGACCTGCCTTTTGAAGACCTGTCATCAGAACTAAAGACTTGGGAAGACACGGCCAGCCACCTAAAGGCGATGGATTTGGTCATCACATCCTGCACATCGGTGGCCCATATGTCAGCCGCTCTTGGGGTAGAAACCTGGGTGGTAGTTCCGGTCATGCCTTATTACACCTGGGCCGTGCCTGGCGAGAAGTCTGCTTGGTACAACTCAGCTACGGTTTTCCGGCAGAAAAAGTACGGTCAGTGGGAAGATGTCTTTGCCGAGATCCATAAAAGATTAGAGCAGAGAACCAAGCTAAGGGCGGTGGCATGAAGAGCCTTTACTATTCCTACGACCTATTGGTGAAAAAGGCATACATCATCCGTGTGTCAGGCAACGATAAGTCTGAGGCTTTAGCCGCAAATTGCGCCAAGTCCTGCCAAGATGTTGGGCAAGAGCATGAGTTTTGGGATGCCTACAACGGTCTGGACGGGGAGATTATTCCCCCCAAGCATCACAATGACTTTATGAAGATGCTAAAGGTTACAGACCACTACTTAACCCGTGGCGAGGTAGCCTGCGCTTTATCTCACATAAGCCTTTGGTCTAAGTGCGTGGTCGATGACGCCCCGTTGATTATTTTGGAACACGATGCGGTCATGGTTAAACCTTACCGTAGCCATGCGGTCTATAACTCAATCTGCTACCTAGGCGGAAACGAGCAGGCTCGTCAGGGCTGGCAGATTTTTCCCACTCCGCCCCATGCCTCAGAAGGCCCAAACTATCACTTCATTTGCCGCGCTCATGCTTATGCAATAGATCCAGCCGTGGCTAAGAATATGCTTGCCCATGTCTTAAAATACGGCATATTGGCCCCCTTGGATATCATCATCCGGGCTGATGTTTTCCCAATTCATCAGATGGGGCTTTATGCCTACGACTCTTACATGGCAGAGGAAAAGCACGAAAACACAACCATTTTAGGTCGCCCGCGAGAGGGCCGATCAACAGCTCGTAACGACAAATTGGAGGTTTAAATGGAAAACTCTTGGTGCAAAGTAGTTGACGGACAGATTGTAGACGGGCCGCGAGCGTGGGATAACAACACCCCGCCAGATCAGGATTGGCTTCCACATAGCCTAGAAGAGCCTTCCAACACCATCAATGACAAATACGATGGCTCACGGCTGGAAGTTCGTGGATCTCAGGTTATTGAAGTAAAGCTCTACTCGCCGAAAAGCGCAGAACAGATTGAAGATGAAGTAAACTCTATTAAGCGTCAGGCAGAGATAGAAGTTGCTTATGCAACCCTTGAATTGGCCAAATCAGATCTTCCGAAACGCGATGAGTGGGAGGCATTTAAAGCAGCCTGGCAGCAACTCACAGATATCACCGAGTTGAGCTGGGACTATAAAATGCCGCTTCGTCCGGGGAATAGATGAGTAACCTCTTAGTGGTTCTTCAAACCCACTCGCTTGGGGACAGTCAGCATTATTTAAAGATGCACGACATGAAGCGGTATTGCGGCGCAGATAAACCAGAAGTTATGCGTCGCTGTACCTTGTCGTTGATTGAATCACTAAACTACGCCAAGAACACCTTGGCCGGACTGGAGATAGAACTTCAGGTATTTGATGATCACTCTGATGAGGAGTCGCTTAAATACCTAACCTATAACCTATCCAAGGCTCAGTTTAAAACTAACCTTACCCACTTGGAAACCAAGGGGATAGTCCCCTCAATTCTTAAGTGCTATCAGCACGGTAAAGAGTTTGGAAAAGACTGGGTTTATTTTGTGCAAGATGATTACCTGTATAAGCCAAACTCCATAGAGGAAATGTTGGTCGCCATCAATCAATTCAGCGCCAACATAAACGCTCCGGCTAGCATCTACCCGTTTAATGACCCGTATAAATATATTGCTGAAAATACGGTAATTCAGTCCCACTTGGTTCGGACAAACAAAAGGCATTGGAAGACCCATATTCACACCGCCTCGTGCTTTATGACTCACAAGTTAGTCTTGGATAAAGAGTGGGACTTGTTTGAAAAAATGGGTACATCCGAGGTTACCGGGGTCATGGAGCGGGATTCAATCAATCGCCTGTTCTACGAGCGTGGTTACTACTTGTTCGTTCCAATTCCATCCTTAGCCCTGCATATGCAGTATTCAACCGAGGAAGATCCGTTTATTAACTGGCGTGAGTGGTGGGATAGATATCCGGCATCCGAGAAGATTGATCTAAAGAGCGACCAAAAGACAGTTCTTAATGTTGGGTCGGGTGGATCAACCATTGAAAATTCCATATTTGCCGAAGATCTTCATGGCCTACGAGAGCTGCGTTTAGATATTAGCAACAAATACAACCCAGACATTTGCGCTGACATTACAAACTTATCAGGCGTAAATGACGAGATGTTTGATGTGGTTTATACATCCCATATGATTGAGCATCTTGATTACTTCAAAGTAATACCAGTCATCAAAGACTTTTTGCGGATTACCAAGTCAGGCGGCACGGTGCGTATTGTAGTGCCAAACCTAAAGTCAATTGCGGCAGAGATTGCCAAAGGTAACTTATTAGATTCAATTTATATCAGCGCTGGTGGCCCGATTAGCCCGATAGATATGTTGTTTGGCCATCGAGCATCCGTTCTTCGTGGCGATGAGCCAATGAGGCATAAGACAGGATTTACAAAAGAAACCTTTGAAAAGATGTTTGCTGAGGCCGCAATAAATAACTTTACCGTTGAAGAACGCGGGTTTGATCTGTTGGTCAATATCACCAAGACAACCGTTCAAAAGAAAAGGCTGGCGGCGTGATACCCAAAATCGTCCATATGTCATGGAAGACCAAAGATGTCATCGGAAGCAACGCCGAGCTGATCAAGAACGGCCTGCGCAACCTGATCGACCTAAACCCAGACTGGCGGGTAGAGATCAGCACCGATGAAGAGGTGGATGCCTACCTTCAAAAGATTCTTCAGGAAGACGATTACGCCTTAATGAAGGATGTCGGCGTTGTCCCTCAGACTGACCTCTGGAGGCTGTTTAAACTCTATGACGAGGGCGGTGTATACCTGGACATTGACCGATTCTGTAATGTTCGGCTAGATGATCTGGTTGACGATGAGACCAAGTGGGTGCTGCCGACCTGCGGGGATGTGGATTTTGCCCACGACTTTATGATGACCGAACCAGGTAACCCTGCGTTTGCTAACACCATAAATATCTACCTAACCCGCCGCCGGGCAGGGCATACCAATGTTTATTTACTTGGGCCACAGACTTATATGCACGGGGTGACCTACACCCTATTCGGGCAGACGGTGAACACAGACCCAGGCAAAGAGGCATTTGATGAGATCCGGGGCCATATCTCCAAGATCCCGTTTATCAAAACTTACCGCGAGACTCCTCCGGGAGATACGATGCTCTTTAAAGGCGATGTAACCCAGGCGGCTTGGGAGTCTATGAAACGTAAGTTTTATGGTGAAAACGGTATCAAGCACTGGACGGGGGAATGGTGATAGCACTCATTACCGGCGGTTTTGACCCCATCCATATCGGACATATTCAGCTGATCAAAGAGGCTCAGAAGATCGGGCGTGTGGTTGTTGGGCTTAACTCCGACCAGTGGCTAAAGAACAAAAAGGGCATGAATTTCCTACCCTTTGAGGAGCGCAAGGCCATCTTGGAGATGATGGATATAGTCTTGGCCACGGGCTTTAACGACTCAGACGGAACGGCTATAGACGCCATCCGGGTGGTGCAGAACTTATTTCCAAACGACCCTATCGTCTTCTGTAACGGCGGGGATCGGACGGATGCAAACATTCCGGAGTACGAGTACTGCATCAAGAATCAGGTTGAGATGCGGTTTGGGGTGGGTGGTGGAAAAGCAAACTCCAGCTCGTGGCTGCTGTCCAACTGGGGCAGAAACGAAGAGTCCCGTCAATGGGGCAAGTTTAAGACGCTCTACACCGATGGCTCAACGATCAAGGTTAAGGAGTTGATTGTGGAGCCTGGTAAGTCTCTCAGTCTTCAAGAACATGAAAAACGGTCTGAGTTTTGGGTGGTGACTAGCGGGATAGCTACGGTTAGGGTAGATAAACAAATGATGGAACTTTTACCCGGGGAGTCAGTTGAGATTGAATCCGGCCAAGTTCATCAGCTTGCAAATGACTATTCCAAGGTTCTTAAAGTTTTAGAAGTTCAATATGGAACATCCTGCTTAGAGGATGATATTCAACGATTGGAGAAATAACATGGCTGAAAAATGGATACAAAAAGCAATCAAAAAACCCGGCGCTTTACGAAGCTCCCTTGGTGTAAAAGAAGGAAAGACAATCCCCGCAAAAAAGTTAGCCGCCGCAGCCAAGAAGCCGGGCAAGCTGGGCCAGCGGGCGAGGTTAGCGCAAACTCTAAAGAAACTCGGCAAGTAGCGCCGAGCTTTGGTCTATTGCTTTTTGGGGTGTCTCTGATATGTTCCCTGCTAATAATCGCATGGAGTCAGTAGATGTTGCCCGATCCAACCGACCCGTCCAAGGTCGTACAGACCGCTTTAGGTGGTATCAAGGAGGCTTTAAAGGCTGGCAAGGATATCAAAGAGACCGCCAAGGAGGTCAACGCCTTCTTGGACGAAGAGGCCAAGGCCAGAGTCGCCTGGCGCAGGAAACAGCAGGAAGTCCAGCGGCGTGGGGACATGATGTACATCGACGCCATCAACGAGTACCGAATTCTGGCCGACATCAAGGCCCAGAAGGACAAGGCGTTTAAACAGATAGAGAAAGAGTTTGGACGTAGGGCAATACAGGAAGTCAACGATCTAGAGGTGAGACTGCGGCGGGAACGCAAAGAGTTACAAAAGGAATATGAATCAGATCGTAAGGCGAGTAGGAATGAGTGGCTGATAATTATTGTGATCTCAGCCTTGATTTACGGAATCCTTAAAGCAACAAAGGTGTGGTGAAGCATGATGCTACCTATCGGAACGCTACTAGAGATCGGGGGCAAGATCCTCGACAAAGTAATTCCTGATCCCGAAGCGAAGGCTAAGGCTCAGGCGGCGCTTATGGAACTCCAGCAAAAGGGTGAGTTGGCCCAGTTGCAAGCCGACATGAACGAGCAGGATAACCTGACCAAGCGGATGGAAGCCGACATGAAGTCGGACTCTTGGTTATCTAAGAACATTCGCCCAGGGACGCTGGTGTTTATTTTGGTGACTTATACCGCCTTTGGTCTAATGAGTGCATGGGATCTAGAGGTCAACAATAACTATGTAGAACTCCTCGGCCAGTGGGGGATGTTAATTATGTCTTTTTACTTTGGCGGCCGGACGCTTGAGAAGATCATGGACATGAAGGCGAAACAGAAATGAACCTGACCGCCAACTTTACCCTTGAAGAACTAACCCGCTCGGATGCCGCCGCCCGTAACGGCTGGGATAACACCCCCAACGAGGCTGAGATTGAAAACCTGAAACGCCTTGCAATGCTCCTGCAACAGGTTAAAACCGCCGTGGGTGGCAAGGCCGTGATGATTAACTCCGGATTCCGTAATAAGCAGGTCAATGACTCGGTGGGTTCCAAAGATACAAGTCAACATCGGATTGGCTGTGCGGCTGACCTACGGATTCCGGGTATGACCCCAAGACAGGTGGTGGAGTCATGTATTGCTGCCAATGTACCTTTTGACCAGATCATCCTAGAATTTGATTCATGGACTCATATTAGTGTGCCGAATACCCCGGACACAAAACCCCGTGGGCAGAAGCTAATCATTGACAAAACCGGAACTAGACCTTTCGCCTAATCATGCCACTTTCACGTATTCAATTTAAGCCCGGATTAAACCGCGACCAGACTAACTACTCTGGCGAGGGTGGTTTTTACGAGTGCGACAAGATTCGATTCCGTTCTGGCTTCCCGCAGAAAATAGGTGGCTGGCTTAGATACGGGGTGTTTACACTGATTGGTATTTGTCGTCAGATGTATAACTACATCACAAGCACTTCAGACAACATCCTTGCATTAGGTACAAGTGCTAAGTTATATCTTAATATTGCAACAAACTTAGTTAATATCACCCCACTTCGTGCGGTTAACCCAACCTACACAACTACGGCTACCGATAACTGCATTGGTACAACTAATGGTCAGACGGGTGTCACAGTTACTATTACAAGTTGTACGGCAGTAGTTGGTAATTATGTGCAGATTTCTGGTTCAACTGCGGTCAATGGCATCCCTGCTTCTGAGATTAACGGAAATCATGAGATTGTAACTGCGCCTAATAATAACTCTTTCACAATCGCTACGACTACAGCAGCAACTAGTACAGGGTCTGGTGGTGGAACGGCAATTACAGTTTCTTTTGAAATTACAGTTGGTGACGACACAACAACTTATGGATATGGTTGGGGTACAGGTGGTTGGGGTGCTGAAGGGTGGGGCACTAGTGGTTTTACACCGATAACTATATTCCAACGTGATTGGTTTATGGATAACTTTGACAATGACTTAGTTGCCAATATCCGTAATGGTGCTATTTATTACTGGACTTATGACGGTACATTTAATAGTCGTGCAGTCTTGTTATCTTCTTTATCAGGAGCCAGTGATGTTCCTAGTGAAGCTATGCAAATTTTGGTATCGCAAAACGATAAGCATCTTTTGGCCTTTGGCACTATTCCTTTTGGTGGCGGTGCTTTTGATCCCTTGCTTATTCGTTGGGCTAGTCAAGACGACCCGGTTAACTGGACCCCATCCGCAACAAATTCTGCGGGGTTTTTACGTATATCTCGTGGATCACGGATTATTAGGGCACTTCCCACCCGCCAAGAAACTCTAGTTTGGACTGATAGTCATTTGTATTCGTTTCAATACGTTGGCACAACCGATGTGTTTAACTTGCAAGAATACGCTGACAACATTTCAATTATCAGTCCAAGAGCCTGTATTTCAGCCAATAACGTGACCTATTGGATGGGTTTAGATAAGTTTTATTTCTACGCTGGTCGGGTTGAGACTCTTCCGTGCACACTTCGTAACTACGTTTTCCAAGATATTAACTTAAATCAAGTTGATCAAATTATCTGCGGAACCAACGAAGGATGGCATGAGGTTTGGTGGTTCTATCCCAGTGCTGATTCAGAAACAAATGATCGCTACGTAATTTATAACTACTACGAAAAAGTCTGGTATTACGGCACGATTGAACGCACAGCTTGGCTTGATTCACCGCTACGTCGATATCCACAAGCGGTTGGAGGCACTTATCTTTACAACCATGAGCAGGGCACAAACGACGATACGTCAGCAATGACTGCTTACATCCAAACTAATGACTTTGATCTTGAGGATGGGGACAAGTTACTGCTTATTAAACGTATTATTCCTGACATCAATTTTGAAGGCTCAACTGCCACTACACCAAGAGTAATGATGACCATGCGGCCTAGAAACTTTCCGGGGTCAAACTACAGTGGTGCAAACGAGCCAGATGTTGAGCGGTCAACCACCGTCCCAGTGGAGCAGTACACAGAACAGATATTTATACGCGCCCGTGCGCGACAGATGGGGTTTAAGATTACTTCTGATGAATTAAATGTTCAGTGGCAGCTAGGCGCACCAAGGTTGGACGGACGACCAGATGGAAGACGCTAAATGGCTCTTGAAAAGTTCCGTGCTGCACCGTTACCAATACCGGGGCTTGAGTATGACCAGCAATATATGCTGCAACTCATTCGGGTACTGGGGCTTTACTTTAGCCAGTTGGATTCGCTCACTCCGAACCAAGCCCAGTCTTACCGGGCGGATAATTTCTATGGCGGGACGTTTAGGGGTAATGTTTATGGCGGAACGATTGCAGGGTTTGGTAGTGGAATTAATTTTCCGTTTGGGTCACTTATTTCAACTCAAGATCAGTCTTCGGCAGGAACAACTTCAGAAAATCTTATTACGTACAGCAGTCTGGAAGAGGGTAACGGGGTTACGTTTGAAGGCTCCAAGATTCGTTTTTCAACCGCAGGCTACTACTTAATTACTTTTACCTTGCAAGTTACTAATCAAACAAACGCTGTTAAGGAATTTGAAGTCTGGTTAAAA
>Ga0172372_10007557_pt1 | contig 14567 bp, 13 predicted proteins | sample LakKiv5m_2_FD_114544 | JGI IMG/M metagenome (GOLD analysis project Ga0172372, IMG submission 114544) | Freshwater microbial communities from Kabuno Bay, South-Kivu, Congo - kab_092012_9.5m | ecosystem: Environmental > Aquatic > Freshwater > Lake | place: Democratic Republic of the Congo...
GAAGTCTCACCGTAAGCGATAGCGCTGAAAGCTGCTCGAAAAGCTGTTGAGTGTTCATAGTCAGAATGCTGGTTTTCAGAGTGTCTGTTGGCAACCTGAGAAGCTGTCGTAACCTGTCGCTTCCCAGGATCGATAAGTCTTTTGCTGTCGCCGTCAGGTTGTCACATTGCCAGATTGCCAAGCTCACTCAGATCGCCTCAGAGTGCTAATGCCCCCAAGTGAGGCAGTCTGGCATCCTGGCAACCTGAAGCTAGAAGGTAAATTTCGTTTCGCTGTCCTCTTCACATCCTGGAGCGTTGTTTGTCGTGTCGCCTGGAAGCTGCCACCACCATGAACGATCCTTTTGATACGATTTGACCCGAAGCTTCTTCTTCGCCCGTTCGAGTGTCCGTTCCTTTATTCCATCCGCACGTGATTTCTTCTTCCCTTCCGAAGCTAGAACCTCACCTTCCGACAGAAACCCCCGTAACCAGTCAACCGCTTCTTCAAGAGCGGATCCATCGTCCCTTCCTTCATCGTTCTCGACTTCGCTGATGGTGGTCGAGACCGTCCCCTCCTCCCAGACTGCGAAACCAGCTTTGTTTGGCCCTGATACGATTCGGAAAGCCAGCCCAGGAGCCGAAGCGAGATTGTTCTTCACGGGAAGGAAAAGACGCCTCTCTTGATCTTCGGGATCCTCCACAACTCGAAGTTCGATCCGCGCGACTTGAACGAAAGCCCCTGATCCCAGGGAGCGACTCTTCGAGCTCCCCCCCTGCCGCCTGTTCAAATGATTCATGGCGACAATCGCGACATTGTGCTTTTCCGCCAGCGATCGCAGCGGGGAGAGCACCCTTCGAACGTCTGTCGCTTTGTCGCTGTTCGTGGCAGCTCCGAGATAGTCCATGATCGGATCGATGATCAGAAGCTTCGAATCGGGATACCGATCGAGCATCCGATCGAGCTTGCCCATGTGAAGCGACAGATCGATGGGTGAAGCGTACTTTTCGCCTTTGGGTATTGGGCCTTGGATTAAATGAACGCGGTCAACATTGGCCCCCGCTGCGTCAAGCCTGGGGCGAATTGTATCTTCCGCTCCGTCTTCCCCTGCGATAAAGAAGCTATCTCCCATCGGACAACTCGATCCATCGGGAAAGCAAATCCCCCTGCTAATTCGCGCTGCAATGTCGCAAGTGAGCATCGATTTACCAACTCCACCGTCCCCCGTAAGTAGTGTGATCTTGCCGAGTGCGAAGCGACCCTCCCAGAGCCAAGAGACCTCCCGAGACGCGATTTGAGAAAAGGGACTTACAGACAGCTCCGCTCCGTGAAGTGGTTCTTTATTCCTCTCCTCTTCGCTTTCGTTGCCGATGCTATTCGCCAGATGCTTTGCAACCAAATTGCAAACTGTCTTTTCGACTTCCGCTTTTTTCATGGGTGGATCGCAACGATTGCCCCATGCGATCGCTAATTGAAGTAGTTCGGGAGAATCACCAAGCCTTGCCAAGTGAGAACCTACCAATCGACAAAGTTGCGAATTGCGTTCGCCTTCGCCAACTGCCGGAGCGGTTGCAAGGTCAAGATCCCCCGCAAAGTTAAATTCAGTTTGAGAATCGCTCTTTCGATCATCCCGTGTGACAAAGTCGATCAACCATTCAGGAGCCACGGACAAATCGGCTTCGCTGGGATCGATCAACCACCGATAAACATTCCCCGAGGAGTGGCGACTTGGAGGAGCGACGACTGCACCACCATTCGTTTTGCAGTCGATCGAACAACCGTTAATCTTCGAGCGATTCTTCCTCACCCTTTTATCGAATGCGAAATAGTAATGCCGTCCTCCCGATCCGGTCTGTGCTGTCGGAGTTTTCGGAAGCGGTGCATTCTCCGAGATCAAGCGATCAAGATGCGTGATCCCCGAGGGGCCATCTACATCCAACACCCAAAAGCTTTTATCGCAGAGCAAACCGACCGAAGCTTCGCTTGAGCCAAAGAGTGTTCGTAGCGTTTGCTTGTCGCTTGTTGCCGACTTCAGACCTCCAAGTTCGTGGAAGGGATGCTTGCCGGGATCGGGGCAGTCTCCCCCTTTTTTGCACGAGCACCCGCCGCCGGCAATTATGGGGGGTTGTATCGGGAAAATTCGCCAGCCTAAACCGGCATATAGAAGAACCTGATCGACCAACGCTTCGCGATCGCGTATCATACTTGTGAGTCCTATGTCCTAAGGGATTCGATTCGAGAAGGCGAAGGCCTGGGAAAAGAGTGTGCGCTCCTCTCCCAGGCCTTTCGCTTTAAACTATGCAAGTCGTTTACCGACTCGCTTTGAATTCGACGATGATCTTTTGAAGACGACCAACGTCCGTATCGATCAGAGTTGCGATTGCTTGCCCCGCTTGGCGATAGGTGATTCCATTACGAATCGCATACCATTGGAAGAGAGCGTTCGTCAGCTCGATCGCTAGTGCAAGATCCATCGCCACTACTCCGCACTCTTTAAGAAGGTTGCGACTCGTGTGGAACCCGAGTCGGTTGCTTCGACGATGATCATTCCCTTCGTGCCAACGTAGTCGGCAAAGTCGAACCTCTCACCGCTTTCGAAATCTTTACCACGAAGCGCCCTCGCGAACTTTGGAAGAGTTGCTTTGCTCGAAAACTTGCGGGAGCATACCCGCGTTGCTTCTGCGTCCTTGTATTCCCCGGAAGAAATCTTGAAGCGAAGCAAAACACCTTCGCCGTAACCCTTTTCCAAGTTTTCGTTGTAGGGTTCGATCCCTACGAACGAAGCGTTGTAGCTTCCAGCCGGAACGCCTGATCCATTTGAGAATGTAAATTGTGAATTCATGTCCTAATTCCTTGTTTTAAATAGTCGTTCGATTCGATTTCTTCGAGCTGCGACAATCGCCGCTCCCAGTAAATGCGTTCGGCTTCGAGACATATCCCGTCGCCTTGGTGTTCTCGACAGCGGATAACGACCCTGCCATCGAGTTGATAATTGCCGATCTCATCGTCCGATCCGCAGATCTCGCAAGCGTCGGCATCGTGCGGATCATGATCCATTAGCCAACCATCCTGTCAGCGATCCATTGCTCGACCACCGAGCGAGGCCAGCGAACCGCTCCACTTTTCCCCTTGCCTAATTTGATTCCTTTCGGAAATCGTCCGGCATCAACGTCACGATCAACCGTGCGGGTCGACTGCTTTCGGAGCTGCGCGACTTGCTTCTTCGTGAGAAGCTCGTTTGAAAAACCGCCGTTCATTTAAGAACCCCCATAACTTGAGAATGCGATCTAGCGACGTTGCTATGTCGATCGCGTTACGTTCTTAAATCTCCACGGACTTGCTTCGGAGAATTCATCGACCGAAAAATCCGAAGCATTTGTTGCCGATCAAAGATGGTGAACAGTCACCAGAAGACGCTTTTTCCCAGGGTGGGACAGAGAGAGACAACGGGAAAGATTTTTCAAGAATTGTCGCTTCGGAATCCATATTTTTCCGAAGCTCCGAAGAGTTATGACCTGTTTCTGTCGATGATTCGATGCAACATCACCAAAATCTCATTGATTCCTTTAACTTTCATTTCATCGCGAAAGTATTGCCTGATGAGTGGTTCCCATTTTTCCTTTTGCTTCAGAAAATCTGCTTTGCTTTTTCGAGTCCGTTGGTAGAACGATTCATAGGCGACGCAAATTTCCTTCTCGACTTCTTTCTTCTTTGCTTTTGATTCGTTTAAGGTTTTGCGTTTTCCCTTCGACTTCGCAGGCGTGCCACATGGAAGCTGCCCTAAACGCTGCTCAATGGCCTCAGCCAGTTTTTCCAACTCTTCGGCCAGGATATCGCTTGCAGTTGCTTGAACGTCTGCGTAAAGACTGAGCCGCCAAACAACCAGATCGTTAGTATCTTCGCTTGCTGCCGACTGGTAGTCCTTCTGTGGGTGATGATCCAGCCCCTTAAGTTGGTCTATCTCCTGCGCGAATTCAGATTTCCAATCGTCCCGAAATCGGGTTTTGAACACTGTCGCTAGGTGCCAGCGGATAAACGTAAACCAAGACAACACATAGCGGGTTCGCGGCTCGTCCTCGCCTGGTAAGTAGAAATGCGGGCGGTAAACCGAGATCATTCCGCGACGCCAACACTGGCAGAGCAGATCTCCCGCCTGTGTAGCAAAAACAGTGTTAATTTCGTGCTTCAAGATACTCGGCGGAATTTGACTCGATGTCGCCTTGCGAAAACGATCGGCTAAGTCGGCAAAGCTTCGAGTTGCTTCCTTCACGCGGCCAAGAAAGAAGACAAGTTCGTCAACGTCAGCGGCTGCGTTAACTCGGGAAAAGTTTGCAAGCATCATTTCACCTTTCTTTACCGGGCGGGACGCGTCACGTATCGCCGAATCAGGTCGATAACGACATGCAGGGCAGCCAATGAAGCCCACTTCTCGGCAATCATTCTCCGGCTATGCGGCCATGGCGAAAGAGGTAGCGTCGGGGTTATCGCCTGCCCCGGTTCTTGCATCATGGCCTTTGAGCCGTTTGCCTTAGCGTTTCGGTTCGATGTCAACTCCCTCACAAATCCCTGAACAATATCAAGTCCTACGCCGTCCCAAATGACAGCGTGAATCTCTCCTGCAATCGGAGTCCATATAGGGTGGTTAGAAGCGAATGGAAGGATACCAGTCATAGCAAATCACACTTGTAAATAAGCCTGTATGAAAAAACTCGATTCACTAATTTCGGTAAGCCTTTGGCATTTGTGATGGGTTGCTACATCCATCTCGCTAAGGCTTCGAGTAGGAGAAGGAACCTGGAATTGGTTGGTAAAAACCCCGGGATCAGGAACTGCGGAACGGCGAATCCGCTAATGAACCACACGACTAGCGATATTCCTTGCAATACGAAGGCGGCGAGAAATATCGCACAACCTGTCGTAGACGGATTTTGATCGTGCTCTGGGGTGGTGAAATCAGATCGTACGGGATCATTACCTTTCGGCGATCTGTCGTTGTATTCCAAACCCAATCGAGTGTAGATCTTCTGCCAAAAAAGCGGATTATCAGCCCCAACTGATACACAGAACCTACCGAATGAGTCTGGCGTTTCTTCCGAGAGTAATTGCGGATCCATCAAGTCAAAGACCCCCTTGGCAACTACGTCATCCACCTGATTGTCTGGTACGAAAGATACTTGGATTGCCACGAGCAGAGCGCTCGCACCATTCGTGTAATTCTCAAACTCCTTCAACGAATCTTTCCTGTGTGCTAATCCCACAAACTGATTTGCGATAACTAACTTGTGCGCTACGCAAATCTGGTGCATATCGTATCCTTTGAGGGCGGAAATCGGCTTGCGGCGATGGCGTTTATCTTCCATAGCAACCAGAACAACCTCAAAAATAATGTACTCGGCCTCTTGGACTGTCATGGTCTTTAGACGGGATTCCAGCGAGCGACGCGAAATCTCGATCAGTATGTTTTTCCGCAACGTATCCGTACATCCCGGTCTCAGTCGATTTGCCTCGGTGCAATCTGCGAGAGCTTCGTTAAACATGCCCATGGAAAAGTAAGACGAACTACGATGAAGATATGCGTCTGTGTAGTCCGGTTTTATTCGGATTGCCTTCGTGAAGTCCTCAACTGCTGAACTGTTGTTTCCACCGACTTGGAGTGCAAAACCACGAGTGAAGTAAGCTTCCGCATGACGCGAGTCAAGCCTAAGAGCCTCACTGCAATCTTTGATCGTTTGATGCGGTTCACGTTTACCTAAATACGCGAAGCCACGTGCATAATGTGCGTCAGCGGAATCCGGCGCTAGCCGGATTGCCTCAGTGAAATCAGCGATGGCTTCATCCTTATACTTTTTTACTAGGTAAGACCATCCACGTTTTAGATACGCTTTCGCATACGACGGCTTCAGTCGGATCGCTTCAGAATATTCAGCGATGGCTGCGTCGTAATTTTGATCTCCGAAGCTTTGCTCACCTTTGGCGAGGAACGCTTCAGCAGAATCCGGGGAAGGCGTTGAAGGACTCATAAGAACTTACCTTTTTAAAAACCAGGCCCGGTCGGGAAGGAACGCCAAAAGGTAAGAATTGGCAACCGTCCTCGACCGGATCAGCTCTTGAGGAGCGACCTCGACAAGCACCTAGCTTTCCCAAGTATATCCGATGCCGTGGGGGCAGGGATGCGTGGAACTGGGAGAACTTCCCGAGTTTCCAAGGCGAACGGGTGAACGAGCCCTCACCCCAGGGTACCATTGACGACCGGCACACACTAGAATGCCGGTTTTGCGGAAAATCTCGCGGCGTTCGGTCTCTGGTGCTAGCTCACTTTGGCTCCTGACCCCAACGATGCTTCTGGACTTGGATGGAAACCCATGTTTGAACAGACTTTCAAGAATATCGACGATGTGCTCTGGAAAGAGGCAGGTTGCACGACCGAACTGGACTACGTCGAACAAACGTCCTGGCTGCTGTTCCTGAAATATCTCGACGGACTAGAGCAGGACAAAGCCGACGAAGCCACCATGGAGGGGAAAAAATACGAGTACATCCTCCAAAAGCAGTATCGCTGGGAGGTGTGGGCCGCACCTAAGGACAAAGATGGAAAGATCGACCATAACAAGACGCAGACCGGTGACGATCTTTTAGAATTTGTCAATAACAAGCTGATTCCCTACCTGAACGGCTTCAAACAAAAGGCGACCGGCCCCAATACGATCGAATACAAAATCGGGGAGATCTTCAGCGAGATCAAGAACAAGATTCAATCGGGCTACAACCTCCGAGAGATCATCGACCATATCGACCAACTAGAGTTCCGTTCCCAAAACCAGAAGCACGAGCTGTCGCACCTGTACGAAGCCAAAATCAAGAACATGGGCAACGCGGGTCGCAATGGTGGCGAGTATTACACTTGCCGACCTCTCATTCGAGCGATGATCCAAGTCGTCCAGCCAAAGATCGGTGAACGCATTCGCGATGATGCTTGCGGATCGGCGGGGTTCTTGTGCGAGTCGTTCGACTACATGCGAAAAAAGAAAGGCTTGACCACCAAGGAACTCAAGACGCTTCAGGAAAAGACGTTCTATGGACAAGAGAAAAAGTCGCTCGCTTACGTGATCGCGATCATGAACATGATCCTGCATGGTATCGAAGTCCCCAACATCGTCCATGCCAATAGCCTCTCCGAGAACCTCTCGGACATCCAAGACAGCGAACGCTGCGACGTGGTTTTTGCCAATCCACCCTTCGGTGGCAAGGAACGCAAAGAAGTCCAACAGAACTTTCCCATCCGCACCGGAGAGACTGCATACTTGTTCTTGCAGCGGTTTATCAAAGTTCTCAAAGCGGGGGGACGAGCTGGGATCGTCATCAAGAACACCTTCCTGTCGAACTCGGACAACGCGTCCGTGAGCTTGCGAAAGCTATTGCTAGAGAGCTGCAACCTTCACACGGTGCTCGATTGCCCAAGCGGCACGTTTCTCGGTGCAGGTGTGAAGACCGTGGTGCTCTTCTTCGAGAAAGGGAGTGCAACGCGCAAGGTCTGGTACTATCAGCTTGACCCGGGCCGCAGCCTTGGCAAGACCAACCCGCTCAACGACGACGATCTGGCCGAGTTTGTGAAGTTGCAAAAGACCTTCGCCGACTCGCCAAAGAGCTGGAGCTTGGATGTGAAGGACATCGATCCCACCACTTTTGATTTATCGGTGAAGAACCCCAGTGGGGGTGAAGTGGTCGTGCATCGCAGCCCGCAAGAGATCATGAAAGAGATCGCCGCCCTTGATGCCGAGAGTGCTTTAGTGTTGAAGAGAATCAAGGGGTTGCTGAAATGAAGAAGGAGTGGACTACTAAGCGCATCGGCGAGATTGCGACCATCAAGCCGCCGAAGAGCGAAGCTCGTGAACTGGTTCCAGCTGATGCGCTGGTATCTTTTCTACCAATGGAAGACCTCGGAATTGCCACAAAGTATCCCGAGCCCAAGCGAACCAAGAGGCTTTCCGATGTTGTCGGCAGCTATACGTACTTCGCGGAGGGCGACGTACTGCTCGCCAAAATCACACCATGTTTCGAGAATGGCAAGCTGGGTATCGCAAAGGGGCTAAAGAACGGTGTGGGGTTTGGTTCTAGTGAGTTCATCGTAATTCGACCCGATTGCACAGTGAACAAGGAATGGCTTTTCTATTTCCTCTCCCGCGACGATTTCCGGAACGAAGGGTCGCAGCGTATGGGCGGCGCAGTCGGTCAACAACGTATACCCAAGGAGTTTGTGGAAAGCTACGACATCCCCGTTCCCCCTCTTCCTGAGCAGCAGCGGATTGTTGGTATTCTGGACGAAGCGTTTGGGGGACTTGCCATTGCCCAAGCGAACGCGGCCCAGAACCTCCAAAACGCCCGCGACCTCTTTGAAAGCCACCTCAACGCTGTGTTCACACAACGGGGGGATGGGTGGGTGGAGAAGCGGCTCGGGGATGTTGCAGCAGGTGACTGCTCCCTGTCCTACGGGATTGTTCAGCCCGGCGACGAAGTTGAAGACGGATTGCCGGTCGTGCGCCCAACAGATCTCACGCATACCAAAATTGGGCTCGACGGTTTGAAGCGAATCGATCCGAAGCTTGCGGAATCCTACCAACGTACCACGCTTCAAGGCGGAGAACTGCTCCTGTGTGTACGAGGATCAACGGGAGTCGTTTCCATGGCAGCGCCAGAACTAAAGGGAGCAAATGTAACTCGCGGTATTGTACCTATTCGACTTAACTCAATGCTTCTCTCTCAGGACTTTGGATTTTACCTTCTGCGTGCGGAACCTGTGCAGTCGCAAATCCGAGATAAAACTTACGGCGCTGCGCTAATGCAAATCAACATCGGTGACCTTCGCAAAATCGCACTAGATTTTCCACCGCTCAATGAGCAGCAAGCTATCGCCAGCAAACTCGACGCTCTTTCCGCCGAAACCCAACGGCTGACGCGGATCTACGAGCAAAAGCTAGCGGCGCTGGCGGAGTTGAAAAAGTCGCTCCTGCACCAAGCCTTCAGCGGGGAACTTTGAGGAACGAGAACGTGAGCAAGACCTTTACCAGCGTGAACGATCGAGTGTTGTGCGAAGTCATTGGACAAGCACGCGAGCGTCTTGTGTTCATTGCTCCGGGTATTCGCCCGATGGTGGCAGAGGCTCTTTGCCACGCAATGGAAATAGTGCCAACCAACGCAATTCATCTGGTGCTTGACGTAGATGCAGAAGTTTGCCGACTAGGGTATGGAGACAAGGACTTCAAGGGAATGGAGCAACTCCAAGAAGCCGCAGCGAAACACTCGCTGACCGTGAATCACCATCCAGGTATTCGTATTGGCTTGTTAATCGCCGATGAAACGACGCTGGTTTACAGCCCAACGCCGGAGTTGATCGAAGCCGAGTCTCAGCACCAAGATAAGCCGAACGCAATCGTCCTGAAAAATGAGTTGCCGCCGCAATTAGCGAACGCCTGCGCGATCGGAGCAGACGGTTTCAAGACTCTGGAGGTTGGACTCGACCAGATCGACAAGCGTAAAGTCGACGAAGTGAAGCTCGACCTTGAGAAGCGACCACCGAAGGAATTTAATATCGCGCGTATCGAACGCATTTTTAGTTCGCTCATCCAATACGTTGAGTGGAAAATCAAAGACTACAAACTCGCCAGTAGAACCTTGAAGCTGAGCGCAGAGTTATTCGGGGTTCAGAATGAGGACATAGCTAAACGGCTCACCAACAATTATCGCTTGTTTTCAGATACTGATGCCCTAACGATTGAGATCCCCTTCATCAACGAGGATGCGAAGCCGGTCGCCGATAAGCCGAAGGTCAAGTTTGACTCACACACTATCGATCGGGAGAGAATTCGCATCAAAAAGCGGTTTATTATCGATGCGGGTCAATTTGGAACCCTCATCCAGCGGCGAGATGTTCCGGCATTCGAAAAGGAAATTCGTATCCTAGAGGCGAAAATTGCCGAATATAAGAATGCCATTGCAAAACAGATCGAATTGCAAGTGACGGCGATTGTGGACGAATTACTATCCGCCCTCCATGACCGTCTCAAAGCATCGCCCCCGAGCAACTGGCAGTCTCGGTATATTGGCAAGGAACCAACGGAAGATGATGTAAGCCGACTTTTTCGTGAAGACATCCAAGGCGAGGTTGACCGAGTGAAGACCGACTTCAATCCAGTAGTAACAGTGGTTTATAAAGACGTAACCTATCAGACATTCAAAGACCCCGTCTTTCGGGAACTTATAGAAATGCGATTCGGCAAAAAAGCAATTAAAGAACTACTTACCGAATACGACGCTGCCAGGGAGCAGTTACAGAATGACAACTCAAACATCGCTGTGCCTTGACCCATGAACGAATCAGAAACCCGAGCAGAGTTGATCGATCCCGCCTTGCAAGCGGCTGGATGGGGCATAGTCGAAGGTAGTCGTATCCGTCGGGAATATCCGATCACCCTAGGTCGTATCCATGGACACGGCACGCGGGGCAAAGCCCTGACGGCAGACTATGTGCTCGAATATCGCAACACCAAGCTCGCGGTGGTCGAAGCCAAATCGGCAGCGTCACCGCTGACTCTCGGTGTCGGACAAGCCAAGGATTATGCCACCAAACTCTCCATCCGACATACCTATGCCACAAATGGTCACGGTATCTACGCCATCAACATGGAGACGGGGCAAGAGCAAGAGATCGCCGCTTATCCCTCCCCCGAAGAACTTTGGAACATGACCTTTGCGAAGAGTAACGCATGGCGCGATCGCTTCGCGTCTGTGCCCTTCGAGGACAAAGGAGGATACTTTCAAGGTCGCTACTATCAGGACATCGCGATCGATCGTGTTTTGGAAGCCATCGCAACCGGAAAACAGCGAATACTGCTGACATTGGCGACTGGTACTGGAAAGACGTTTATCGCTTTCCAGATCGCTTGGAAAATGTTTCAAAGCCGATGGAACTTGAGCCGTGAACCATCGCGCCGTCCGCGAATTCTGTTTCTTGCGGATCGCAATAACCTCGCCAATCAAGCTTACAACGCTTTCTCAGCCTTCCCCGAAGACGCGATGGTTCGCATAGAACCGGGTGACATCAAGAAGAAAGGCAAGGTTCCGAAGAACGGCAGTTTGTTCTTCACCATCTTCCAGACATTCATGTGTGGGCCAACCAAAGACGGAGAGCCGTCACCCTACTTCGGCGAGTATCCCCCCGATTTCTTCGACATCATCATTGTCGACGAATGCCATCGAGGTGGTGCAAACGATGAGAGTACTTGGCGAGGCATCCTCGAATACTTCTCTCCCGCCGTACAGCTTGGACTAACCGCCACTCCCAAACGCAAAGACAATGTCGATACCTATGCCTACTTTGGCGAGCCTGTGTTCACCTACTCGCTCAAGGACGGCATCAACGACGGCTTTTTGACACCCTTTAAGGTCAAGCAGATCTCAACCACGCTCGACGAGTATGTCTTCACCCCCGACGACATGCTGGTCGAAGGAGAGATTGAGGCGGGTAAGCGGTACGAAGAAGCCGACTTTAACAAGATCATCGAGATCAAAGAGCGGGAAGCTCATCGCGTGAAGTTGTTCATGGAGCAGATCAACCAAAACGAAAAAACGATTGTCTTTTGCGCTACACAGCTTCATGCACTGGTTGTTCGAGACCTAATCAATCAGATCAAGACCAGCCAAGACCCCAACTACTGCGTTCGGGTAACCGCCGATGATGGTGAGCTTGGCGAGCAGTTCTTGCGAGCGTTTCAGGACAACGAAAAGACGATCCCAACGATTCTCACTAGCTCCCAGAAGCTTTCGACCGGTGTCGATGCCCGCAATGTGCGTAACATTGTGCTAATGCGACCGGTCAACTCCATGATCGAGTTCAAGCAGATCATCGGGCGAGGCACGAGGCTTTACGAGGGCAAGGATTACTTCACCATCTATGATTTTGTGAAGGCACACCATCACTTTAGCGATCCTGAGTGGGATGGGGATCCGATCGACCCTGAGCCAAAAGAGCCGAGAGAGCCCAGAGAGCCTGGAGGGGAGCCCAAAACCGTCCACGAGAGGCGTAACGAGTTCGTCCCCCCTCGCCAAAAAGCCAAGGTGAAGCTAGCCGACGGCAAAGAGCGAACGATCCAGCACATGATGGTCACTAGCTTCTGGCATCCCGATGGAACGCCAATGTCGGCACAACAGTTCATGGAGTTGCTCTTTGGCAAACTGCCTGAGTTCTTCAAAGATGAAGCCGAGTTGCGAGCCATCTGGAGCGTCCCAGGAACGCGATCCAAGCTTCTGGAACGGCTTGCCGAGAATGGGTTTGGAGGGGAGCAAATGGCTGAGATGCAGCGGATCGTCGATGCCCAGAACAGCGATTTGTTCGATGTGCTATCCTATGTGGCTTATGCTGCACCGACCAAAACCCGAGAGGAGCGTGCAACCCAAGCGAAGGTAAGCATTACTGCTTCGTTCAATGCCAAGCAAAAGGCATTCGTAGACTTTGTCCTTGCCCATTATGTGGCTCAGGGAGTGCGGGAGTTGGATCAAGAAAAGCTGACACCGCTTCTGCGCCTCCGGTACAACAACTCGATCGCCGATGCGATAGCGGATTTAGGTCGACCGGATGAGATTGGAGAGATGTTTTCGGGTTTCCAACAGTATCTCTATCAGGTCGTCGCCTGATTTTGCTCAGACCATTGCGATCGTTTCTGCGACATCAGGCAACAGGCAAAATGTGTTTTAGCGAGCCAGCCAAGTTTCGGCTAAACATCCCTCCAAAGTTTTATGTTTTCGACATTAACCTTTGTCACGCGCCCGCGCCCGATGATTGTAATGGAAATCTCGACAAAGCCAAAATCCCTATGTCCTCTCTTGGGAAAGACTCGCACCACGCCATTACGCATCTACCCTAAATGCCAATGACTGGCCGGTAGCTACTCTCCATCCTTTTGCATCTCAGCTAGTAGAGAACGAATCTCGTCGATCGCCATGCGTTCGCGTTTCACCATCTCCTGTTCGGTCTCTTCGTCTTTCAGCGCCTTGGCGACGACATCGATATATTTGGAGTAGACCCTAATTGACGTTTCGAGCCAGCCCAGCGCTGCCCATGATGGAGCAGGACTTCTCGCTCGATCAAGGTGGACAATGACCACTCCGCTCGCTCTTTCCTCTACGACTCTCAACCGGTTCGCCTGACACCAACCGATTTCCGCTTGCAATGAGGCGTTGCCTGGCAATTGTGGCCAGTCGGCGGGAATGTCGCTAAGGCCCTGAACTTGAGTATCTACTGCGTCTTCCCTGTCTGAGTCACGCGGCACTTCGACAGCAACTTTCGGCGGAAAGGCTTGCTCCATTGCCTCCCAGGCGGCTTTCGATGCGTCGTCACGTTTAAGACCCTTCTGACGGTATTCCGCGAGGACAGTATCCTTGAACTTGCTCGCTTCGGCCCATCGACCGTCACGCCGTAGTCTTTCGGTTAACTCGATTTTCGATTCGTTCATTGACAATCGCTCCTTATGAAAAGCCTGATGTTGAAATCCTGATCGTTTTGTATCTGTGGCATGGCCCCCTCAACGCAATTCGTTTTTGGTTTTTAATCAAGAGGGGTATTACGCTGGAGTCCCGCGACCCCCTCCCCCCGGTCTGGATTGATTTCCGGTGGGATCCGCGAGTGTCGGCAACGGATACGAGTTGTCGCCGATCACCATCGGACTTGTGTTACAGTCTCACCGAGGATCGCTCGCGGAGCTTTTTCAGGAAGAGGACAGCTTCGATCCGTTCCTTGTCCCCAAGTGTCCCGAAGATGCTTTGAATGTCCGTTCTTGCGGTGGATTGGGCTAACTTTTGGGCTAACTCGGGAGAGACATCCTGAATTCCCTGGAGATTTCGATAGACTTCGTTTCCCTCTTCGCCCATTCTCATAGCCCCTCATCGAGGGGCTTTTTTTGTTGTATGAAGCAGACCACTAACCCAACGTAAACAAGCAGCACGTGCGATAGTCTTCCAGACTGTCGGACCTCCGTAACATGGCTCGTAACACGGGCTTATCTAGCCCGTAGGGCGCGTCGCTTAATGAAGCCATCCCCAAAGCGTCGTAACACGGGCTTATCTAGCCCGTAGGACGCGTCGCTTAATGAAACCCATCCCCAAATCGTCGTAACACGGGCTTATCTAGCCCGTAGGACGCGTCGCTTAATAAAGCCCATCCCCAAATCGTCGTAATACGGGCTTATCTAGCCCGTAGGACTTTGAACTCATTCAGTAAACCGCTTGAGCAGGCTTTAGGCTTCTGGGAACAGCCAAACAGCCAGAACGATTGGGACAATCGCCCGACAGTTAACAGCCAGAACGATTGGGACAATCGCCCGACGATTAGCCCGTAGGGTGCTTCACTTAATGAAGCCCAACCCCCGCCGGGGCAAAAGCCCCGTTCTACGCGGGGGTTGGCTGCAGGTGCGATAGTCCTTCAGACGCAAACAGCCAGGACGATTGGGACAATCGCCCGACAGTTAGCAGCCAGAACGATTGGGACAATCGCCCGACAGTTAGCAGCCAGAACGATTGGGACAATCGCCCGACAGTTA
>Ga0172372_10007558_pt1 | contig 14566 bp, 25 predicted proteins | sample LakKiv5m_2_FD_114544 | JGI IMG/M metagenome (GOLD analysis project Ga0172372, IMG submission 114544) | Freshwater microbial communities from Kabuno Bay, South-Kivu, Congo - kab_092012_9.5m | ecosystem: Environmental > Aquatic > Freshwater > Lake | place: Democratic Republic of the Congo...
ACCTCAAAGAGTGGTATACTTAAAAGACCGTCACTGAGAAATACTTCTCAAAAGGAAGTGGATACGAAGGGAAACAATAATCCTTCCAAAGGTTCTCAATCAAAGCTATAATCTCAGGCTTCGTTTATTTGACCTGTCGTTCTGACGGGTTTTTTTATTTAAAGTAGATAATTACTGATATGTCAATACTAGAAAATTTGAAAGAAATTCTTCCATCTTGGGCTGAGGTGAAAGAAAGAGAGTTACCACATAAGATGGAATACGAAATTAAAATTCAACCCACATTGGATGAAGATGAACATTTTGCCCTAACCAGTGACCTTAAAAAAGCTTGTCAAGGAAAGTATATTGAGAGATACACTAAAGAAATTGGAGAACATTTTTACATTTACACCAAAAAGTAATTAATTTCAAAATATTTATAGAAAAAACTATAAAATTATGTTATTAAAAATTGGTTCACAAGGAGAAGATGTTAAGAAGCTCCAAGCAAAATTAGGATTAACTGCCGATGGTATATTCGGTAATGGAACTGCGGCTAAAGTAAAAGAATGGCAAGCAGCAAACGGATTAACTGCTGACGGTATTGTTGGTGACGGAACTTGGTCAAAGATGTTTGGGTCTACGGCTCAACCTGCTCAAGTGATTAAAGAAGATGTTGTTATTCCTGTTAGTTCAGAATTTAAATTACAGAATTTGAAAGGACATATTCCTGACGCTGTAATTGCTCAAATTCCTGACACGGCTAAGAAATTCAATATCACTAATCCATTAAGACTTGCTCATTTCTTGGCTCAGTGTGGCCACGAGTCAGGTGGGTTTAAGGCGGTTCAAGAAAACTTAAACTATTCTGCGGACGGATTGAAGAAAATCTTCCCAAAGTATTTCCCTGGTAATTTAGCTGAAGGTTACGCTAGAAACCCTGAAAAAATTGCATCAAAAGTATATGGTGGAAGAATGGGTAATGGTGATGAGTCAACAGGTGAAGGGTTCAAATTCCGCGGCAGAGGTTATATTCAGTTGACTGGAAAACAAAATTATACAAATTTTGCGAAATTTATTGGTGAAGATACTGTATCTAACCCTGATTTGGTGGCTACAAAATATCCATTAGCATCAGCGGCATTTTTCTTTGACTCAAACAAACTTTGGTCTATTTGTGATAAGGGCGCAGACGATGCAACCGTCACTGCAGTAACAAAGAGAGTTAACGGAGGAACAATCGGATTACCTGATAGAATTAAGCATTTCAAAGAATACTACAACTTACTTAAATAATGGTAGAAACAGCATATTTGGGTGATACTAAAGATATGATTTTACCTGACGAGATTAAAAAAATAATCTTATCAGAGTTACAAGAAGTATTTCCTTACATTAAAGATGTCAAATTGGAGGCCTCAATGAAATATTTGAGGTCTACTCCTTTTGTTGACAAACTTGTTTGGAAACCTAAAAAAGTTTCACTTTCTCTATATGTTGATAAATCTTTTGAGAATGACATCAAAAAAGAACAATCAGAATTTTATGATTTTGAAAAGGAAGAATACCGTCCAAATTCACATAACGAGATTGATAGATATATTGATAAGTTCTATGAACCATGGAAATTCTTATTTAGATATAATTTACACCCAATGCTGGTAAAATATTACGAAAACGAAACTAAGTCAGTGGGGTTTGAATATGTATAGACAATTAAAATAATTTTTACTAAATTTATTCTATGAAAGTAAAGATAGGAGTTGTTGAGAAACACTACTATACAGGTGTAAGACAACTGGAAGATATAGATTTGGAAAAATTTCCATTAATTAAACAATTCATGGAAGTTAACCCGACTGCAACAGAAGAAGACTTATTGAAATATTTGAAAAAAATAAAAGATAAGGAGTTTAAGAAGTTTTTGAACGAACTTTCTTGGAATGAAATTGAAAAAGAGGAATTTGATAAAACAAAGTCTGAATTTATTTTGAAAATTGAGAAATAGTTTAGTATCTTTGTGGTATGAAAACAACATTATATATCCAACACGAGAAATTTGGTAAAATTTTAAACATTAGTTTTGTTGATGCGGTTCAAACCAAACTATTTCTGAAAATGGTTAATGATGCTATCGATAACGGAACACCATTTAGATATTTTGATGTGACTCATACTTTGGTTCATATCCCAAGTAAAATTTTGAACGACTGTTTGATTACGACTGAAAATGAACTCGTAACTTATTCTGAACAAGTTTTGGCTAAAGTTAGTGAGAATAAATAATCTTTGGTAACCCAAAGTGGTGGACTAATTCAATCCGAATTGGGCTCAAAAGGGAACTTAGGTTCCCTTTTTTTATTTCTTTAATATTTATTATAAAAACTGCTATGGCTAAATACAAATTAAGTGAAAACCAACTACAGAAGATTAAAGAAAAACTTAACAAAGAAGTAGTTAAGGAAGAAAAAGACGGTAGTTATATGGCAAAACAACAACTTTTCATAATTGCAACTTTGGCATATGAAATGTGGCAAAACCTTGAGGAAGGAACTCAATTAGAAGATTGGATGGAAAGTAAAATTGCTCAATCTGAACAATCAATAACTTCTGTTGTTAAGGCATTTTTCTATGATGAAATGGAAGAAGAATTGGGTAATGGTATGGAAAAATTAAACTATGATGAGTTAGTGATTGGAAAGTAAAATGAACATAATCGTATCAGAGCAACAACTAAAAAAAATTAGAATGTCTCTTAATGAAGTTAGGGGAGTTGCTGAAGCAAGTATTTCCTATGTGAACTTAGTTTACCAAGAACTTGAGAGGGTTATCATACATGCGGTTGCGACAAACAAGAAAAAATACAAAGCCGAAATTCTATTTGATTTACATGAAATGATTCCATTTGCTGAAGATAATACAGAAGATTTTATTGAATTCCCAATTGAAGATATTGAAATTAATTTCCAATTAGTAAGAGTAAAAAAGCATGGAAATGTAAATGGAAAAACATTCTCAACAGGAGGGGCGGCTTATAGTATTAGTGACAAAGATAATGAAGGGTCAACATATTTAACTGAACCATCAAGTGAATTACCTGTAGAAATTGTGGAACAAGTTGGAAAAGTTTTACAGGCAAAATTTGATTTTAATGTCATTTTATATGGAGAGTTTGATGAGAGTCAAATGGATGAAATGTTATATGATATGAGAGATACAATTACACATGAATTAAATCATATGTATGAGTTCTATAAAAGATACGAGACAAGAGGTGTTGAACCGATGAACATATCTTTGAGTTTTGCCGGTTCAGAAAATGTTAACACACCCAAAAAAATATTTAGAGTTTATGAAGAGTTTTTATCAATGTTATATTACTCTGAGCCTTGGGAGATAAATGCGAATGTTCAAGAAGCATTATCCAAAACCCAAAGAATGGATTTTGATGAATTTAGAAAAACATCTCAGTGGGAATGGGCAAATAAAATGGAAGATTTCAGTGCTAATAATTTTTATGATAAATTAATTCAAGTTACACAAGAAAGAAGTCCTGAAGCCGTTGATTATCACATCAGAAACTTACATAAGTTTTTCAAAAAACAATATATAACTTTGAGTTTTGCATATTTGGGAGATGAATTTGATTTTATGAATAATAAAATTCTTAAAACAAATAATTTGAAGGAACTGTTCAAAAATTTTGAACCAAGAATTAGAACGGCTGGAAAAAAACTAAAAAGAAAATACATGAGACTCTATTCAATAGAACAAGACTAATGGGGATTACTAAAGAACAAATCAAAGTTATTAATGACTTTTTAAAAGACCAGACTTTTGAGTATGACCATAAGCCTAGTTTTAGTAATGATATGGTAAATAAGGCTTATTACCAATTTCATATTGATGGAGTTAGACAATTAATAAGTGTTGGTGAGATGATAGACCACATTTTTGTATCTGTTAAGTTAGTTAATGGTGAAGGTATAATTAATTTATATTTATCTCACCTTGGTAATAAACAAAAAATGACAGGTAGACAAAATGTTGCAAATCAGTGGTTTGAATTTTATGTCCAAATAGGACAAGACATTGAAGACTTTTTGAAATTATTCAATATCAAAGACCCTGTTGTGATAGATAACTTTGAATTTTCACCCTCTGAAGATTTTGTTTCATTAATTAATTTGGAAGATAACAAATAATTTCGTATCTTTGTTCCCGTTATGAGTAAAAAGGAACAATATCAACAAGTTTACGAAGATGACGAAGCGGTTACAATTTGGACTTACGATTTAACCAAATTCAAAAATGGGCCAATCTCAGTTGAGATTAAGTATAAACATCCGCCAGAAAAGAAACAAACAAACCGAGAGAAATACTCAAAGAAGAAATAATATGAAAGTTATATTCTTAGACCACGATGGAGTTATCTGTTTATCAGGCAATTGGGGGTCACGATTTAAGAAACAACAAAAAGCAAAAAAGAAGTTAAGTCAAGATGTTATGACTTTACCTGTGACTGCTCGTTTTGATGACTTTGGAAAGAAGGCAATCAAGGTATTAAATGAAATCTTGGAAGAAACAGGTGCCGAAATTGTTGTATCTTCTGATTGGAAAGTTTGGGCAACAGTTGAGGAAATGGGTGATTACTACGAAAGTCAGGGTATTATCAAACGACCAATTGATTTCACAACAAATGTAATTGATGGTGAGAAGGTTACATGGCACCGAAACTGGGATTTGGAAGGGACAAGAAGTTTAGAGATTAAAGAATGGTTAAATAACCATCCCGAAGTCACACATTGGGTTGCGATTGACGACCTGAATATGGCAAAGACCGGACTCCATTACTCAATGGAGTTTGAACACGAATGGGGGTTAGACAACTTTGTTCTCACTCCAAACCGTAAAGAAGGGATTAAACAACTTGGAGTTAAAGAAAAGGTATTATCTTTCTTGGAAGGGTAATATTTATTACTAATGAGATACATCATCACCGAGTCACAACACCAAAAGATAAAGAATTATGAAAAAGATTTAGTCGAACTTGTTCAACTTTATATTGACGTGGCTTTAGATAGTATTAAAAATGAATCTGAGGAATGGGGTATGGGTGAAATGGATGAACTTGATGAGGTTAATTCTGTTGATAAAATAGTTGTTGACCGAGTTGTTACGGTATATAAAATAAAGGCATACATCGTTATTCATAAAAACTCAAACAGAAAAGATTTTGATAATCTCAGAGCAGAAATTCAATATAGATTAAAAGATTGGATTCCAAATATAGAATTGTATATTGAGAACATAATTGATGATAGAAAATTTGGTCCTGGTATTGATTGGTAATTATGGGATATAGTAACGAAATAAAACCGATTGTATTTGCATATCTTGATGGGAATGATTATGATACTTTTCAAGACAAATATGATTTTTTCTTGGTTAATCAAAAAGACGCTGATTATTTTGATTTCAGATATAATTTTGAAAAAAAGACACTTGAATTCCATGACGATGTAATAAGGGAACTCAAAAAATATTTCAAATTAAGATATGTTGATGCTGATGAATTGATTGAAGAATGGTTTGTTAATAAATATGGTTTTGAGGTTGAAGATAACATTAAACCGTGGCTCACCACATTTAAAATTTATAGAGATAGAACATGAAGATAAAATTAACGGAAACACAATTAAAAAAAATCATAAAGGAAAATTCAAATCCTTGTGATGAGGAGCTGTATAAAAAAATAAATAATAGATATATTTTGAATATTTTTAGAAAACCAATTGAGGAAATGATTAGACCGCATATTCAAAAATGGAATGGAGATAGAAAAAAATATGAAAAAATTTTAACTATAATTGGTAAAACTCCTGAAGTTTATGACTCAATTCTTGACATGAGTTTTGTTTATGATAACAACGGTAATTGGACAAGAATTAACAAATTGAATACAAATTATTCGGACACTTCAAGATTGGTTGTTGATATATTGAAAAATGAAGGCGAGGATTTATGTGAGATAATTAAAATGTTGGATAATAAAGACAAAACAAAATTAAATGAACTTGCATTAAAAATTCAAAACAACCCAGAACAGTATTACACTGAATATCTTGAAACCAACACTGAAAGATATACTGAAAACAATACAAAAAACTCAAAAATAGGAGATAAAAGTGAACAGTCTGTTGTTGATTTTTTGGTGAACAATCACAGATGGACATTGATTTATCATGCAACTGAAGGTAGTCCAATTGATACCAAACTTGGAATTGATTTAATTATGGAAACCAAGGATGGGAGAATTGCGAAAATCCAAGTTAAGACAGTTGGGTCAATAACAAAAATACCTAAAACACCTTGTGAGGATTCTGGAACGAAGTTTAACCATAAAAAAGAACCTGGAGGATACATGGTATATTCAAGAGGAGGTGTTTTAATTAAACCAAATGATATTAATTTGGTTGCATATGTTACAACAAATGGAAAAATTTTACTTGTTAAGAAATACATGCCAGTAACTGTTGTTGGGATGAAATGTGTTGATACTCCTGTTAATCAATTTCCATCAAATCCAAGAGGGTCATTTTATGTTGACCATGAATCGGTTGTTACGACCAAATTATGAAATATATAATCACAGAAAATCAATATAATAATTCCATGGTTCAGATATTCAAAACCATTTGGAAAAGTCAAATTGAAGATGGGGAAGACCCAAAAGTAGACGACTCAAGTTTGAAACTGTTTGGTTTAAATCAATGGAATAAGGAATATAAAGAGATATTATTACCGGCACTTAGAGAATTTTTGGGAAAAAGGGTAGTTGAACAATTACTTGAGGAATGTTTTAAAAAACTATATAACACGAACGATTATCCTGAAATTTCAACTGGCACATACGAATTTACCTTTTATATTGAAATAGAAAATATTGATTTTGAAAACTCAGAAATTGATTATAGATTGAAACATGTTGATGGAACTGTTGATGTTGGACAAGGTGAACAGGATATTGTTGATGCTATGAATGAGCACCACGGATGGGAAATTGAATACGAGATTAGAGAAATCGTTGACGAAATACTCAATAATGAAGTTGGACCGAAAGTAGGGTTTGAATTTAAAAAAGGGTAAATAATTGTTAATTTTACAAAAACATAGAAACCAAAACTATTTATAGTGGTATAATTGTCTATGGGTAAGTTAATCATATATCACTCTGGAAATGTCTTACCTGAAGATGTTGAAAAAATCACGCAAAAAATTGAAACTTCTTTAACTGAGGAAAATAAAAACATTGTAAAAAAGATTTTATTCCTTACAGTTGAAATCCTTCAAAACATCATACATCACTCAGATAAAGACTCAAAAGGTAATACATTTGCTTACTTTGAATTAATTAAAGAACATGATTTTTATTTAATTAAGACAGGAAATTTGATAACAAACGAAAATACAAAATCATTAACTGATAGACTCCATTGTATTATGAGAATGGATGAAGATAAAATTAATGAAAGTATTAAAACAAACCTTGTTGACTGTGACTTCTCAGAAAAAGGAGGGGCTGGCATAGGACTTTTATCAGTCCAAAAGAAAACCAAAAAAGGACTCAACTTTGAGGTTGAATATTTCAAAGGAGACCACAACTTCATACATTTTGAAATAAAAATCTAAAAAACTTGACGTAACTTAAAAATTGGTTTAATATTGTGAAAAAAATTTAGAATAAAGAGGAATAACTTAGTGTAGGAGCCTTAGGGAACTGCAGTCCCACTACACTCTTTTTTATTTGGAAATGTTAATTTTATTTATACCTTTGTAAAAATAAATAAAATGAAAAAACTTTGGAAAACATTAATCTATCCATTCCAAATGATATGGAATAGTATCTTTGATAACGACGCACACAAGATTGTATCAAAACAAGGACAAAAGGAACTCTTGATTCAACTAATGAAACACGATGAGGAAGCTGGGTTGTATGATGTAGATTTTAGTGAGAAGCCAAAAGAAAATTTGGACTGACAGAAATTTCACCATATATTTGTAATCACAAAACAATAAGAATATGACACCAAAACAACAAGACGCTCTTGACAACATAATGGATAGTTTTGATTTTGACCAAGTTCATAAGGTAATGGTATTCCTTGATTGGAAATGGGCAAATATGAATGGTGGTCTTGAGGTACCTGAAAAATATGAGTTAAGAAGTGAGGCAAGACGACTTTTGAAAACGGCAATTGAGGAAAAGACAACTGTATCAACTGGTGGATTTATTGCTGAATACATTGATGAAGATGGTGGATGGATGGATTTGAAGTTTGTTATATCAGAATGGGATGAAGAAGTAAAAAATGGGTAAGGTATGACAAGAAAAGAAAAAATTGTTACTTTTAGTTGTAGTAAATCAGTTCATGTCTACACACCACAAAGTTGTCTTAGACCAATGTTACCGTGTAGATTCCATCCAACGATTGACGAAGCAAAAAAGTTTTTAACGGAAAGAGAAGGTGAATATGATATTAAGTTAGTATATTCGTAAAATAATTAGTCAGGTAATGCGTAATGTGAAAACGGCATCACATCCGATAAAAAGGTTGCATCGTTGGGGGTTCGAATCCTCTCCTGACTACACGGTCTGACTAATCATCAGATAGTATGTCCCATACGATGAGAAATGGTATGATAACCATAGGGAAGAGTTGGAGGTTCGTATATATAAAACCTTCTAGTTGACTACTAACGTCGGTAAGACCCATCACGAGGGGAGCAAGACAGTTTATTCCTAACTCAGCAATGAGGACAGCCATAACACCTGTAAGTTGGATAAAGAAGGGTGTTTTTACATAGTCAGGTCATACCTTTGTCCTGTTTTGTGATATAAGGTCGGATGTCCGAGTATCTCAGGGGGTACAATTATTTGGTAATATTAATTTTTTTATTATCTTTGAAAAAATAAAACTAATGAAATTAACATCAAATAAGGGTAGACAAATTAGGGAAGAATACTCGACCACAAAAGAAAAACAAATTTGTGATATGAGAGGTCTTACCCAAGTTGGTGGTAGTCGTACTAAAATTGATGGTTCAGATGGGACTATAAATGAAAGCATCAAGAATTTTTCGGGTAAAAGTACACAAGTACATTTAACAACTCAAAAACAGTTTATTAAAGTTTTAGGTCTTGACCAAGATTCATCTGAATTTATAAAATTGTTTTGTGGTAACGAGAATATTGATAATTGTGGTAAAGACAGATATAGTGTGAATGAAATAAATCCTGAAGTATTAAATGCCTTCTTAAATTTCTTGGATAAAAATAAAAAAGATGTTATTGACTTGATTGTTCGTAATGGTTTTGATATTACTAATGTTGTTTACCGAAATTTGAAAAACAATAAAACTTATAGTATTTCTTACATAGATATTATTGAAAAAATAGAAAGTTGCAAATGGGTTGCAAAAAACGGAGGGATACATCTGAAGGATAGTAACGGGAAAACATACTTCCATTTCCAAAGAGAAGGGAAAAGAAATAAAAATAACCGATATAATGTCCTTTGGCATATTCACAAAAACATTTTCCCAATTGATTAAAAGTTATTTTACATTATATTATATTTTATGAATAAATTGATTTTAGGTGATTGTTTAACCGAGATGAAGAAAATTGAGTCCGACTCAATTTCCTGTATTGTGACTTCTCCCCCATACAATAAAAAAGGATTATCAGGTAAAGTTAAACCTGGTAATCAAATATGGAAAAAATTTAATATCGACTACGAAACATACGGAGATGATTTACCTGAAGAGGAGTACCAAAATTGGATGATTGAAATTTTAAATGAAATGAAAAGAATCATTAAACCAAATGGTTCCATATTTTTTAATCACAAACCAAGAAGAAATAAGAACAAAGTACATTTACCAACAGACTTTATTTATAAATCAGAATTAGATGTTTACCAATTAATCATATGGAATAGACTATCAAGTCCAAATGTTAGGAATGATTTATTATTACCTTGTACTGAACACATATATTGGTTGACAAAATCTAAACCAAAAGTTTTTAAGGAAAATATTGATAAATTATACCACTCTGAGGTTTGGGTTATTAATCCTGATAAAAATAGGAATCACCCTGCACCATTCCCCCAAAAATTAGTTGAGAATTGTGTCTTATTGACCACTGAAGAAGGTGACATTGTTTTAGACCCATTTTTAGGTTCAGGTACGAGTGCAATTGTTTCTAAAAAATTAAATAGAAACTATATTGGTATTGAAATTGATGGAAAATACATGAATTTGACTAAAAGTATTTTAGAAACCATTTAATATTTTTCATCAGATATTTATCTGCATGAGACAAATACTATTCCTTCTATTATTAATCCCCAATCTTATACTTGCACAATGTGCGGGGATACCATCTTTTACATTAAACCCTGCACCTGTTAATGGTAACTACGAACCGGGAACTGTTGTAACTATGTGTTACACTTTGAACGGTTGGGACACAGGGTTTGGGTCGAATTGGCTTGAAGGATTTAGTATTAATTTAGGACCTGGTTGGGTATCGTATACTCCCATATCAGGACCTGATGATTGTGGAGGAGCGACACCACCACAAGCATGGTTATGGATGGAAACTGTAACTAATAATTCAGGAACATTAACTGTTGGACCTGGTTATTTTTATGAAGGACCACAAGGACCTACCGATGGAAACCCTGGAAATGATTGGGGGGATTTTGGAACAAATTGTCTATGGACTTTCTGTGTCCAACTACAAGTTACAGATGAATGTGACCCACTTTCTTTATTAATTGAGGTAACTCCATATGCTGATGGGACAATGGGAAGTTGGGGAAATGAATCTTGTTTTGACGGACCGTTTCAAGTGTTTAACGGTACGGTTGTCGGAGGAGATGTTGACACCTCACCAATAGAATATGTTACAGATTCGGTTTGTGTTGGACTTGCTCAACAGTATTCTGTGGTTAACACACCTGGGTCAACATATGAGTGGAGCGCAAATGGTGGATATTTTGGAATTGACCAAAATGGTTCAAATGTTGCGGATGTATATTGGGGAGCTTGGCCTGGTACTTATACATTATATGTTCAGGAAACAACGGCTGAAGGATGTGTTGGTGATGAAATAACTTTGGATATAACAGTTGTTGATACCTTAATTACATTTGGACAACCAAGAACAGGACTTTGTCTTGGTGATACCACCGCACTTTTTGCATCACCATCAGGTGGGTTTTGGTCAGGTGAAAACTTGGTTGGGAGTATGTTCACAGGTTATAATTCGGGAACTTATTACCCAACATACTTTGTCAATATACATGGATGTCCTGTATCAGATTCGGTTGAGGTGTTTGTTAGAGAACCATTCTTTGCTCCAATAATTAATACAACATTACTTGATGTTGATTTGTGTTTGAACTCACCTGAACAGTTTTATTATGTCACTGAAGAAGTCGGTGTTGAATATACATGGCATGTTGATGGGTTATTACAAGAAGATACAGATTTTGAATTATATCAGAACTGGTATGATACAACCTTGACACATACTATAACAGTCTATGGAACTGATACCATTGGATGTGAGAGTGAACTTGGGTATATATTAATTGATGTTGAAGCTTGTCACAGATTGTTTGTCCCAATATCATTCACACCAAACGGAGACGGGTATAATGACGCATTTAAGATTGTCGGTGAGTCAATATACGAACCACATATGAAAATCTTCAATAAAGATGGAATGATTGTTTATGAAATTAAATCAGTTAATCAGACTTGGAATGGGAATGATGGAACAGGTTATTTTTGTCCTAATGGTGTTTATAATTGGGTAATGACTTATAGAGATGATAGGGGATTTGGACATACCCAAAAAGGACATATTGTTTTGATTAGGTAATCAAATGAATACCTGTGTTCCAACCCATTTCTTCTTTCTGTATAAAATTGTCATTTTCGTATAAATTTGAAAAACAATGCCAGGTTTTTGCATCATACCATTCAGACCAACTTTCATATATTGAATCTTTAACCCTGTCAATTATTTCCTCATCATCAATATATTCACCATTGAGTGTTACTGAAGTTATTTCAAATTCAACGACAACAATTATTGTTGACGAATCTGACTCAAAATTATAATCACCTGTGAATTTACCTGAAATTAAATAATCATCACCTTCAACATCAAATGATTCATCTTCAATCTCAATTTTACTTAAACAATTTTGAATACTATTTTCTTTTTTTGTAGGTATGTAGATGTTAAGAGAATCAATCATATACAATCTTGAAGTCCAAATCGATGAATCTAATATCGGTACCATCCTTCTAAAAGTATCAATTGTATCCTCCAAAATTATTGACAAACATTCTTCAGTATATGGGGAATTATTTGGATTAACTACTTCAAATACGGGAACCTTGAACCAATTTACATAACCTAATTCTTCAAACTTACCATTCCAAACAAGTTTTAATCCATTATGACAATCAATCTCATCATGAACCTTCAGAAAATACTCAAAAAATTTAGTTACATCCATAATGATAAATATTAAGAAAAAAATTTGATTTTGAATAGATATTTGTTATATATTTGTAGTCACAAACAATGTCGGATGTCTGAGTGGTTGAAAAGGTTTAATTATATGTGTTCGTGGGTGAGTGGTCGAAACCGCCAATCTGCAAAATTGGTTTTGTTAATAGCAACATCGTCAGTTCGAATCTGACCGAACACTCAAATAGGTCCAACTAAGAAAAAATGGGATGAAAAGTTTGGCAATTCATAAATATTCTTTATATTTGTAAAAAAATAAACGATATGATACAAGTAATTGAAAACGGACAAATCTCTGAACCTGAATTGATGGACTTCATTTTGGGATACCAAAAATTGGTAAAGGCCAATGTTATGACTGAATTTAGCTTTCTAAATGTAATGGCAGGTTTGGGAATTAAAATCGGACTCAAAGGTGAAATTATTTTGGATGAAAATAACATATACGCCTTGTCGGAATAAAAAATCCGTTGTATCTTTGTAAAAGAAATGAAAATACAAAAAATGAATATTATGAGCAAGAAAAACAAAAAACAAAACGACGAGTTGATTGAGCGTCTTAAAGAAATCCAATCACAATTAAACGAAGTTAAATCCGATGCAGGTGTTGAAGAAGTGGAATATACTTTCACAAGACAACAACTTGAAGATTTCTTGGTTGAATATACCAACAAAGTGAATGAGTTTATCTTTGATGCGGCTTTCTCAAACATTGATTCTGATGAAGTATTATCTTTTGATGTTGATGGTCGTGAGATTAACTCATACATTGACGAAGAAAAATTGAAAGATGCGTTTGTTGAAGCTACTGAATCAACTGAATCTGACATCATCATGGAATACGCTGATGAAGCAATGTCCGAAGTCGGAGTAATCTAATTTTAAAAGAAGACCCCACAATACCGTTTATCTGCGGTTGGACAGTGTGAACCTGGCGGGAAGGCTCCAAGGCTATGGGGGAGGCTACACAGAAAGTGAAATTCATATCGCACTACTTAATCAGTGTTAATTGGTATGGGGAAGTTCAACCAAGTATGATAGGGAACGATAAATTAGATACCCTCGTTATGGGTTTAGAGGGTTAGGGGCTTTAAGTAGTCGTGTTGAAATCCACAAGTTGTAGATACATTGGACAAATCTACAATACACACTCTTCTTCCGAGTGGGACGGTCAGGTAACTTTGACTGTAGGGTGAAGATGTCCTGAGGGTAACCCTGTAACACGGGTGAGAGTAGAGGTCTTCGGTGGATGGTTACTACGGTCCCACTCTCTTGGGACATATCCGAAGAAATACTATATTGGTGAATCTAATAAAACAAGTCCGACTCGTGAAACACCACACGGATAGAGAAGTCTGACTTACCTTTTTATGAAGAAGTAGCTCAGTTGGTAGAGCATAGGGACAGAAATCCCTTGTGCCACGAGGTTCGATTCCCGTCTTCTTCACAAACTTTTTAATATAAAAAACTATGAATGGATGGTATGAAACAATGTTATGGGTTATAAGTGTAATTGATTCTTGCACTCATCCAGTTCAAGATATTGCTTGTAGAAAGCTTGTTAAGAACTATCTTAACATGTATGAAAAACAACTAGGTGGGGTTGGAGCTGACTTGTATCGTGCTACAGAGTCACGGTTACGAATTGCAATTGACGAAAATAGATACGGTAGATTGGTAACTGAAAAAGTATAATTATGTCGTGTTGTAAAGAATGTCCTTATAAGGTTGATAACAACCATAATAGAAAGTTAAGAGAGTTTACCGAAAGGACAGGTAGAAAACATACCTGTCATATGGTTAATCCAAAGTTGTGGGACACGAGTAACGAAAAAGAAATTTGTAAAAATTTTGAAAATTAAGATATTTGTAGTATATTTGTAAAAGAATTAAGGATTACTCAGGTGGCGGAAGCGAGACAAATGCATTAGTCCGATAGAAGACGCTAAGGTAACGAGTCAG
>Ga0172372_10007559_pt1 | contig 14564 bp, 24 predicted proteins | sample LakKiv5m_2_FD_114544 | JGI IMG/M metagenome (GOLD analysis project Ga0172372, IMG submission 114544) | Freshwater microbial communities from Kabuno Bay, South-Kivu, Congo - kab_092012_9.5m | ecosystem: Environmental > Aquatic > Freshwater > Lake | place: Democratic Republic of the Congo...
ATGGAATCAGTAACAAGGTTGAGGCGGTTCTGAGAGTCGGAGATGGTGTTGTTGTTGCTCATGGTGGTATTGTATCTACGTATTTTATGGATTGGTCGATTTTGCAGAAGTGAGTTTTGTTAAGTACTGTTTTTTTGAATCTTGCGCTTATGCAATGTCCAAAATACTTAACGGTTTCTTTATAAATTTGTTCAGGCATTCCTTCTTCTGTTTTAAGACAAGACATGATAAACTCCTCAATTTGACTCTGTTTCAGTACGACATTTGGGTCTTCTGAAATGTCCCAAGAGTATAAAGAGGGGTTGTCTTGCCCCGCGATTGAACCGATTATCTTATCAAAATCATTGTCCCGCATGTCTTGTTTTTCTAGTGTTGAATTAGAGCTAAAGCAGCTCAAAAATACACTAGAATCCACATCGGAACCGTCTTTCTTATGGGTGTTTTTATCTATCAAATCTTCACCAAAATCACCTTCTTCTGTACAGATACTCATAGAAATATTATAGCAAAAACGCCATTCTCTATCCAAAAATGAGGTTTTAGGACAGTTATTGCTATAAAGAAAAGAAACCCTAACAAAAGAAACACCCCAACATAAACTATAGATATATATAGTATATACAAAGAGTAGAATCAGTTGACAGGGTTTTTGATTGATTTTGGTTGATTGCCCTAGCTAAAAAATCCTCACAAAAAGTTGTTTTGTTTTTGTTTGGTTTTACTTGGATAAAAAAGGTTTTATATACCCTTATATATCCACTACTGCTGTTTCTTATGGTTTTTTCTAGTTTTGCTAGGATTATCAAACCAGAGATAATTATTCAACAACTTTAAGAAAGCTGTTATGACTGGGCTAAAAAAGAAAACCACTATTAACCACAAAGGGACTAGTGCACATAAGAAAAGGGAAAAAATCCCTTCAAGCATTACGGCCTGTTCTCCTCTTCACCCCTAGTAGGGTAGTTATCGCATTCACCCTTTAGATCAATGTTGTCAAAGTTTTCATCGGCTCGCATGAAACCATCTGAACAAACAGTGAAATGGCCATCTCTAGGGGTAAAAGCATGACTCAAAAACCTTTGACTCATGTATTGCTCGATAGCTTTGACTAAAGCCTTAGTTTCTTCGTTTTGCTCTTTATCTTCTAGAGTGGGAAATTCTACCCGAAGATATTGAACATTTCGACACCAGTCAGTATTTTCCTCATACTCAGACTGATTAACGCATTCCCATACGTAGAGGATTTTAATCTTCTTCCCGATTTTTTCCTTGTAGTAGCGCAGGCTTTGAATTGCGTTTGCTGCTGAGGTACCCTCAACATTTTCCTCAAAGTTTGGCGAGTTTTCGCCAGTTGAGTACACGATCTTGTACCAACGAGAACTACTTTCTTTCTTCTTGTTGATTCCGTAAAAGTCCATTATCTACCCCTTTCATTGATTCTGTTTGCTCTGCGAAGATTTTCTTTATTACGTGGGTCTACATAGACACACTCTCCGCCAGTCTTATGACCAAAGTCCATAAAGCCAACTACCCTCTCAACAGAAGAGCATTTAACACATTCTTCCGTATTAGGTAATATGCTCAATCTTTCTACTGGAATTGGTTTTTGGCAATTTTTACAAAGTTTCATTTTTACCCCTTGTAAAATTTTGCTTTTGGTATATTACTCTTAATAGAGTAAGCGCTGAGTCTTTGAGATTCTTCTAGAAAGAATTTGGGTGGTCGCATCACCCATGTAGACTCACTGACTAGTGTCAGATCTTACCAGCCTTCTTAAGAGCACTAGTGTTACGCTCCACCGCAGCACTCTTCTTAGTAGCAGCGAAGATTTCAACAACTGCATCGTCTCGGTGGATTCCTCCAGCTCCGGTTGCACCGCGAGGAATTTGTCGGAGAGCAAGAGCTCGCTTCAGCAACACATCCATTGCGTCGCTGAAAGCCTTTTTTGCTTCTGCAACAAAAGCCTGGATTTCGTCGGAAGTCGCATTTCCTCCGATAAGAGAATCTCCAAGATCAGAGTTCAACTTGGAAACAATGCGTGTTGGATTGCGCTTTTCTTGACGATGCTGAACAACAAGATCAGCAAGGATATTTGCATCCTTCTTAGAAGCATTGTTGACATCGACAGTTACGGTGTTGGCGGCGGTATTGTTTTGCATGATTTTCTAACTCCTAATGATTGCGATTGAAAAACGGTAAATCTTATTTGAATGTTACCTTATTTATTGGCTGCTAGAAGACACAACGTGTGTCTTCCCGTGGATGGTTACCTCTTGAATTGTGTCGCAGTTAATCATCCTGTATTGACCAATTTTCATGTCAAACACAGAAATGAGGTTGTGGTCTTTTGGGTTGAACTTTAGTTCTCCACCATTTAGACCCTTAACAACCTTGCCTCGACAATTCATGACCCTGTATTCACCGGTGGTACGCTTATAGAAACGAACTGTAAAGATCTTTCCGCTTCTTTTTGCGTCTTCAATCAGCCTGACGGCCGTAGAAATATCAATGTTCATGACCCAAATCCCTCATCATTTTGGTGGCTAGCTCACTCGGAGACATTTTATACTTGATATAAGGGATGGAAAGATTTCCATCGAACTTTGTACCAACAGCAAGATCTCGTCGGACACTCGCCAAAATTGTCATTGTTGTGAGGTAATTAAACATGTCATTCATGTTGTTCTGTTTTCGCATTTCGCGTTCAAGGAAAACTAGCACAGCATCACAGGATTTGATGTTTTCGATTTTATTGTTGTGTTCGCCTTCATTCATGTCTTCAGCAATCATTGTTTGATCCTTTCACTGCAAGAACCCACTCTCTTTCGTTTACAATTCTATCTGTACAAGAATCATCAGAAAATGGGTTTGTTGGTTTGTTCGAAGTGGTACAATAGCCTTGAAGAATGATTTCCATTCCCATGTCCTTGGGAAGTTTGATACGACTCTTCTTCAAAGCCCAAACAGCTCTACGGTAGTCTTCGTAGCCGTCTGTCCAATTTTTTGGCTCAGAGATCACCTCAGAAAGAAGCTCAAGAATTCGTCCAGCCCAAATGTCTTTCTTGCCAATCACTTGGGATTTGATATAGACGATTCTTATTACTCTGTAAAACTTCACTTTGTTCTCCTTCTTACTTCAAAAGTTTTTCTAACCTAGATCTAATTGTCTTCTTAGTCATGTAAGCAAGGTCTTCGTCTGTGGTACTCCAATCTTCCTTATTTCCTCGGAATTCAACTTTGAACAAACATGGAATCTTACTCCCATACTGATCAGGAGTTTTTTGGATTTTGTCTAACCACCCATCCAGAAGCTGATGAAACTCAGCCCTAGTTTTAGGATTGATTCCGTTTTGAATTTCATACCTCATCTCATATCCAACAGGAACAGGAAGTTTCCAGTTTGGAGCATGATCAGTATGAAAAACCTCGACATTGAGAAAAAGCTTATCCATTTTTCTCCTCTTCTTTAACAGCATGAATAAGAGAAATCTTAATCCTTAAGAACTTTTCATCATCCCATCTAGGACTAAATGTCATTTTTTCCTTTCCATCAAGTATGTCCTTAAGGGTTTCAACAAAACGATCTTTTTCATTTTGGAGATGAACACACTCATCGTGAAGGGTTTGCAGGTAAGATAGATGAAGAGAGCTCTTTACTCCTAGACATTTTAACAACTCAGAAACAACCATCCTAAAAGCTTCAGTTGAGTCGGCCATTTTTTCGATTGACATGTTTAAGTGCAAAAAATCAAGAGGTTGATCGTAGGAATACTCAGACCATACCTTTTCAATTTTTTCATTAATCTCTGGTGTAATCAGACACCCGACCGCACACATATCTCCGTGTTGATTTTTGTATCTGCAAAAACCAGTAATTGGATCATAACCAAGATTTGTCTTTGGCTTGCTGTAGTGTGCGATTGCTTGTTCGATGACGCTCTTCAAAGACATTTTCATCTCCTTCGGTTTTATAAACCAAATAGTTCATCACCATTGATAGAACTACTATGTGCTTGTGAATCAGACGACTGTTATTTAAGATGTTATCACAAAGAGCCACGAGCTCTTCTGATTCTTTTTCTTTCAATATCAACCTCCTAATTTCTTCGGACTAGGCGTGCAAAACGGATAGGACAACCTGGCGGTGTAGACTTGGAAGCTTCTCGATTCCATTCTTCACACCATCTTTTCATACCAAGGACAGTCTTTGCTGGCCTGATATATCGATTCCCGTCTGAACATCCCGGCCTCACAATTTCGACAATAAAGTCTTCACTGTTTTGACGGTCAGAAATGTTGCTACTCATGACACACTCCATCTAGGCTGAGCCTATAAAAAAACGGAAGGGGGAGAACGCCTCCCCCTCCCGATATTTTGCGGACTTTACGGTTTACGAGATTCGACCAGAAGATCGCAGTGCGCGAGTATTGCGCTCCACAGCGGCGGACTTCTTATCAGTCGTGAACACTTCCACCACGACGTCATCACGGTGGATTCCTCCGGGACCCGTGGTCCCGCGAGTAATCTTCGAGAGTTCGAGAGCCCGCCGAAGCTGCTCCTCAATCACTTCAGCCGCCGCCGCCTTGGCACGTCCCGCAGCTGCCTTTAGACGATCCGTGTTGTTGTCGTCCATAAGGACGGCAGCGCAGTCCGCAGCGAAGGTCGTCATGACCCTCGACGGAGCCATCTTGCTCTTGCGAAATCCGATGGCGATATCTGCAAGAGCGGCAGCTTGTCGCTTTGTCGAATTACCCTTTGTCGTCGCCTCCATGCTGATGGTGGTGGTGGAGACATCGACAGACACATTATTGTTGCTCATGGCAACTCCTTCTGGTTTCCCAGATTTGGAACCCTATCAACAGATAACCCGCCCCATCAAAAGTGTGGGGACAGCCAGCCTCTGTTGCCTCGGGAAGGGAGACTCCGCCCTTTCGAACGGAGCCTCCGCCCTTTCGAACAAAGCCTCTTTGATTAGACCATTTCAGAGACACTTTTCTTCACCTTTGTGGTGATGAGCGCGCATTCCTTCATGATCATGATGAGATCATCCTGATCGACGTGGCCGATCACTTGATCTGAATGCTCAGGAATCAGATAGTACGGAATGCAGATGGGATCTCCATCCTCATCCATGGCCATGATCTCGCAGGAAGTTACGCCTGCATCGCAGTAGTTTTGGCGACTCCATTGGACAGAAAGAGTCACTCCGTTGTGGAATTCAATGTGAACTCCACGAATCTTGTTGTTCACCCTGAAATCCGGTTCAAAATCTCCCCTAGTTGGAGAGAAACTCTTGATCCGCAATCCCGCCTTGTTGATGAGATACTGAATTCTGTTCAGACTGAACCACTTCTTCATGCTTTCCTACCTTTCTGAAATGACAAAGGGGCAGACCGCCAACGTGACAGCCTGCCCCTTTGAGGACTTTGAGGTTATACAGCCTTGAGATTTTGGTTGTAGATCTCATGAGGGTAGACAACCATCTTGCTAGTTTCCACCTCAGAGATTCCCCAGATCGTGAAAGCGACAACACTCCAATCGTCCACTCCGTTGAGAGATCCTCGGCCAGCAGGAGTGTTCATCACATTCCTTGCTTCCTGCATCGCAATGATTGCGCCTGCGATAATGAAACCAGGATCTGGCTGGGACCAGAACGTTCCGCTCGACACGGTCTTGAACTCGACTTGCTTTCCCTGCGAACTTCCTGCGACAACCACCGTTCCCGTAACCATGTAGGCTTTCATTTTTCACATCCCTTCAAAAGACTGTTGATCAACCTATCAACCCTCGTACAACTCCTTAGAGTATGAATATTACTCCTAGAGGAAATACGAGCCGCATTTTCCCTCTTCCAAGAATACCAAACAGACACCAAACCTTTGAGGTGCTCATTTACCTTCTTCCTAGAAGATGGAATTTTTTCCATGGCTTCAATTGTGTCGTTGAAAAGCTTCTCATCTCCATAAAGGAGAGAGATCGCATGAATAGCAACAAGTAGATCTTGTTGTTTCTTGTTCAACTCTTATCCTCCAAGATGATTGTTCCTGAAATGGTGATCCAAATGAGACTTACCAAGTCCCAAAATCTTGTCGCTTTCATGGCTGAGCATTCCTTTCTTCTCGCAGAATCGAGCAATATCGATCCCAAGCCACAGCCTTCGCTTGTTGCTCGTTCTCGTAGGACCCCACCATTTCGATCTTTGCGTTACCCCTGTTGACAAAGATGTGCCATCTAGTGTCATCTGGGTTTGATCCTTCGCACAAGAACAACTTCCAGTCAGCGTGATCTTGGACCAAGTATCGACGCGTTCCATTAGAGACGTACCGTTCGCCATCGCTAAGCTCATAGAAGAACATGATCTTTCCTTTCGTGGACTTAGAGTCCACCCTTGAGGTTCTCACCGCCGCCATTATGAATAGCCACGAGGCTATCTAGCGATTCTTTCAGTTTCTTGGACGCATAGAGATTGATTTCTTTGGCTGCTTCGCGCAACGCAGCGTTGAACTCGGCAGCAATATTGCTGATAAGCGTTCTGCGAGCCTTGGCTACAGTGCCTGGACGTTGGGCTAGTTCTGCTGCTCGCGCCTCTCTTGCGGACTTTCTGGCAGATCGGCATGCTTGAATTGCCTCCCTAGCAGCGTTTCCGCGCCGTCCTGCGGACACAGCGCTCAGGGTAACCAACTCAGGTTGTGCCACTCTAGCGCCAAGGGCCATTGCCCTGCGCTCAAGACCGCACTTGGGAATTCTATTCCCACCTGCTTGGTCTCGTTGAAATCCGTACTTGTTAGTGCGGACTCCCTTGCCATAAGCGGCAACACGAATGTTACCGCGTGGCTCCCGCGGGTACACCAACCCGCCTGACAGGTCATCGGTGACTACATAAGATCCACCGCGACCGATGATGTTTGGATATGGCTTTCTCATGAGAACCCCCTTATGGTTGGACGTCAGAACCGTATGCATCAGCCATCTCTTGATTCCACCACTTGCCATCCTCATCCTGCTTGTAACCAGCATCGGTGAGAATCTTGACAATGTGATCTTGGCTCACCTCATAGCAGTCCAAGATCTCCCACAAACTAGCAACACCACCATGCACAGCATTGAAGTGAGTAGCAGGACTCACCTTGTAAACCAACACCACCTTGGAAACGGTGTTGACAGTCATGACCTTAGTTCCTTCACGAATCTCGATCACTTGCATGACAATCTCCTTTAGTAAGGACTTTGATAGACAGCGTTCACGACAGGCTATTGCACCAGATGACCGACACATAGCCTTCTTTGTTGCAGATCTCGATGAATGGTGGCAGCGTCACGCGGTAATCCCACAGGCTATCCACTGCGCTCCTTGCGAACTCACGCACGTCGCGCTCTGCGGTGCACGATTCAGGCAGGATCATGTCGATCCTCACCGTCTCCATCTCCTTGCCGAGATGCTTCCTTGTCCTAGACGAGGCCCTCACTAGGGTGTACACACCTGGAAGCCCGACTGGACCTGTGATGTACACCTCGCGCAGCATCCCGAAGTCCCACCCCTTCTCCATCAGGAGCGGGTTGTTCTGATGCCACACGCCGTTGACGAGGCTCGCGTACTTGCGTGCTTCGGGGTTGCAGGTCACCCCGACCAACTCCTCATCGTAGGCGAGAGTCTTTCCCGCCTCTACTTCCGAACTCGCCCACACCGTGGTGGTGTGGACCTCATCGAATCCGCGATAGCGGAAGGTTACATTGTAACCCTCCTCGAACTTCCACTGATTCATGGCAACTCCTTCTGTCCCGATGGGGACTTTAGCGGACATGCAAACTAGGCACACAAAGAATAGGGAGCGCCGGATTTCTCCGACGCTCCCCGTGGAGCGTTATCGCACGCTGTGCGGCACTTGGCTGTGCACGTTCGTCTGAGAATCGACCAGACTTACCCCACTCATGACGACGTATTATTCAGTACGAGTCCCTAGCCATGCTTGCACGTCGCATTCGTGCGTTGCTTATGGCTTCGGATTGTGTCCTTGGAATAGTCATTGCCGCCACTAACGCACACCTAACGATCATCGACACCACGCATGGCTCGATTACGCTAGGCGAACGCTAGTACGTGCGACTCATCCTTATTCTCTCATTGTAGCGTATGCACGTCGTTACCCTGCGGCATTGCCACAGGGTCAATACAATGAGGTACACCAATGTCTATTCGCACGTGGATTATGAGAGTAACTAACTCTCGGCGTGTTCGACCATTGGCACACTTTGGCGTCGCTATACCCGCGGCCAATGACCCTACTACCCTATTTCCAGGGTAGCGTATAAGATAGCACTAGTCTATCAGTCATGGCGGATGCGGAGCGGTTCCAACCCGTACCTATCCTGTTAGCCGTATTCTAACCCTTGCAGGTTAGGTCGATTGAAAGTCCGATACACAGGCGCATCGGCTTGACGAAGGGATTGACACTATCCCTCATCCGATAACAGGAGCCAGACACTTCAGAGGCGCGGGCGAACCCGCGGTGCGTGGCTAGGGCTTGCGCCCCACTCGTGCTGTTATCGCAACCTTCAGCAAGGACTCCGCCGCTTCGTTTGCCCATGCGATAGCACGGGCGGGCGTTCCCTAGCCAGAGCCTCTTGACGCTACCGACCCTCCGCAATGCACCCTATCTTTCAAGGGGAATGCGGCATCCGGTAGACCGCCTAGGATCTCTATGACTACCTTGCAGGTTATGTATCCAACCGAATGGTTGGGGCAGCCCCTCCCCCGTAGGGGAGGGGTTGGCCTCACTCACTCGTGCCTATCAATAGCCCGCCCGCTTTGCAGCATCGGGCTTCGACTCGCCCGAGAACCAATAGTTCACGATGTCGCCCGCTGTCCATTGTCCGCCGTTCTCATCATCACGCAACGGCGTCGCGAGAACCTTAGGCCCGAGATCTACCACGATAGACGCTGCAGTCTGCAGCCACTCGACAGCGGCCAAGTTATTGGCCTCCGCCCGAGACAGTTCCGCCCGATTGACCGCGCCCCGCATGGCGCGGGCCATGCACTTTCGCAAGTCAAAGATGGTTTGGTCGGGAAGTTGCCGAGAGGCCTTCCGATCCAATAGCGTCCGCTCCAAGTCTCGGAAGAATGCAGCGGGCTTGGCCCGCGCACTATCCGCCGTGTACACTACGGCGGGCTTGCTTGACGCTGCAACTGCGGCCGACAAAGTGACCTTGATCGTCGAAACTGTGGCTGTAGACATGAGATAACTCCTGGGCTTGTGACCCGCTTGGCTTGCTTGCGTCAAGTGTGGGCCGCGTCGGCCCGTTGCACTTGTCCGCTTCACACCATCCCTTTGCGACGATATTTTCCGGCAGGGGCGGTTCCCTTACTTTCACATGCAAAAATTAAATATAAGGACTTTTATTACTCCGGCGCTTTTTTTTGAGAGGCGTTTTGCCCACGACTTTTAAACTCTCTATTTTTGTTCTGTTCAGACACGGTTGCGTATCGTAGATTTTCAATTCTATTATCTCCTCTTTTTCTATTAATATGATCTACGGTTTTCATATTTGGACAAGGGCCTATAAAAGCTTCTGCTACTAACCTGTGTACAAATTTTCTAACAGAGGCTCCTTTTTCTGCAAGTACAACGTACAGATATCCATCTTGATCTGTATGTATCTTTACATCTCTCCCTTTTTTTGCGTAATATCTTCCTCTGTTGAAAACCATTCTTGTCCTTTGTCGTACTTTGCCACAAGCGCTAATCTCATACGACTGATTTGACGGTAATAGTTTCCATTCCATAGGATGTGTATACACCCTGTGCATCGAGACACCAAAGAACAACTTTCTAAAATAATAGGCAAGTTAAAGGCTATCGGGGTTGAAAGATACAAGGACGAAGGGGCTATAGAGCTTGGAGATGTTGCAGATACGCCTGAAGAGTTTGTAGAGACCTCTGGCCCAGGAGCAAGCCCACTCTCTAGATTATCTTGGTGTAAAATTCAGGGAGATAACGGCGATACAGAAGAAACGATGATGGCGTTTAGATTACTTGGCATTTCTCACTGGACTCCTCTTTGGTATCGATATATTAAAGGGGGCTGGCCAAAGGGAACTAAAAAATACAAAGATGATAGGGGTCGCCATCTTTACGTCGTTCCAGATCAAAGCACCTATGAAGGGGAAAGTTCTTATGGACAAGTCTGTGTGTGCTATCTGCTAATAGCACCTGGCACATGGTTTATATGGACCTGGCTTCCTCCTGAACCTGTTGATCTTGGTCCATCGGATTATTATGCCAATTACGCCTCAAGCCTATCTATTGGCGTCATTGTAAAATACGACAGTTCCTCTAAGGAGTATTTTTATGTGACTAAAGATCCTAATTGCCATCAATCATCGCCAATGTATGATGCGTATGCAATTGATTATAATTCAAGTCCAAATCTCTTTCCTCCTAATTACTGGAAACCTCTTTTTGGTCCCCCTCCAGGAGGAACAAACCTAGAACCGAATCAAGACCCTGTTTACGATCCTTCAATCTGGAATTATTGGCCCTTAAATCTTATTAGAGGGGTAAAGCCAGTTCTTGAGGCAATAGACGATCCTATTGAAGGCATTATGGGGGAACCTCGCCCGTTCGAACCTGTTAATTTTCCACCAACTATTTACCCATGAAAAACAACTTTAAAAAAATATTGAATAAAATATGCGCTGTTGAGAGATATAGTGAAGATGAATCAGAGCTAGTTGCGGCTCCTCAAGATTTACAAGCAAATATTCCTCGACCTATTTCCAATATGGAACTGGTCCCAAAAAGACTAAGAGATAAAATTTCTCCTAAATGCGCTCTTGCTATTGGTATGCTGCCAATTCCTAATATTAATGGAACGATTATTAGTGAAGGATCAGTGTACGAGCGGTTTGCTGGAGAAAAATACAAAAATATTGAACTACACTTAGAAGATTTTTACCAAGCATTTAATGGCAGGGGTATTCAAAACCACATATCTGATGCTTTGTGTTCTGAATTGATTATAACTTCAAATTCTGCTATAAACGAAACATTTGTAGAAAACTGGTTAAATCAAACACTAAGGGGACCTGATGGTAGAATTATCCCCTTAGAAGACCCTATTTATGATGATTGGATATGGGATTTGTTGGGGCGATTACCAGAAAATGAAGAAGAATTTAATCTTTGTGTTGAGGCCTTTTATTACCTTTTGCAAAAAATACGCATTGTGATTGAACTTTATATTGCTGAAAATAATTTAAATATGCCTGTTCCACCGGAATTAGAAGAAAAGGGATACGAACACCCATTCACATCCTCTAATAACGACGCTTTCGTTTCTATTGTGAAAAAAATAATAGCCTGCGCAAAGAAAAAACTAAACAACAGAGTTATGATTTCTGAAGATATGGTTTAATCAACCTTTAATTATTTCTGCAAGGTATCCTTGCATAGTAAATGCCACTCCAGAAACTGGTACGGCTGTAAAAAGCATATACTGATCAACACCCCAGTTTATATTTTGAGTTTGTATAGAAGTTGTTGCTCCTACATCATCTGTAATAGCATTTACGCTAGCGGCTAGGTGTGCCGTTCCAGTTCCACCCGCCCCATTATCTCTAATCCAAAATTCTCTTTTAAGCTGAGTAAATACTATACTTGAAAGTGTTTGATAGCTAGCCAAGCTTACAGCTCCTGATAAACTATCAACTGTATTTATTTTTAAACCTATAAAATGTGTGGTAGCCGAAGATCCACTTTTACTAGCTCTCCATCTCACTCTTATCGAATCATTTAAATCAACGGTTCCTGCTGGTATTAATACGCTTCCTATTTTTTCATCTCCAGAAGATCCTGAAGTACTTAATCCTGTTGCTGTACTAATGAAATAAATACTACTAGAAGCTCCTGTTGCTCCTGTTAAACCTTGGGCTCCAGTTGCCCCTGTTACTCCTGTTGCTCCTTGCGTTCCGCTCGCTCCTATTGCACCATTTGTACCATTAGTTCCACTAGGTCCAGTTGATCCAGTCAACCCTTGAGGTCCGGTGGCTCCTGTTGCTCCGTCTGCACCGTTTGTACCGTTTAATCCAGCAGCTCCTGCGGGACCCGTGGCTCCCGTTGCCCCATTTGTGCCATTTGCTCCTGAGGGTCCAGACGGTCCTGTCGCACCCATAATCCCTGTTGCTCCTGTTAATCCAGTTGCTCCTGTATCTCCTGAGACACCGGTAACACCTTGGATTCCAGTGGCGCCTGTCAAACCAGTTGCGCCGGTAGCTCCATTGGTTCCATTTAATCCTGTTGCTCCAGTCGCACCAGAACCAGTTGCTCCTGTAATACCTGTAGCTCCCGTGGGGCCAGTTGCCCCTTCCGCCCCAGCCAAACCGGTCGCTCCAGTAACTCCAGTTGCTCCAGTTACTCCGGCAGCTCCTGTCGCGCCTGTTGGTCCAGCAACTCCAGTAGCACCAGTTACTCCAGATCCGGTAGCTCCTGCAGGACCTACAGTGCCAGTTGCTCCTGTCGGACCAGTTGGTCCAGCTACACCTGTAGCTCCGGTTGCCCCATTATTTCCATTATCACCATTTGCTCCTTGTATACCAGTAGCACCGGTTGGCCCTATCGGTCCGATTGGTCCTGTAGACCCTGTATCTCCTGCGACACCTGTTAATCCTGCTGATCCAGTTGCACCAGTAGGCCCAGTAGCTCCAGTGGCTCCATTAATTCCAGCTCCTGTGGCACCTATTAGCCCAGTGGCTCCAGTTGCTCCAACTCCTCCAGATAATCCTGAAGATCCTGCTGGGCCTGTAGCGCCCGTCGCTCCGTTGATACCATTCGTTCCAGATGGGCCGGTTGGCCCAGTAGCTCCCGTAGCCCCTTCTGGCCCTGTCGCTCCGGTATCTCCCTTTCCAGCATAGCCTCCTGACGGGCCAGTTGCACCTGTTGGTCCAGTTGGCCCTGTTGCTCCGGTTGCGCCTAATGGCCCTTGCGATCCCAACTCGGAAATAACCACCTTGTTCTCTGTGGTTTTTACTATTACGGTGTCTCCACCCTTATTTATATAAAACGTATCACTCATAATGTAACCTCATCAGAAACTTTTACATTTCCACGAAGTAGTTTTTTAACAAAATCACCAGACTGAACTTCTACATCATATACTGCATTTAATGGAGCCGACAGAGAGGCTGTTGTAGATGCTGCTATTGAAACATCAATTGTTCCACTGGCACCTCCCAAAGTAAGAGTAATGTTCGGAGAAGCTCCTTGACTAGTAAGTATTGTAGAAGAAGATCCCCAATAAGGCCTCACATCCATTCTAGCAGAATAGCTAGAAAGATCTATTAAATTATCATTTCCATCTTTCCAAGTTATATTTAATTGAAAAGTGTCACCTTGTATAATTTGTATGTTGTGTGAAGATGCCATCAATTTACAATACACTTTCTTGTGTATTTTGTATTATGCAATATACGACCGGAGAGGTTTGGTCCACTTCTTATAAAAATAACTTGCCTGATTCTGCCTTTCTTTATATAGAATCCAATGGTAAAAAAGATGAAGAGGGAAAAACTGTCCCAAGATCCCTTCGTCATTTTCCCTATAAAGATGCTGATGGAAAAATAGATATAATACACCTCAGAAATGCTATAGCTAGAATTCCTACTGCCAAAATACCAATAGGGCTTAAGAAACCTTTACAGCAAAAAGCTAGAAAATTACTAAAAGATTCTAATAAGAGATCTAAGTCTCATCTTTTCAAATCTTTATTAAACAAAATAGCGATCTCTTCGTATGAAGATCAGCTAGATCCTTTGTCTACACCTAATTCTTTTAATTCTAGTAATTCTGGTCCTTCAGATCCTTGCTGTGCAGCTCTTCATTTTGGTCGGCCTAACAACTACAGATATCAGCAAATAGAGGCGTTGAAAAACGAGGTAGACAATAATAGACTATCCCAAAGAGAATTCAAAGAAAAATATACTGAAATTATAATCGATCTAGTTGCAGATCTTATTGACGATTATTGCTCTTGCAATTATTTTCATTCTCCAGGTACCGGCTCCACCACTAGCCCATGTTATGATACATTACATAGTAAGTTAGGCTCTACTCCGTCCATGTTTATTTGGATTGATGAATTAGAAAATATTTATCAACAAAATAGGCCTTATCACGTTAATATTTTACAGAGTTTTGGTATAGCTTTTTCTGAATTTGTTGACGCGGCCAAAGATGTTTATATAACTGATGGCGCGACACATGGTTTTACAGTAGATCCTAGAACAAATAATTTAAAAGATTTTCTTGATGACATGTGTGAAATTCAGGAGCGTGAGCCTTTTCAATATGCATATACTTTAGCAGAATTTACGAAAGCTGTGACGAAAAATCAAGCCTTTTTACGATCCGTAGAACAAGTTTATATAGACGCTTCAATATCAGTTGAAGATGTAGAAGGCGTAACCGTTAGCTGCCCTCCAAGTCCAAACGACTCCTCAATAGTTGCTCTAGCCGCTGCTCTTGGAGTATCTGTCGCTGCTGCCGCTGCCGCTGTCGCTGCTATCAAACGC
>Ga0172372_10007560_pt1 | contig 14564 bp, 2 predicted proteins | sample LakKiv5m_2_FD_114544 | JGI IMG/M metagenome (GOLD analysis project Ga0172372, IMG submission 114544) | Freshwater microbial communities from Kabuno Bay, South-Kivu, Congo - kab_092012_9.5m | ecosystem: Environmental > Aquatic > Freshwater > Lake | place: Democratic Republic of the Congo...
CAGCTTCGCCCAGAGACGCTGCCTATATGCAAATGCGACAAATAACAAAGGAAGAAATACTTGCCGCATTTGGCGTTCCTGAATCTGTTATTGGTAATGCTGCTGGCAGAACATTTGCAAATGCCGCCGAAGAAATAAGGGTTTTCTGGGTTGAAACCATGAGCCCACATCTTGAGGTAATCGCGCGAGCGATAGACGAATTAGACGAAAAATATTACGTTGATTTTGATACTTCCGAAGTTCCCGTTTTGATGTTGTACAAACAAGAACGTGAACGATATTTAATGCAAGAACTCCAAGCCGGATTGATAAGCGTTAATGAATACAGAATTGGTTCTTCAAGAAAAGAAGTGGAAGCAGATTTGGCTGATTCACTGTTGATGAATCCAAACCTTATCCCAATTGCAAATACAAAGAAAAAGATGGAAGAAGGAACAGCACAAGTTCCTGGAGCGGCACCAGGAATGCCAGGAATGCCAGGGGCACCAGGAGCAATGCCGGGTATGCCACCAATGCCAGGAGCAGAGCAACCGCCACTCGACCCGAACACAATGCAGGGGGCAATGATGGAGGCTGCGGCAGGGGATGAACTTGCCCAAAGCCCACTTCCGCCAGAAGCCGCAGCTGGGACACCACAAACTGGTCAAGCCCAACCAACAACGACTACAGCGTCAGCAGTCATATTTGAAACAAAGTCGTTAGAAGAAAATGAGTCTCAATTCGAAATGGAGCGTTGGTCGGAAATTCTTTCACGCGGAATTGAGAGGTTGCTGGAAAGACAGCAAAGAGTTGTGCTTGAAAAAATCAGCGGAGCAAAATCAAGAAAAGCACTTTCTGCTGGAACTATGGATATTGATTCAGTTATGTCCGTTGATACATGGAACAAACAGATGGATGAAGATATCAAACCAGTTTTCTCTGCAATAATAAATGACTCAATAGAAAATAAACAAAAGTCCTATGAGTCAAAAGGCATAAAACTAAAGTCGGTTCAACCAATTGAAATAGTAAAAGCAATAAATTTGCGTTTAGCAAGTGTCAAAAAGATAAACAATCAAGTGCATTCTGAAATAACTTCAATGATGATGAAATCATTCAACATACAAAACGAAGAAGAGAGATTCACATCTTTTAGACAAGGTGTTGTTGAAATGTATGCGAATCTTTTTGCTAAAGAACATATTGACATAGCAGAAGAGGAAACCAAATCTGCGTGGGATTTTGGGCAAGGGTTTTAGTTTCTTTAAATATTTTCTTTAAACAGACAGTAAAACTACAAAACTTGCACTAACAGAAGCAAGTTTCATTTATTATCTTAAAGAAGTGAAAAGAGCATAAATGTCAATTGATTCTTTTGAATATAAGGCCAGCGGTCTTAGCTCTGTCGGACCAAGGGGAAGTTCCCTAAATCTTGACGAAGCGCAAGGAATCGTTGAGTGCTTTGTTGCCGGAATAGGTAATAAAGACTCTGTTGGGGACATTGTCGCTTCTGGTGCGTTTACCAAGAGCTTAATGCGCAGAAAGCCAAGAGTTGTGTGGGGCCATTCATGGAATGACCCGATTGGGAAAGTTTTGGACATTTATGAAGTGCCAACAACAGACCCGCGTTTGCCGCTAAAAATGAAAATGGCTGGGATAGGTGGGCTATTTGCGAAGGTTCAATTTAACCTGAATTCAGAAAAGGGAAGAGAAGCTTTTGCAAACGTTGCATTTTTTGGAGAAGAACAAGAATGGTCAATTGGATACAAAACACTTCGTGCCCAGTTTGACCAAAAAGCGCAAGCAAATGTTATTTATGAACTTGAACTATACGAAGTTTCTCCAGTTTTGCATGGAGCAAATCAGCTAACTGGAACAATATCAATAAAAACAGATGCTCAGACAGCGGAAGACACTGACGGTTCATACAGAATGCCGGCAGACAGAGAGGAAATGCAAAAACAACTCTCCATGATGTATGGACCAAAAACAATGGTTGTTGAATCTGATGCGGAAACAGTTACTTTTGCAAAGCCAAATGAAAAAGGAGTACTTGAAAAATATAAGTGCCACTGGATGAGAAATGGTCCAAGTTTTATGTTTGGGACACCACAGCGAGTAATCGCTCCACAAGTTTCTCCATCATCTCCTATTTCTGTACCAAATTATGGTCCACTAAATATGGAGCCGCAAAGAATTGTTCGCCCACAGCAAATGCCAGCCATACCAGTTGCCATAAAGCCAAATCCAATCGGACCAGGAACCGTAATGGTTCCACTTCCACCTGTTCAGTATGATGGAGATAACAAACCAGTAGACAAAAATAATCTCGACAAAGAAGAATCAGACCTAAGAGATGCGCTTCGTAAAATAGTTAAACGCCACGGAAGATTCAATGAAGACAGCGATGGAGTATGGGCTGGTTATTATCCTCCAGAAAAAAACCCAGTTGCATCAATTGGTGTTAAGTGTGCAAATTGTGTTTTCTATAAGGGCGGCCCTGAGTGCGAGATTATTTCGCTTCCTGTTCACCCAGAGGGTAAATGCAGATTTGCGGTTATCCCGAAAGGGGTGGTAAATGTTTCTGGTGCTGACAAGAAGTCTGTTGAGGAGTTGGAAGAAAAAGAACAATTAGGGTATTTGGCTGAACTAGAAGTTAAATACCCAGGTGAACTTGTCCTTGCTGCAGTCCGCGGAGCAATTGGACGCATAGGCAAAAAGAGACGCAAGAGAAAGTTCAAGGACCTTTCCGAATTTGATGAAAACGAAATTGACGAAAAAGGATATTGTATTTCTGTTTCGACAGACGAAGCTTTTGAAGTCAAACAACTACTTGACCCAATATTTGAGTACCACGGCGCAGATGCATTTGTGGATATCCAGGGAATAGTTGTAAAATCTGGCATTACTAATGATTTCATTGACGCAGTTGACAATGCACTGCACAATTACGCAGTAAAAAAAAAATTTTACGATGAAGTAGAGGTTAAAAACCTCGGCAGAAGAGTCGCCTCCTACGGAGCATCTCGCTTAATCGATAGGCCAAGGCTCGGTGGGGGTCGTCGTGGTTTTGGTGGTCCCGGAATACCGCAGGGTGACCTAAATCCAGACACTCGTGTCGATAAAAATAGAAACGGACTTTTGTTTGACAGAATACCTGGTTGGGAAATGCCTGACCCAACTCCTTATGGTCCTGGCTCAATATATAACGCAGATTTAACGCCAGAACAAAGACGTGATGTCAGAAAAATTGGTGCAGAGGGCAGGGAAATAACTGGCGAGGCAACAGAAAAATTGCCAAAAATTGATGGGGCAGATTCTCCATTTACAAGTAAACCAAAACCACAAAAAGCAAAACCCAACGAACAAAGAAGACTTTCTTCTGGGAGAAATTCCGGAAGACATGGTCAGGGTAGAGCCCATGAAGAAAAATATGGAGTTAGCAGGGACGAAAAAGAAAGAAGAGAAAAATTTGACAAGATAGCGCAAAACTGGGTTGATTCCGGAATGGGCTGGGAGGAAGTTCCTAGATATTCCGCCGACAAGAAAGAAACAGAAAGCTTTCTTCGTGGTAGAGAGCTCGGCGTAAATCAATCACGAGTAGCTTGGCGCGGAAGCGGAAGAGCAGACGGTAAAAGACCAGACTCATTCGACGAAAAGGCAAAAGCTTCGCGTGACTATGCTGACTGGTACGCAAAATACTCGGGCCATCTCGGAAACTTTATTCGTGTTTTAAATACAAGAGAAAATGACAAAACTCCAGATGATGAAAAAGACTTTAACAGAGGCATAAGAAACGGAATTGCCGGAGAAGTCAATGGAAAAATGCCAGACACAAAAAGCTGGCGAAAAGAAGACAGAGAAACACTGTCTCAATGGCTGAAAGATTACGGGTTTGACCCACAAGAATCCAGAGACGGAAGACTATCTTCTGGATTAAATCCAAATCTCCCTAAACAGGGCGAACGCGGAAGAATGACAAACATCCCAGGATTGGATGGTGGATTTGACCCAGACAACCCGTATGGAGATGTTGACGCACCGTACGACCTTGGGTTTGATGTTTACGACAAAATAATCGAAGAATTCCTTGGCGAAGAAATACCAAGTGCTGAGCGTCCACGATGGAGCGCACCAAGAAAGCCAATGACCGACAAGGAAATATATGACCGCCGTATGGCTGGTGCGACTCTTGACGAAATGGCAAAAGAATTAATGATTACGCGACAAGAAGTCCGTCAACGCGAACTTCGCCATATGAACGAAATGAGAAGAATTGCTGCTGGCGGAAAGAAAAAGTATAAAAAGAGATACCCAAGAAAAGCAGGTGAACTTAGCAGGAAAGAACAAGAATCCATTTATTCAGAAAGAATAGACGGAGCATCTTCGAAGAAGCTTAGCAAAAAATATGGAATATCAAGAAATGATGTTGATTCAATCGTTAATGCTGTTTCAAAAAGAAAAAAGCGCCGTGAAGATAAAGATTCAAAAACAAGAAGAGAAAAAGAAGTCGCAGAACTTACGAAACGCCAAAATCTAGATGCAGAAAAATTGGCTGAAGAAAACTATGGTCGTCTTTCTTCTGGCGGTTCAGTAGAGCCTGGATATGAAGACAAAACAAAAATTGCAATCAAAAAAATGCCGGCTGACGTAAGAGAGTATTTGAATGACAGAATAAGAAGACAAAGAGAAATAAAGAAAGATTCTTCATATGCAAAGCTTCTGGAAAAACTAAGAGATGGATTTGAGCTAAATGCACAGGAGAGAGATTTAATAATTGATGATTTAGAAAGAGTAGAAGCAGCCTGGATACGCGATGGTGGGATAGATTCATTTTCAAAAGGCTCGTACACTGCTGCGGAAAGATACTCTGCCGCAAGGCTTAATACTCTATTAAATAGAAATAACAAATACTTTAGAGTTCCAAGCGGAACCGAAATAAGAGACCTCGATATAGAAAAAGATAGAGCTTATGAATTTAGGAGCCCATCAAGACTTTCTTCCGGGGTCAATAATGAAAAGATTTTCAAACAGGGAGCTCTTCGTGCTGTTACAAGCTCACTTCCAAAAGAAGAACAAGACAGGCTTTCTTCGGGACAGCAAACTCTCTCACCAGAACAATTACAACAAACATTTGATGGAATTGCAGCACAAATACTTGAAAGTATTGAAAAAGCTTTAGCTAACCCATTTGAAGAATGGGAAAGACCCTGGGCGGACATAGATAATTACGCAAGAAATGCAACAGAAGTTAAATACAACCCAGCAGGCAAGGCATATGAGGGAATGAATCAGATGATACTCAGTTTTGCCGCATCCAACAATGGTTGGAAAACAAATAGATGGGCCGGGCCAAAGCAATGGAAAAAACTCGGCGGAAAAGTTAGACCAGGTGAAGACGACAAATACACAGAAATTCTTGCTCCAGACCTTGACTCGCAGGGTAGAAAAATTCCCGGAGCATTTCACACAACCAAAGTTTACAACGTAGCTCAAATTGACGGGTTGCCGCCCGAAATGTATGAACCGACAAAAATGAATATTTCTGACGACGAAAGAGTTGAAGCTGTACAAAACATAATAAAAGAGCTGTCGCCAGAATTTGAAGAAGGAAATTTTGGTGGCGCTTTTTACAGTCCAAAACAAGACAAAATTTTCATGCCAAAATTTGGAACTTTCAAAGATGCTCAATCGTTTTATGCGGTTCTGCTTCATGAGATGACGCACTGGACATCGCATCCTTCTCGCTTAAATAGAAAACTCGGAAGAATGAATGCCCCACGAGATAGTGATGAATTTCAGCGATATGCATTTGAAGAGCTAATTGCGGAAATAGGCTCGGCGCTCGTAATGGGAATTTTGGGAATGGAACCAGAATTCAGAGAAGACCATGGTAAATATTTGGCTCATTGGTCATCCAGACTCAAGAGCGACCCAACTGCGCTAAGAAAAGCAATTGCCGAGGGTCAAAAAGCTGCAGACTACATGTTGAATCGCTCCCCAACCATGAGACAAATGCTTGGCATGGCCCCAGATGAAAGAAAAACCGATGCAACATTGCGCATTGATATTCCGATGCTCGAGGGAATGGAAGGCGCCAAAAAAGTTCCCGGCCCAGGGAAACTCAGAGGAACATTTGAAATGCCAGAAACAGAAGATGGCGACAGACTCTCATCTGGGAAAATTGAAGAGTTTGCAAGTAGGCCATTCAAGGCTGGTAAAACACACAAAATTGGCACCCGTGGGTGGAGAGCTGTCGACAGAGAAAATGGCGATAGGGAGGTTTATCACTACTCCACGCTTATGGGATTTGTTCGAGACGGCAAATATTACGAATCTTCAGTTGGCTGGGGGTCGGTATCCGACAAGCAAGGAATCAGAAAAATACTGCGCGCACTCGGGCAAGATAAACCACTTATCGCTTCTGATATCGAAGCCGTAGACAGACTTTCATCTGGGAAAATTGAAGATTTAGCAACAAGACCTTTTGTTCGTGGTAAGTCGATGCGAGTTGGAAGCAATCGGTCTTGGCGTTCATTCGACAATCAAAATGGCGATAGAGAAATACATCACTATGGAACCCAGATGGGATACATAAGAGATGGCGTGTTTTATCAAACATCCGATGGTTGGGGCTCCGTATCGGATAAGCAAGGCATAAGAAAGATACTTCGCTCTCTCGGGCAATCCGAAGCAAAACGAGACCCAGATATTTTTAGTGCTTACACAGAAGAAGAAAAACGATTCCCAAGATTTTCACCGATAAGAAAAGCGGACGATGGGACGGTAATTGATTCGACTGGAAGACTTTCCAGCGGCGCAGACGGCAAAGAAATAGAACCAAGGAAAACAAAAACAGGCAAAAAAGCCCCAAAAACAATTAAAAAGACATCAAAAGAAGTATCTTTTTCTGCTGCCCACAATCTCGGAGCCGAGCCAACACAACAACAAAGAAACATTGTCGACGCCGCATTCGAGTTGGTTGCTAACGGAAAAACAAATGTAATCTCAGTTCAAGCGGCTGCCGGAACAGGGAAAACATGGACGCTCAAAGCGTTTGCAAAAGCTCTGGACAATGTATTTGACCTAGAAAAAGCAAGAACCCCAGAAGAAGCACAGCACAAATTGCAATACATATCTGAGCGTTTTGGAGTTGATTTTTCTGGACTGTCGGATGAAAAAATAAAACAAGAACTTGCTCGCCTAAAAGAAAGATTCGGCGGTAAAAACATCTACTATGCCGTGTATAACGTAAGCCAACAGAAAAAAGCAGAACCATCGTTTCCGAAAAATACGGGCGTTTCAACTTTAGATAAAATTGCATTCTGGGGTCTTCGTCTTGGCGCTGCAGATGGCAAATTTGGCGACCACATTAAAAGAAAAATGGAAGTTGTCGCTAATGGTGCAAAACGGGCAACTTCTTTTGATTCAGACGGTAATCCAATAAGAAAAAAGACAAGCGTGCGAAGAAAAGATGGAAAACTAAAACAATTTAAGGTCAAAGACTACAAAACGGGAACGTGGAAAACCCTTGATGGCGAATACCCAACTTTTGAAGATAGTGGATTGGTTTATCTGTCGCTTGGAAAAGATTTTGTAAAACATTTTGGATTAGACAAGAGATATCACACACTAGATAAAGCTGATACAAATAAAAAACCAATCCCAACTGGCGGTCATGGGGCTCTTGCAAGAATGACGCCAGACGACCTCGGACACATTCTTGCAAAAGCTCTCGAAAATTGGGCATATAGCGAAGATGAAAAACTTTTGCCGAAGCATTTTGCATTGACAGAATCAGAAATGGAAGAAAGAGCAAGCGCAAGACGAGCAAAGAAGAAATCAAAAAAAAGAGTCAAAAAGTTTGGCAAAAAAGACAAATTGGAGGGCACAGAGGGAGAACCAAAAGAGTCACCATTTGAACTTGAAGAGTCAGCACCACTTGCGGAAAGCGATTGGTTCCTTGAGGCAACAAAAAACCCCGACGGTTTAATTCCAAAAGAGTGGGTTGAGATTGGTCAAAAAGCAGTTGATGAGCTGACCCAAGAATACGTAACAGATGAAAAAGGCAAAAAAGTATTAAGCATTGTCGCCCCTGACCAAACGCAACAATTCAAGCTTTTCGCAATGACCGAGCCAGACCTAACAACAGGAAAGTACATGATTGGCCATGCTCCTGGAAGCTCAAAGAAGAAAGTAAGAACTTCCGGAAAAATTGGAGACTACGTAGATTCTGACGGGAATCCAGTAAACATGAAGAAGGTAAGCGCGGACCAACTAAATGACCTTTGGGTGGTTACCGGAATCCCGACCGCAGAAGCAGAAAACGAGAGAAAACAAGCGCAAATACAAAAAGTTTTCGCCAGCGAAGCAAAACCACTTTCTGGAATTTTGGTGGATGAGGCTCAAGACCTAAACCCAATCATGATGAATATATTGAACGCCAACAGAAACAGGATGCCAATAGTTCTTGTTGGCGACTCACGACAAAGAATTTATAACTGGAGAAGAGCTGTTGACGCATTGCAGCTAATGGACCCAGATTATGTACTTCCACTTAATGAGTCGTTTAGATTTGGCGACAGAGTTGCTTTCATGGCAAACATTATTCAATCGCTCATAAATGTTCAAAACGACGAAATGGGTGTAAAAGATTCAATTAAACAATTTGTCAGTGGTCACTATCATAAATTTGTTGAGCAACAATTTGACAGGTCAATCCAACTTCTTAAAAAACCAAAATTGAGTAGAGACGAAAAAAATGAACTTGATGACCTGCTGAACATTATTGACAACGATTTTGGAATATCAAAGACTCTTGGTCCATCGAAAAATGGTCTTAACTCAAATGGTGACATGATTTCCCTTGCCAAAGACGATGACCCAGATTTGTCAAAAGAAGAAAAAATAAAACTCTTAAAATCCACAAAAGAATCTGCGGTCAATGAGGCAAGGGGTGTTATACATGACACGGAAGCTTTAAGGCTTGACGAAAATGGCAAACCCATAGAAAGGAAAGTTAATGGAAAGCCACTTTTGGACGAGGACGGAGAGCCAGTTTATGAGACGGTTGGACCGCTATTGCCAGAAGCGGGAAGAAGTTTTGCGCACATAACAAGAGATAACGCAGAGATATTCTCAGCAGCAGCTTTTTATGGAATTGTCATTCAAGCGCGACTAGAAAAGAAAAACAAAGAAATAGAGAAAAAACTTGGCCGTCAATTGAGCAAGGCTGAAAAATTTAATTTGCAAATTGCTACATCACCCAAAAAACATGATGACATGGTCAAATTCTTTGAACATCTAAAGTGGGCGCTTGCAAGTGATAAATATAAATCTATGGTTGGCAAACCAGAGATGTCTCCACTGATTGGCAACAACTGGTCGTATGACGAAATATGGCCACTTCTAGGTCAATCCAAGTATCAACAACTCACCTCCCTATGGGACCAGGTTTTTAAAGTTGAGGGCGGGAAGGTCGAATATTCATCTCCGCAAGAATTCTTGGATTTGCTGCTCGGAAGAATAGACCCAAAAACAAAAGAAATAACTCCGCCAACAATTATCAAAGAACGCGAAACCATGAATGTGAACCCCGAGTGGGGCCAAGAAAAAATGACCGCATCGCATATCAAGAAACTTGTTGGAAGAAAAAATGCGAAACTACAAGCGAGAGAAGACGCTGGAAGGTCTGAAAATCCATCTCAAGTTGAGCCAATAGTTATAATTCCAGGCAAAGGCAAAAATGAACAAATAAGAGATGTTCATGCTCATATTGTGCTCGAAGAGGGAACCGGCTCAGATAAAACACCAGGCAAATGGGCAAGAAAAGTTCACATTACTGGTCAGGGAATAAGTGGCAGAAAAGCGTACCCGCCAGACTCCTCGGGAAAGAAAAAGAAGCCAAGAGGAGAGGGACTATATAACGAAGACGTAAAAAGAATAATGCTTACCCATCCACGCTTGAGTAAATATTTTGTTTTTAAAGAAGATGGTGGAATAGTTAGACGTCAATCAACAGTAAGAAACGATGCGTGGGAAATATCACTTGACCATCCAGAAATCGATGGCAACGAAGAAATGTTCTCTTCTTTGATTAGAGAAGCCGCTTACGAAATAAGGAAAGCAGCGAACTCGCATGGCGCTGATGCCAGGGTTACCACAGCCGCAATGTTCAAGGGAGACGAGGCAGATGACCTAGTTATTGGCTCAAGCTTTCAGGATGCCTTTCTTTCTGCTGACATGACCAAGGTAAAGGGCGGAGGCGAAATAAGCGACAACTTATTGTCTGAGCTTCATCAGGTTTACGTTGCCCTGAGTAGACCAAGAAAGAGAATAGACCCAGGTCCAGTTGTTTCTGCACTCTATTTTGGTAGAGAAGGCGATACGGATGCAGAAATAGATAGTGCAGCAAAAGTTGGACTATTGCGCAGGAAGAAAGCGATAGATGCAATAAACGCTGAAGTTGCAAGACTCGAAGCAACCGGAGACCCGGAAGACAAGGCTCTTGCGGACGCGATAAGGCCCCCGAAAGACTTTAAATTTCCGTATCAATTAGAGAGCGCTGAACACAAAAAGAAGAGAAAAAAAGCATCTACACCAGATGACCAAGACGATGAAAGCACGGACAAGAAAAACAAAGAGAGACGCGAAAATAAAAAGAAATTTAAAGACGAAATAGATAAAAAAAATAAAGAAGACCAGGTTTCTGCTCCAGAAGAGCAAGACGCAGAAGAAGCTGATGGTGAAATCGATGACTTTGGCGTAGACGAAATGGACGGACAGGAGGATTTGCCAGATATTGACGACGATTCAATAATTGGTCAAAGACTAAATTCTGGCAAACAGTCAAGGCGCGCTGCTCGCAAAGCAAGACTTTCGTCTGGTGAAAACAACGAACCAGAAGAACCATCTGACGAAGAGCAGATGGCTGATTACGAATATCTGCGAAGCATTGGATTTTTTCCTGACCCAACAGACGAAGAAATGGAAGCAGAATACCAGGATGCTATAAAGAGGGGAATAGTCCCACCTCCGGAGGAAAGACTGTCCAGTGGAGGGAGAAGAGAAAGAAGGATGCGGAGGGTCGGTGGACAACAAAGACTCTCCAGTGGCTCAAATATAGACACATACTCTCTGACTGGATATACAAACGATGATGAGTCAAACGAGAGGGCCAAGCGAGTTTGGGAAATGGCTAGAAAAAATGGTTGGCTAGTCAATACGACCGTTTCTTCAAAAAATCCAGATGAAAAAAAGAAAGCCATAAGAACAGCACTTGATTCTGTTTCCAGAAAATTACAAACAAATCGTTCACCTGTAAGAATTGGAAGAGTTTCTGCCAACAACGTAGAGACTGCAAATGGAAATACCTGGATGCTCCCGGTCTCTAAATTGCGCGACATGATACGAATTCCTGAATCATGGAACTCTGATGGAATAGTTCGTAGCTCAAACCCAATTTCCGTCAATGATTTAATTGACCTTCTTGGGATAACAGACCCAAAACAAAGGGAACTGCTGAAAGAAGACGACGCTGGAATATCTTTTAATTCAGTAATGAATTTGATAGCAGAACTTGGAAATCAACCAGAGCTTTCAACATGGAGACTTTTCTCTCCCACGACAAGTGATGAGGATGATATTCAGCAAATGGCCGGAAAGGACTTGCTAACAGAAAATGTAGCAAGGTCACTCATGAGAGAGCGTTTTATGATTGAAACGTTTGGCAAGGACGCATATCCATCATTTCAAACAAGAAATGGAAGAAAAATCAATGGTCAGCAATTTGACAGGCTGAGCGTAGATGAAGATGATAACGAAAAATTCTCTGCAAGAGGCATGTGGCCCGATACCGAATATGACGATGCAAATAATGACCTTGTTATGGAGGGAATGTCAAGGCGGTCTGTGCCAAGTAAACCAGCAAGAATAAAATTCAAACCAGAAGAAGCCCAAGAACCAAAAACTACAGCCAAAACACAAAAAAATGAATTTGCAGTAAGAGATTTGCTTGAATCTCTTGGCATATCGCCAGATGAAAAAAATTGGCCAGAAGAGCTACAAAAACGAATAAACAAAACAGGAAAATCAAAAATATCCGTAGTTGGCAATGAAAAAACACAAAAACGATGGGAAGATGGTGGCGTTCCGACAGCGGTGATTAAAGAAATGATTCGATTGGGATTAATCAAAGACGCTAAGTCGGTGTTCAAAAATAATGATTCTGGGTCGCGCCTTGACGACGAGTTAAAGGGGGTCAAATACGCAGTTTACGAAGCTTTAAACAACTTCATAAACGCTAGACACGGAGAATCTCCAATGAATACTCGCGACACGAGGTTTGCAATACTCGGAACAAGGGACATTCATACATATCTGCCTTCTGTATCAAAAGTAAAAGGCCAAACGTTTTCGCCATCAAAGGGTGACGAGCCAAGGTTCGACAGAGAAGAAATGCAAATAATGGTCAATCGTTTTAATGAAAGATTTGGCACCAGCTACACAATTGACGACATATTTAGCGACGAACAACTTCGACAAGCTAAAGAAAAAATTGAAAACGGCGAGCATTCTCCGATTGGTAAGCCGAGAAAAAACAGAACTGTAATCATGAACGATAAACAGGATTAATCGTAAAGAAAAGTCGAGATTTTTATAAATAGTGCTAATCCAGAATCTTTTAACGTGATAGGTTATAATTTAAAGACAATTTAAATAACGGTCAGTGCCGGCAACGGTATTTTCCTGCACATATGGGAGTCCTATGAGCTACAACGAAAAAGCAACTGTGAGCATTGATGGTGATGGGAACGTACTTAAGTGCGCCAAAGGTGCTTCTGGTGCTGAGTGTGGATTTGTCAAGGGCGCAGAAATATGCGCCAAGTGTGGAGCAACTCCCGTTGAGATGAAAATGGTTCCAGTTGACACAGAGTCAAAGGGCTACATGTCAATGGTAAGTGGTGGGGAAGTGTCGGTAATTGATAAAACGCCCAAAAAGAAGAAAAAGAAAAAGGGCATGATGAATCCAGAAGCAATGGAAAACGATGAAGAGATGATGGAAGAAGATTCAGAAGAAAAAGAAATGCCAGCATCCGACGACGAAGAGGTTAATGAAGAGGAAGTCGACGAAGAGGAAACTTCTGAAGAAAAAGGTTTGCAAAAGAAAAAGAAAAACGCTCGCCAGCAAATGATGGAAGAAGATGACGCAGGGTACGAAGACGAAGAAGAGGGGATGGCAGAAAAAGCCATGCCGGTTGATGTTGAGGGCGAAGACATGGACGAAGAAAAGGAGATGCCAGAAGAAGAAATGAAATATTCGAAAAAAACTCGTCGTACAACTGGCAAAAAAGCTGACCCAATGATGCCCGAAGACGAAGAGGATACAGAAGACGAAGAAGAGGCAGCTATTGAAGCGGATGAAGGCGAAGAAGCGGAGGAAGGCGAAGAAGAAGAGCTTCCCGAAGACACGATGGAAGATGAAGAGGAAACCCCCGAAGATGACGAAGAAGATGAGGAAGATATGGCGGAAAAGTCATTTTCCCCATCCGACAACTATTGGGAAGAGGTCCGTCGTTCAAGAATAAATTCACTTGGAATAAAATCAGCAGACATAGGAGCATTTGGATATCTTTGCGCCCTTGAGCGCAAGGCGTACCCTGGCTCATCACCAGTATGCGACGATTGCCCTGGCGGCTGCGTTGCCGAAAAGGGTCTTCCTGGCCTACTCCATGCCGAGGGTGTTGCAGAACAAATGTTTGATGGCGTTGTGGTCGACTCAGGCTATTCAGCAGATGCCGATATGTTTGTGGTCGACCTTCAGGGCAAAGATGGTTCAGTTAAGGAAGTATTCGTTGACGGCACAAGTGCCGAAATAATGGGATTCCATAAACTTGACATATCTGATTTTGAACAAAAGTCAGATTACGCAGAATACAAACTTATTGATTTTACTGAGGCTGCAGAAATTGCAGTCAAGTCAATTGACGGTCAAGTAGTTGCAGTTGAGCCGGATGTTTTTGAGGGCTTTGACACTTATGCCGTGGAAATTGAGGGTTTTGACGGCAAATCATATGACGTATTTGTGTCCCTGGACGGGGAAGTTCTTGGATACGACAGATACGAGCAAGATGAAGCTCAGGAAATCGAAGCGGAAGCAGCCGAAATCGCTATTAAGCGAGCATTCTCTGAAGACAAGAGAATGGAGCTCGCAAAGAGTGGCATGGCACTTTCTGATGGTTCTTTCCCAATTGTTACAGAAGCTGATTTGCGCAATGCAATTCAGGCCTTTGGAAGAGCCAAAGATAAAGATGCTGCCAAGAAGCACATAATGAAGCGTGCACGCGCACTGAAGCTTGAAAGCTTGATTCCGGCAAATTGGCTTGCTGGGGCTAGCGAGAAGAGTGAAAAAGAGGTAGACGATGCTTCGTTCATGGCTTCACTTGTCGAGTTCCAGCTTTTGGAAGACCAAATCGATAACGGCTTTTAAACGGCATCCCGAGATTTCGGGGAACAAATGAGAAAAACACGACACATTCTTGCCGAACGTCTTATCGCGCCCAAAAAGTGCTGCGATGGACAAAACG
>Ga0172372_10007561_pt1 | contig 14563 bp, 11 predicted proteins | sample LakKiv5m_2_FD_114544 | JGI IMG/M metagenome (GOLD analysis project Ga0172372, IMG submission 114544) | Freshwater microbial communities from Kabuno Bay, South-Kivu, Congo - kab_092012_9.5m | ecosystem: Environmental > Aquatic > Freshwater > Lake | place: Democratic Republic of the Congo...
AATTTTCAAACGTTTGCGCCACCCAAAAAGACAACATATCGACTGAATTTTTGAAAAATTGTATGAAAAATTTTTCAAACCATACATAACCAAGAGTTGGAGAGGTAAATAAATATACGATGCCAACCTTAAGAATTATTCTAGTTATCTCCGAGTGCTTTAATTCATTTGTTCCAATCAAATATCCCAACCCATAAAACGAAAATAGTAAAATGACGGTTAGATTTAAAATATTTCTAAAATAATAAGAGCTTATTAAGTTATAATAGGCTGAAGAAGCAAAACCTGGAGTATCTTTATCTCCATCTATTTTATAAAAAATTGGTTTTAGGATTTTGTCAACTAATTCAATTTTTGAAGAATCTGGCTTCTTGACAGAAACCTCAACATTATATTTACCAATATTTTCAACATAACTGACATCTGGATCTTTAATTCTGAAGGCCAATCTATATTTTGCAATTTCATCAATATTTCCCGAATCATCAGTGAAACATAAATATGATTTATCATCATCACATTTACTTATACCACTTGGGTAGGAAGAGTCTGAAAGTTGAAGTTCTCTTAAGCCATTAAAAATAAATTTATTACCATCAGAAGTTTGTTCCGGATTGCTCTGAGAATTTTGTTTCCACTTCATTAATATAGCCTTTTGTGAATCAGGAGTATCAGTGGTTGATTCGCATGATCCATCTTTGGTTTCTTTACATAATGATATATCCAAATACTCACCATTTTGATATGTTGGTAATGACTTTAAATCAAAAACTAATTCAGTTTTTGAGGTTGGAATTGGAGAATTAAATTTTAAATCTTTAAAATTTGATGCATCATTAACTATTAAACCAAAAACCCTTCCCGAGCTTGGAAAAGTAATTGTTTCGGATAAAATATTACTACTTTGCGCTCCTTGAGTACTATATTGATAATCTTTTTTTACTTTTAAACGGCCATAGATCATATCATCACTATCAATACCATAATTTTGAATTTCACTAATTGAGTAACTTGTTTTATCAGCTTCAGAAGGAGTAAATGAAGCGCCATATTTTTTTTGAAAACTTAAGTTTCTTGAGTTCGCAAAATCATAACAAACAGGTAAAGAGCCAGTTATAACTGGACTGGCATTTAATTCGACGAGCCTTAGTTCTCGACATTTTGAACAACTGGCTGGGGTGAATATTATATTTTTAGTTGGATCGCCATTGCACGATGCGCCTGGAGAAGAAGTTGTGCAGTTACGTTTTTCAGTAGCACTTCCGCCTGAGCAATTTAACTTGTAACATTCTTGACGTGGACAATACGCCGAGTTAGTTACCCCAGTTGCATCAGTTTTATTTCCAGCCGCAACATATGCATTCCAAGCAGTGTTTTTTCTTGAATCTTCAGCGCAATTGATTGTTGATAAACAGCCATGTTGAGTATTTTCGGTAACGGTTGAAGAGGTTGAAGTTATTGTGGATTGATCACTTGGTGGTGACGGAAGATCTTGTTGTCCCAAATAATTTGCCCAACATTGAGGATTTGGAAAAGCTTGAGAAGATGAATTAGAGCATAAAACCGCAGGTCGAGGAGTAATTTTAAATATCATACCCACTCCGCATTCTTTTGAATTAGAACTAATATTCCAAGATTGCTGAAAAAAACTTTTTTCAGGATCAATTCTTATAATTTGACCTTTACGAACATAAAACTCTGTAGTGAACGAACTTGTAACTGACAAATTTTGCAATGGATCAGAACTATTAAGATATTCATGATAATAATCATTTGGATCATCAGTGTAAGATGTGTCGCTTTTTAATCTAAATTTTACTCCAACTGTTGTTCCAAAAGCACTAGATTCTAAGGTATCACTTGGAGGATAAATATATGATTGTGAACCTAAGTCAGAAATACTAGCTCCACCACCACCACCCGCAATCACTAAAAAATCCTTTCTTGAAATATCATGAGACTCATCATCTCTGGTTATATAAATATATGATGCTGAACCGCCATTACCACCACCTCCAGAACCTTTACCGCCTTTCAAATATTGAGTTTGAATTTGATTATTTAATGCAGAATTTGGGCAATCACCGCCTTTAATACCTCCACCACCAGATTGAAGATTTAAAACAATAGAGTTTTTAGTATTGAAATATTCTGATAAATCAATTTTTCCTTCAAATTTATCACCATCAAAGCCAGATTTAGATCCGCAATTATTACCAAGACCTCCGCCGGCCCCTCCAGCAATTTGAAAATATAATATACAATTATTGGGATTAGCGCTTGAGTCGCAACCCAACTCACTTTTAACAATAGTTTTCGGAAGCGATGAACCATTATCAGCGGTTGCTAGATCTTCATATTGTTGGGTAGTGTTATTGTATTTTTTTAAAATTATTTTGCCCGACTGACCATCGTCATTGACTTTACCATTTCCATTATTTTCAAAAGAAGAGATTTTATCAAATGAAGCAAATTCGGGATTTATAAATGAAGTGCCGTTTTTGCCTTTTTCGCCACCGATATTGCCTCCACCACCACCTCCATTGCTAGGAGCATCCCCGTTTTTTCCATCGCCAGTACCACAAATTTTTGATAGAGAGCTAGAAGGAATATTGCATGAATCATTAAGAGGATTACAATTCGAAACAATTTTTTCATCAGCACATAAATCTGATTTAATTATTGAAGATTTTTTTGAATCACCGTAGTTACTTAAACCAACAACCACCTTTTCAACCTCTAAATTTTGATTATCGGGGGTCTTATTAAAATTTATATTATTCCGAAAAATATATGATTGCTGAGCTGATGATGTCTTTAGGGTTTTAGTAATTAATTTTTTTTCTCCTTGTGGGTTTATAATTCTTGCAGATAACTCGCAACTTGGATTTGCGTCGGTTACATGCATTTTAAATTGAACAAAACCTGAAGTTGGCATAATAATATCGCGATATTTTTTAGCCGAAATGTCTATTTTTTTATAACAGGGTTGATTATCAAGACTTGAAGTAGGAATTCTATCGCTAGGAGTAATATTTATTGAGCTTCCGTTATAGAACGGTATATCAAAAGATGAATAATTTGGATTAAGCGATAGATTATTTATTTTATAAACATCATTTGCACCATCTTTAATCGCTACATCAACTTTATAATTTGAACAAGATCTATCATCAATTCGTAAGTTAATATATGAATCAGCCCCAACCAAAACTCCTTGTGCAGTTCCAGTTGGATTTGAATCATTTAAAGTTATTGACTCTAAAACATTTTGAAATTCATCTCCTGAACTATAATCAACTGAATTAGATCTCACAAATCCGCCAGCAGTTCCAAAAGTATTTTCATTTTCATTATTAATGCCGTAAGCCCTGGCAATACTCTCAGAATTGGGTGTATATGAACATTTTATTTTTGTTCTTTCATTTGAATATAAAGAATTATTACATTCGATTAACAAACTTGGATCGGGATTTATAGCTTGAGGATTATCGTATAAAGATTGATCGAGTTGAGAAGGAAATTTCTTAAAAACTACAAGATTTCTTCTAAGAATTTTTTCAAGATTTAGGGGGGTATCAGCTTTCTCATTGCCATAATATGAGTTTGAAATAACAATATTAAAATTATAAGAACCATTTAATTTTTCACCCGACTCAGATTTTATTCGAGACGAACTAATATTTTTATAAATATTTAAAAGATTATTTTTTTGATCTATATTATCCCCAATAACACTATATGTAATAGGTGAAGAAATTTGATTTTGAGATAAAGTAATTTGTCCACTTAATTTCATGAAAATTTGAGTATCGGGTTTAATTCTAACTGAATTACCATACGAACCCAAGGGATTATTAGTTTTCCATGGAGGGGAAGAATTAGAAACAAGATTTTTTACACTACCAATACAAAAATTTTCACATTTTGGTAGTTCTTCAGTAGCCGCATCAATGTTACTTATTTCTTCAGGAGTTTTACCTTCTTTATTTGTAATTGCGAGTACAAGAAATGAATGGCATGTTGAAGTCTCAATGCTGTTACCGACCGGTCGAGTTTTATATGGTGAATTTTGTAAACAATTTTTTAGATCTGCACAACTAATGTTATCATATTTTGTAGCAGTATTTTCTAGAGGAATATCATCGGTTTTACAAGAAGAGTTAGAGGAGGAATAAGAAAAATTAGGAAAAACTTCAATGGTTTCGGTTTCAATATTACCAAAATCGTCAGCTTCAATACATGAATTATCTTTACCACACGAGAAATTTATCAAAGCAATAATTACAATAATAAAATATCTCAAAATTGAAGCTAATTTAGCTAATCGAGTAACAGAAGAAATTAATGATGTTAAGTAATTGAGAATAAAAATGGCTAAAATTTATTGGTTTAGTATTGATGAGGTAATGTAAGGTTTTTTTATTATTAAAATACACAAATTTTAATGACAAAAATTATTTCAACTAGAAGATTATATCAATAAAATAATTAAAAAATTAGAGCGGAAATTCGTTTCGTTTCTTGAAGCTTGAATGGCTTAAATTTCACGATGTTTTCGATATCATCATCAAAAAATTTAGCATATTTATCTTCGATTAATTTTTGATGAAATTTGCGGTGTTTTATTGATGAAATTTTTAAATCATCAAATATTAAAACTGGCTTTCCGGTTGAACAACATTCTGAAATCATCGAAACCGAGTCTCCTGAAATAATAAATAAATCACTAATACTAATTATTTTATTGTAAGGATTGTTATTTTTTAATAAATTATAATCATAAAAAATTATATCTTTGTTTATGGTTTTTTTTATAAAATTGTTAATTTCAAAATCAGTCCTTCGACTATTCAAAATAATCAGTGAGGCATTGTATTTTTGAGAGATTTTAAGAGATTTATCAATTAATTTTTGTGCAGAAGAAATAGTAAATTTTGTCTTATTAGAACTTCCACCAATCAGTAAAGAAAAAATCGGTTTTTTAAAATCTTCAATAATTTTAAAATTATGATTATCGTCGAAATTAATATTATTTTTACAAAGAGATCCTAAAGATAAAATAAGATTGCTGGGGTAGGGTGGGTTTGGTTCATCATGTTGAGGAATAATAACAAAATCAAATTTATTAAAATTAATTTCGGGTCGCATTATTTGAATAATTTTTGGGCAAAAATTATATTTTTTTAACAGAATATTTTTCAAATAGAGAGCAACGGGGGCTAATCTTCTTCCCGCAGAAATAATGTAATAAGGCTTGAAGGGCAATGATAAAATCTTTAATTTTGATAATTTTTTTAAGCGAATAATTGATTGAGGAAAAAATAAATTTGGCAGAATTGCTAAAAAATTATATTCCAAAAATAAAATTTCATATTCTAAACCAGATTCTTGAGCTAAAGCAACAGCTTGTGAATATGTTCCGATTCTATTATCGGCTAAAATTAAAATTTTTGGCTTAGAACTCATTTATTAATCTTTTTTTTAATGCTTTAGAAACATTTTGTGATACAAATTTTGAAATATCGCCATTTAATCTGGCAATCTCTTTAACCAATTTTGAAGCAATAAAATGGTGATTTTCAGAGGCAGGCAAAAAAATTGTTTGAATCGATGGATCAAGACTTGAATTCATTCCAAACATTTGAAATTCATACTCAAAATCTGAAACAGCCCTTAATCCTCTGATAATAATTTTAGCATTTTTATTTTTAGCAAAATCAACCAACAATCCCTCAAACTTTTCAACACTAACTATTTTTTCAAGCTGATTATCGTGAATTTCGTGCTTTATTAATTCAACCCTTTCATCAAGCGAGAATAAAGGATTTTTACGAGAATCTTTAGCCGAGGCAATAATAATATGATCAAAAAGCAATGATGCTCTCTTAATAATATCGATATGACCAAAAGTTATTGGATCAAAAGTTCCAGGATAAATTGCGATTTTCATGAATATTTGCTATTGGGATTTTGAATAATGATTTTCGAAGAAGATTTAAAAAATATTTTCAATTATGCAATTTATTTTTAAATTGAGATAAATTTAATTTTTTCAAAATTCTCTAACGCATAATCAATGAAAATTACCATTTTATCAATCGGAAAATTTGATAAATCTTTTTATCACGAAAATTTTCAATATTATCAAAAGAGGCTTAAATGGAAGGTTGAGCTTAAAGAAATTGAGTTTAAGAGCTCGAAGAGTTTTGAAGAATCAAAAATTAAAGAACAAGAGGCAAAATTATTAATAAAAAATTTTGAAAATTTTTCAAAAATAATTGCTTTAGATGAAGCTGGTAAAAGTTTTAGCAGTGTTGAATTTGCTAATGTTTTAGAAAATATGAATACCAACGGCAATTCAAATATTGCTTTTATAATTGGCGGGGCCTTTGGTTTAAGTCAAGAAATCAAGAATCGTGCCGATATTTTAATATCTTTGTCAAGGTTAACATTTCCACATTTAATGGTCAGAAACATACTGATAGAGCAATTATACAGAGCTTCAACAATAATTAATAATCATCCTTACCACAAGATTTAGAATTCTAAATTATCACCAACTTCCATAAGCAAGAAATCATTTTCAACATTTTGTTCTTTACGATATTTTTTTAAATCATTAGCTGGATCATTAAAATTATCTGATGCCAATCGAAAAGTTTCAAAATGCATGGCAATAGATTTTTGAGAATTGAGATCTTTATGAGCCAAAACTGCTTGAAGAGGCGAAGTGTGGTGCCTTATCATAAAATCTTGAGGTTTATAGGCCCCGATTGGGAGCAGTGCAATCTTGAATGATTTAAACTTATTGCCTGCTTCTTTAAAGTGATTGTCATAGCCAGTATCACCAGCAAAATAGATATTTCCAAGATTAGTTTCAAGCGCAAAAGCCCCCCAAAGAGTTGCATTAGACCCAAACAAAGATCTCTTTGACCAATGCTTAGCTCTTAGAAAATTTATAGAAAGTTTATCGTTAAAAATAATTTTATCATTCCAATCCATTTCAGAGCATTCCAGATTAAGTTTTTTTACTTTATTTAAATAATTGCAAATTCCTAAGCCGGCATAAATTTTTGGATTAGAGTGAGATTTTAATTCCTTTAAAGTTGGTAAATCAAGGTGATCGTAGTGAGAATGGCTAATTAATAAAATATCGATCTTGGGCAATTCTTCAAATTTTATTCCTGGTTTTTTGGCGCGCTTTGGCCCCAAAAAACTCACTGGGCTTGCTCTATTAGACCATATAGGGTCGGTAAGAATATTTAGACCACTAAATTGCAATAGAAAAGTTGAATGACCAACAAAAGTTAAGGATATTTTATTATTATCTATAAGCTTTGATGGTTTGAATGTCTTAGTTTCAACAATGCTATCAATCCAAATTGATTTCCCATTTTCAGATTCATACTTTGCTTTTGCTTGGTAATATGACATAAAATTTTTTTTCAAGGGATCTTCGAAATTAGGATTAAAAAATCGTTCACCATCAAAATGATCTGAAACCTTACCCTTGTAGTAACCTTTTTCATTAAACAACAAACAAGACGATAAAAATCCCATAAAAGTAATAACAAAAAAATATTTAAAAAATTTTATAGTCATTTATGAAAATTTATAAGAGAAAAAATTAGATTAAAAATCAATTGCTTGACCTTTAATAACCCAATCACCAAATCTGGTATTATCTTCATCAATTTTTTTGGTATTAAATTGGGTCGATTCAATTATTTCATCATTTTTGGAGTTAGAGCTTTCAAAGTTTTTGTTTGATTTTTTTGGATCAGATGATGTATTGATATCGATTGTTTTTATTGGAATATTTTTCGTCATTAACCTTGCTCCATTCCACTACTAATAATTGAAGTATTGCCCCTTAAACCCTTGAACTGTTTAGCAAGAGATAATGAATTTAATGAAGCCAAAACTCCCAATGATTTAATTGAAAAACATTCAGATTTTGTTAAACCGAATGGAGATAAACTTCCATCAAACATTGATTCAAAGGGATTGCTATCAAGAGCGCTTCCTGTTGATACAATTCCATCAATATTTTCAAAACCTAAGTCAATACCTTCGCCACCAAGGCCAAGAGCATCTTTGTCTATATCGCCACCAATTCCACCAAATTTTCCATTGGCATTTGGTAACCCATTAACAATATTCGAACTCTCCCTTTTATAATCTTGGGCAAAAATTTTTTCAGAGGAATAATTATTGGTAGGAGAGGAAATAATGTCAGACATAATTGAAAATTATTCAACCGCACCGATGGCAGTCATGTTTATAATATCATTAATTGAAGACCTCATAGTCACAATCTGTACCGGCTTTTCAAAACCATCTAGAATTGGGCCAATAACGGTACAATTTCCAACTTCTTCTAAAAGTTTGGTAGCAATGCTTGCTGAATGCAAACCCGGACAGACCAAAATATTTGCGGGTCCTGTAAGTCTACAAAAAGGATATTTTGCCATCTTATCGGCATTCAAAGCAACGTCGGCTGTCATTTCACCATCATATTCAAAGTCGATATTTTTCATCTCATCGAGCAATTCAACCGCTCTTTTTATGCGACTGGACTCATTTTTAAGAGCACTTCCAAAATTTGAGAATGACAAAAATGCAACTCTTGGCTCATAACCCATTTTTCGAACCTTTTTAACGGTTTGAATTGCAATACTAACCAAATGCTCGGATGAAGACAATTCTGAGCATGCAGTGTCGGTAATAAATATGGTTCTACCTTTGGAAATAATCATCGAAACCCCGAGCAAAATCTGATCTTTTTTGTTTTTGATAACTTGCCAAACATCTTTCAATGATTTGCTATATCCCCTAGTCAAGCCAGTAACTAATATATCTCCATGACCGCATGCTAACATCGAGCTGGCAAAAACATTGCGATCAGTTTTAATCATGCGAGTGCAATCAGAATAAAGAACTCCTTTGCGCTGAAGCTTAGAATATAGGTAATCAATATATTTTTTATTTTCTACCGAAATTGCTGAATTATATATTTCAATACCTTTTTCATCGATATTAAGCTCTTGCATTTTTTCAAGAATTCGCTCCTTTTTACCAACCAAGATGGGTTTACCATATTTATTATCTCGCCACATCGATGCAACTTTTATAATCTCGGGCTGTTCGCCTTCTGCAAAAATAACATTTTTTGGTGATCGCTTAAGTTTTTCAAATATCAGACTTAAACTATTGGCTGATGGGTCTCTTCGAGCCTGAAGTTGTTTGGTATAAATATCCCAATTCTTAATTGGTTTACGCGCTACTCCAGTTTCAACCGCAGCCTTTGCTACAGCTACTGGAACAGTATAAATCAATCTAGAATCAAAAGGTGTTGGAATTATATAATTAGGACCGAATTTCATTTCTTTGCCACCATAAGCTTTTACAACTTCATCTGGAACTGGTTGGCGGGCAAGTTCTGCAATAGCATTTACAGCAGCGATTTTCATTTCTTCATTGATAGTAGATGCCCTCACATCTAGCGCTCCTCGAAATATATATGGGAATCCCATTACATTATTAACTTGGTTTTCATAGTCGCTTCTGCCAGTTGCAACAATTGCATCATCTCGTGTTTGATGAACTTCTTCGGGAAGTATTTCTGGATCTGGATTGGCCATAGCAAAAATAACTGGATTTTTTGCCATCGATTTTACCATTTCTTTGGTAACAGCTCCTTTAACTGATAAACCAAGAAAAACGTCAGCACCTTTCATGGCATCGGATAATGTTCGCGCTTTAGTTTCAACAGCATGAGCCGATTTCCATTGATTCATACCATCGGTTCTACCTTTATAAATTACACCTTTTGTATCGCACAAAATAGCATTATTGTGTGGCAAACCCATGGCCTTGAGAAGTTCAAGGCAAGCTATTCCAGCTGCACCGGCGCCATTTACCACAACTTTTATTTGACTAAATTTTTTACCAGATAAATGTAAAACATTCAAAATACCAGCTGCAGAAATTATCGCTGTCCCATGTTGATCGTCATGAAATACTGGGATATCCATTATCTCTTTGAGTTTACTTTCAATAATAAAACATTCTGGAGCTTTAATATCTTCAAGATTAATGCCACCCCATGTTGGACCCAAATATTTAACAGAATTTATGAACTCATCGACATTCTCAGTGGCAACTTCAATATCAACCGAATCTATATCAGCAAATCTTTTAAATAAAACTGATTTACCCTCCATAACTGGTTTACCAGCAAGGGCACCGAGATTTCCTAAGCCAAGAACTGCAGTTCCATTTGAAATAACTGCAACATAATTACCTTTAGAGGTGTAGTCATAGGCTAATTCGGGATTTTTAGCAATTTCTAAACAGGGCACGGCAACACCCGGAGAATATGCCAAGGCTAATTCGCGCTGAGTGTTAAGGGGTTTTGTGGCATGCATACCAACTTTACCAGGTTGTCCTTGTGTGTGGAAATTAAGAGCCTCGATTTCTTTTTGAGTTTTAGAATTATTAGTTTTAAGAGATTTTGATTTATCAGAAAAAATTTGATTTTGCGATTTATTTTGTGGATTTTGACCAAGTTTTTTATTTGACATAATTGCAATATAAATGTTAAAAAATTGTTTATTTTCAAAATTAGTTTTTAATTTTTTTATTGTCAAAAAATTGTTTATGAGCACCTTTGAAATTTACCAACAAAACATTCGTCAAGATTGCTTCAAAACCACTAATTTTAATCGTCAAATTGATTTATTAATTTATCATCATTTACAAGCAAATTCAATTGAAGAAACCATTGAATCTCTTGAATATCATGGTGTTAGCGCCCACTACTTAATTGATAAGAATGGCCAAATTGTTCAAATTGTGAATGATGAGAATATAGCTTTTCATGCTGGAGTTAGTTTTTGGGATGGATTTGAAAATTTAAACATAAATTCTATTGGTATTGAAATGATAAACTCTTCGCCATTTGAAAATTACTTCAGTGATCATCAAATTAGTTCAGCTATAGATTTAGGAAATTATTTAATCGACAAATATCAAATAAAATCTAGATATGTTCTAGGACATTCTGATATAGCTTACAACGCTGAAAATGGCTTATTAGATCGCAAACAAGATCCATCTCATTTATTTGACTGGGAAACTTTGTCTTTAAATGGAGTTGGATTTTATCCTGAAAACAAAAATTACGACGAAACCCCTTTATTTACGCTTGGAGACAAGGATAATGAAATTAAAATTATAAAACAAAAACTTGGTTTTTTTGGTTATAAAATTTCAGAAATAAATAATGATTTTGATAACGAAATGCAGTGTTTAGCTAGAGTTTTTAACCGTCACTTTAATAATAAAATCGATCCAAGAAATATGAATTTATGGCTTCTAAGTTCAAATCAAGCTTTGGATAATTTAATAAAATTGATCTAAGAAAAAATTGTTTTTGCGATTGTTAAAACTTTTACTTTTTTAGCACCATTTTTCTTTAGAACCCTAGAAACTGAGTTAATGGTAGTTGAAGTTGTTATAACATCATCAATCAACAAAATATTTTTTTCATTGATTTTACCTCGGTATTTTGGATTTAAAATAAAGGCTCTTTTAAGATTTTTAATACGTTTTTTTTGACTTAACTTTACTTGAGACTCCTGTTCTTTGACCCTAATAATTAAATCAAAAACAGTTTTATGAGAATTTATATGTTTAGCAATCAAGGTTGATTGATTAAATTTGCGAATTTTAAGTTTATTTTTATGAAGTGGAATTGCACAAATAATATCGCAATCATCGATAAAATTTTGCGCTTTACTAACTAAAATTTTGGCAAATATTTTAGCCAAATGAGTTTGATCTCGGTATTTATAATTAGCGATCGCATTACCTATAACATCATTATATCTGTAAATTGAGATTGTTTCGTCAAAAAAAGGGGGATTTTTTAAACAATTTGCACAAATTTTTGATATGTCGCTCAGATTTAATTCAAAAGGATATGAACAAGTTTTGCATTTTGGAAAATTTATAAATTCTAAATCAGTCCAACATTTGGCACAAAAAATGGCGTCATGACTAACAATCTCTTGGCAAGAAATACATTTAACAGGGAACAATAATTGCAAAATATTTTGGATAATTTTCATGGTGAATTTTGATATTTTTGATCGACAACTTTTGTTTTATAATCACAATCGTTATCGAGGGTTAAGGGAAGATTATAATTTTTTATATTTGAAATGTGCAAATATTATTTTAGAAAATATAGAAATTCAAAATCGTGATTTTGATAATATTTTTGAAATCAACTCTAGATCTAATTTTTTTAGAGACTTTTTTGCACAAAAAAATTTTAACTCGTGTAATTTTGAAGAAATTTGCAATGAAGAATCAATTGATTTTGGCGAAAATAAGTATGATTTAATAATCAATAATTTCGATATTCATTTTATTAATAATGTGCCGAAATTCTTTAAAATTATAAAAAAATCTCTTAAACCAAATGGATTATTTATAGCTAGTTTTATTGGCGATGAAAATCTTCCTGAGCTACGAAAATCAATGTTTTGCGCTGAAAATGAAATTTATAAAGGTTTATCAAATCGATTACCGCCAACTATAGATATTAAATCATCAGCGCGATTGCTAGCGAATGCAGGATTTAAAAATTCGATTGCCGATCTTGAAAAAATTACTATAGATTACGAATCACCCCTTAATCTTCTAAAAGATATAAAATATAGTGGACAGGGCAATATTATGAATACTAGGAGTCGAAAATTTTTTACTAAAAAACTTTTTAAAAAACTACTCGAAGAATATCAAAAACTATACAACCCGCAATCAAAGTCCTTTCCAGCGACTTTTAGTATTATAACATTGTCCGGAGAGGCTTAATAAATACTTGAGAAAATTGGTTTTTTGTTAGAATATTGTTAATTAGAAACAAATTAAATCTAATAAATTTTAATAAAAAATGACTAAAAAAATTCACATTAAAACATATGGTTGCCAGATGAATGTATATGATTCTGACAGAATGCAAGACTTAATGAATTCAGTTGGTTACGAAAACTCCGATAATGTTGATGATTCAGATATTGTCATTATCAATACTTGTCATATTCGCGAAAAAGCCTCAGAAAAACTATTTTCAGATTTAGGTCGAATCAAACCTTATAAAGAAAAAATGCATGAAAATGGTAAGCAGATGATTGTCGCGGTTGCGGGTTGCGTTGCTCAAGCCGAAGGGCAGGAAATATTTAAAAGATCAAATGTAGTCGATATTATTGTTGGACCAGAAAGTTACCAAACATTACCTGATCTGGTTGGAAAAGTTATTCGAGATAAGTCTAGGCAAATCAATCTTGATTTTAAACCTAATAATAAATTTGACACTCTTCCCTTGAACAAGGCTGGGGTAGGGGCAAGCGCATTTGTAACAGTTCAAGAAGGTTGTGATAAATTTTGTTCTTTTTGTGTAGTTCCATACACAAGAGGAGCCGAATATTCCCGAGATGTCAAAAAAGTTTTATACGAAATTAATGGTCTTGTTGATAAAGGTGTTAGTGAAATTTATTTACTCGGTCAAAACGTTAATGCTTATCACGGAATTGGTTATGATAATAATCCAACTAATTTAGCAAGACTGATTGAAGAAATTGCTAAAATTCCCGAAATTAAACGAATTAGGTACACGACATCTCATCCTCTTGATATGAACGATGATCTAATAAATGCTCATCGCGATATAGAAAAATTAATGCCATTCTTACACTTGCCAATTCAGTCAGGATCTAATTCGGTTCTTAAGGCAATGAATAGAAAGCACACAAGGCAAGATTATTTTAAAATTATTGAAAAGCTCAGAAAGGTTAGACCAGACATGGGTTTATCATCAGATTTTATAGTTGGATTTCCTAACGAAAGTGAGCAAGATTTTTATGACACCATTGATCTTGTTGAAAAAATTGGCTTCACACAATGTTATTCATTTAAATATTCTCCAAGACAAGGAACTCCATCAGCTGATAGCAATAATCAAGTTGCCGAAAATATTAAGGATGAAAGGCTTGCCATACTCCAAAAACTTCTTACCAATCAACAAATTGAATTTAATTTAAAATTTGAAAAAACCACGATGCCAGTTTTATTTGAAAAAGAAGCGCCTAAATCAAATAAAAAAAGTAAAGATAAAAACCAATATGAAAAAACTGAAATTTTAGAAAAAACTCAAATTTGGGGAAAAAGTCCATGGCTTCAATCAGTCGTTATAGAGCTTGATGATGAAGATAGTAGTAAATTAATTAATAAAATACAAAACGTAGAAATTATTAAATCTCGACCAAGTAGTTTAATGGCAAAATTAATTAAAGATTAGAGATAATTTAATTATCTGTATCAAACGCATAAGACACATTATGTAAACTTAACGTAACTAATTTATTTACTAACTCTTTATTCTTTATAAATATCTAACTCTTTATTCTTTATAAATATCTAACTCTTTATTCTTTATAAATATCTAACTCTTTATTCTTTATAAATATCTAACTCTTTATTCTTTATAAAT
>Ga0172372_10007566_pt1 | contig 14559 bp, 15 predicted proteins | sample LakKiv5m_2_FD_114544 | JGI IMG/M metagenome (GOLD analysis project Ga0172372, IMG submission 114544) | Freshwater microbial communities from Kabuno Bay, South-Kivu, Congo - kab_092012_9.5m | ecosystem: Environmental > Aquatic > Freshwater > Lake | place: Democratic Republic of the Congo...
ACACTGAAACACACGAGCACCAACCCCAGGATTTGAAATCCCTGAAGCCGCCAGGTCTCCGCCATCGCACGTGCCGGAAACGAGTGCGAGCCGGTGATTGCGATATCAAAAGAGAGGCGGTTCAAACTGCGCCCCGCCCAGGCCAGGTAGCCAAGCTGCAGGGTTGATATCCCGAGCGCCATCCAGGTGTTGGCATCGCTCAAGGTGACGAGGTCGCCAAAGTAGACCTGGGTGAGGTGATCATCGATGCGCGGGAACAGTCCTGCAAGCAAAGGAGAGAGCGCCCAGAGAAAAGCAAAGGCTGCGATGAACACGACGTTGCGGGCCGGGGCTTTGCGCGTGAACCCGTCGATCAGAAAATAAACCAAGGCCGCTACGCCGATCCCGGTAAGGGAGGGCCAGGGGCTCGTGACGAGCGCTTCGTCGCCTTGGAGGGAGCAGACCGCCTGCATTCCGAGCAAAACCCCGAGCGAGGCACCCTGGCTCACACACAGGGTCTGGGCGGCGCGCGCCTGCGTCGCAAGGTGCGCGCCTGTCCACGAGAGCGCGAGGGCGGTGAGCACTCCTGCCGCGATCGTGAACCGATACAGCTCCACCAGGCTCCAGAGTTCGTTCATTGCGCAAGCTCCCGGCGAGGGAGATCCTCGATCTTTTCCAGCTTCGCAGATCCATCGCCGGCGAGAGCGATTCGGTAGCCCCCCCGGGGCAAGTTCCTCGCGAGTCCGAGTCCCTCGTGGGAGACGAGGACAATGGCAGGAGCCTCCGGTTTTTCAAGGAGGTCGGCGATGGTTTCCTGGATCAGTTGCCGGGAGGCCTCATCCAGGTGATTGAGTGGCTCGTCGAGGAACAAGAGTGCGGGCTGGGCTGCGAGTTCCCGCAAAAGCAAAGTCCGCTGGCGTTCGCCGCCGCTTGCGCGATTCCAGGCGAGGTTGAGGCGGGAAGGCTCGAGCAGCCCGAAAGTCTCGATCGTCGCGCGAGCGCTGGCGCCGTTGTGCGCAAGCTCGATCACTTCACCGAGCGAGAGCGGCAAGTGGCACTCGCGATTTTGCACCTGGGGCAGGTAGCCGATCCGTTCAAACCCCAGCGCATTGAGGACGCGACCCGAGCGAGGTTTAATATCACCCAGCAGGGTGTGGATGAGCGTCGATTTGCCCGAACCGTTGGGTCCCTGGATCCAGAGGACCTGGCCGGGCGTGAGTGCGAGACTGATATCTTTTCCGAGAGTGCGTCCGCCCGGGGCGGCCCACTCGAGGTTTTCAACGGTGAGACAGGGTTCCATCGAGGCCTCGGATCAGGGTTTCGACGACTTCGCGGTGCAGTTTTTCGTAATCCTTGAATTGCTCGCGGCGGGTGGAGGTCGCGACCGTAGCATGCGGGATGCCGGAGAGTTCCGTGAATTTGTGAATCAGGGAGAGGGGAGCATAGGGTGCGGACAGAGCGAAGACAACCTTGGCTGCTTTGGATTGCAATGCCACTTGTCCCAAGCGTTGGGCCGATGGAGGCACGCCCGGGCGCTCTTCGATGCTGCCGTAGGACTCGATCCCGTAAAGGCTGAAAAGGTAGACGAACTCCTGATGGTATTCGATGACGGGTTTGGAGACCGCCGCCTTCTTGAGAGCGGCAGTCACTCCGGGCCTGAGCTCGTTCACGAGCCTGTTCATGCGCTCCTGAAAATCCGCGAGGTTTTTCTCGTAAGTGGTTTTTCCCTCTGGATCGTTTTTTTCAAGCACTTGGAGGAGCGCCTTGCCGCTTTCGGCAAGCGCCAAGGGTGATATCCAGAAATGCGGATTGCCGCCCGGGTGCACATCCCCCATCGAGCGATCCACGGGCCCGGTCGGGCGTTGCAGGATTGTGACGCTGCGGGCGAGCTCGCAAAATCCAGCGCCGCCGGTCTGTATTTTTGCGTTGCCGGACTTCTGGAGCACGCGAGGCAGCCAGCCCGCTTCGAGCTCGAGACCGACTGCGCAAACGATATCAGCACCGGCCGCTTTGCGGATCAAATCGGGGCGGGCGTCCACAAAGTGCGGATTCTCGGTGCCGGAGAGTAAAGCTTCGACGTCCGCGCGGTCGCCGGCTACTTGGGCTGCCAGAAACGCAAGATCCGGGAGCGTGGTGAACAGCTTGAGTTTCGCTTGGGATTCGGTTGCGCCTGCGAGCGACGCGACAAACAGGGCGAATATCAGGGATTTCTGAACGTATCGTTTCATGCAGCCTCCTCGGAGGATCAAAACTCATGCGCCGGGTGAGCACCCAACAGAAAAACCGCCTGTCCTTGCACCACGTGATTCAAGAGTGTCGTGGATCCCGAGCGGTTTTGGAAGTCTGTTTCGATCGATGCGCGCAGTTGTACGAATTCGCTCGAGCGGAACGTGAGTTGTGGAACCACTCCGAAACGCAGGTTGGAAATGGATTTGCCCGCCGCTGTTTCAAGCGCAAGGTCAGTCAATCCCTCGACCCGGAGTCCCAGCTCGAGTCGCGAATCGGGGATCCCGTAGTGGGTGAAAACGTAGCCCCCGAGTTCGCGACCGGCGCCGAGAGTCCGATGCCAGAGTTCGGCCTGAATGAGCCAACGGAGCTGGCTCATCTCCCGGATCTTGGTCACCCAGTCGAGGCCCACAAGCGAGAGCTGCCCTTCGAGCTCGGTGCGACGTCCGATATAGTTCAGGCCGAACTGCATGCCGCTTGTGTCGCCGATCCCGGCAAAGTTGACGAGCCGGAGGTAGTGAGTTGGCACTAGAGGCGCCGGACCCCGCGAGTGCGCATGACCAAAGTTATATCCGCTGGCAACACCGGCGGTGATATCCAGATAGAAGGGTAAAAACGGCACGAGCCACGAGTACTCGGCCCCGCCATCCGTGACGGCTTCCCGCGCAAAAAAGCGCTCGTGCGATTTGGGAGCCGACGTGAAAGGCCAGTCGTGGCGGTGAAACGCATTCAAGCGCCCGAAATTCAGAAAGTAGTAGCCCGCGCGGAAGCGGGAGTTGGGAATGAGGCGGGAGGAGCCGATATAAGCCTCGTGGATTTCGGCCGTCTTGGCTCCTGCCTCATTGTGCGCAGCCACGATCAGGACGCCATCAAAGAGGGAGTCGGCCGGCGCAAAAACTCCGAGTTCCACTTCGCGTACGTCGAGCAGATCCGGATTTGTCGCCTTGTCCTTGGCACCTGCCTCGCCCAAGAGGTCCACCGCCCCGAGCAGCTGAAGCCCCGTCCCCGCCATCGGGTTTTGAACGACTTGCTGCGCCCGGGCCGCTGGCGGGAGCAAGAGTCCCGCAAGTACGGAGATGCATACGAGCAATCGATTGAACGAGCGAATCGGGGAGGTGAGTTTCATGGCGGATCTTGAATTTCTTATTACATCAATCCGAGAAACGCGCTTCGGCACCCACCACGCGTGTGAGGGTGGCGTTGTTCAGCCGAACACCGAAAAATTTACCTCCAGTCCCTTTGCCCGGGGCGGGTGCGTCGTCTTCCGAGTTGAAAAGGGCGTCCTCTCCCAGGAGGGCGCCGGCAAGATCCCCTGGGAATATCAGCAGGTGGGCGGGTTCTTCGGAGTTATGGGATTCGATGGAGTAGTTGAGTTCCGATGAGGCGTCTCCGGTGATGGTGATCGAGGAGGTTTCTTGTGCATTGTCCACCAGGAGAGTCGCTCCCACCGCGGTGCCCTGGCGGGTGAGTCGGGTTTCGATGCCATCGGCGAGGTCTGAACTCGAGAACGTCACCCAAGTCAGGGACGCTGAATCCTGATCGAGCGTGAACGTGAGCTCGTGGTTGAACTCCTCGTCGGTGACCGGTTCCGAGAACACGAGCGCGCCGGTGCCAGATATCGAGTCGTTCGCCACGGTGAGGGTGGATTCGCCGGAAACAACCGAGAATTCGTCCAGATCCAGCGTGCCGGTGATATCGACCGAGTCGGTGGACTCGGCGCAGGCGCTCAGGAGCGCGAGGCTCAGGGAAAGGACGGTCTTGAACAAAGTGCGATTCATGGGGCGATTCATGGGGTCAGACTCCGTGAAGGGTGGTTTTTAGAGTTCCTTATTGCCACAAAGTTGCAATAAGGGCAATGGCTCATCTTACGCTTGGAATGCGGCTCTTTTCGGGATTTAGTCTTGGGATCCATGGAAGATCCGCAGAAAACCCCGCCTCAGATTGCAGATGCCCGAGTGCGTGAGCTTGCACTAACGCGTCTTTCTCGCAGCGAAGTTTCCGAACAGACACTCTACCGCTACTTGCTGCGCAAAGGAGCACTGGGTGAGCAGGCGGCCCGTGAGGTGGCCCGTCTGGTTGCGCTCGGGATGGTTTCCGACGAGCGTGTGGCGCGCGCTCTGATTCGCTCGCAGCTCTTGCGTGGCAAGGCGGGAGGGGTGGTTCGCCAGTACCTCGGACTCAAAGGGGTGCGCCTTTCGGATGAGCGCTGGAGGCTGCTCTATGAAGAGGCGGTCTCCGAAGTCGCTCGCTCGAACTCTGCGTTGGGAGTCGAGCAGGAGTCCTTGGATCGCACTGCCCTGCGTTCGGCCGAACGCGAGCGTGCCCAGCAGCTGCTTGAGCGAAAGTACCCGCGCCACGGCGAGGACCCCAAAGTCGCCCGGCGCGCTTTTGCGGCGCTGCTACGGAGAGGTTTCAGCATGGACGTCGCGCGCAGTTTGGTGCGAGTGCCAAGGTTCTGACGGGCATGAATTGAACCGATGGGCACGGTGCTCGATCCATCCGCTTTTGAGTCTCAAGTCGGATGTACGTTCTTCCGATTTCTCCCTAGAGACGGAGAAACTTGAATGGCACCTCGAGACTATCGTGAATGGAATCGATCCCAAATGAGCCGAAAGCCGGGTTCAGGTCGCGACGGAAACGTCGTCCTGATCGGTATAGCCGGCGTAGCACTCATCATTCTGCTTGGGTTCGGGCTCCCCAGGCTTTTGCAGCGACGTGAGCCAGGATTGGAGACCGCAAAAACGGAGGAACACCACGACTCCGAACATGCAGACACTCCGAGCAAGAAGAAGCGGGTCTCGGTCTTCAGCGACGAAGAGGAGCCAGAAGCCCATGCTGAAAAATCCGCGAGTGCCGACAAGCATGACAAGAATCCCTCCTCAAAACATGCGGTGGCCCAATTGGCGGAGCATGGCGCAGGCTTGGAGGCGGAGGCCGAGGAGCATGAAGTGAGCGAGGCTCCGGCTCGGTATTCCCAAAGGCAACCTGCAGCCGCGGTGCGAGCTGGTAAGGTTTCGGGTCACGGGAGTGAATCTCATGACGCGGAATCGGGTGATCTCTGCATGCCGCTCGAGGAGCCGGGGCGTCCTGCAGCTGATATCAAGTTGACGCAGAAGGCTTGGTTGCCGGTCGTCGAGGATTTCCGTGCCGCCAAACGCGGGATCGTGGAGTGGATCAAAAAGCATCCGGCGCAATTTCCTGCCAAGAAGCTCGAAGAAGTTACGGCCCGGGTCATGGACCTTCAGATTCAGCGTCCGCCCTCTCAGGATGAAGCCGATCTCGCTTGGCGGGGAGGCGTGGTTCTGAGTCGCATGCCGGATGGTCAGCCCATTTTGCGGGTGGGAGGTGGATTTCTGGCCTTGCACTCCAAGGATCCTGCGCGTGCCCGCTTTGAATTGGCTCGCGCCGCGGCCATGACTTTGGCACCCTGTGAGCTTGCCCCGTTGGGACTTGCAGCCACCTGGGAGTCTGCCCTGAGTTGTTCCAAAGGTTATATCAAAGAGGGGTGCGAGCTCGGAAGTTTCTCCAACCACGCGTGGCTGATCGGTTCCGCCATTGCCTCCGAAACGCAAGCTCCCGGATGTCGCATCCTGGCTGTCGATAAAAGCGGATTCCTGGGTTGTCTGAGTGGTGCTGCGCCTCTCGCATCTTCTCACGAAGAGCGCGTGCCGGTCGGAATGGCAGCACTGGGTCGTGAAATCGCGTCTGAGTCCAAAGGCTCTTCTGTGGCGCACGTTGAAAAGCATGCGGAAGCAGCAGCGCACGTCGAGAAGCATGCGGAAGCAGTGGCGCACGTTGAAAAGCATGCGGAAGCAGTGGCGCACGTTGAAAAGCATGCGGAAGCAGTGGCGCACGTCGAGAAGCATGCGGAAGCAGTGGCGCACGTTGAAAAGCATGCGGAAGCAGTGGCGCACGTTGAAAAGCATGCGGAAGCAGTGGCGCACGTTGAAAAGCATGCGGAAGCAGCAGCGCACGTCGAGAAGCATGCGGAAGCTCCTGAGCCCAAACGGGGAATTGCTCACAGTGAGCCGAGCTCAAAAGAGAAAAAGGATGCTCACAGTGAGAATCACGCCGATGAGAGCTCACATCACGAAGCTGACTCGCATGGAGGTGGCCATTGAGAGCGAATCTGAGAAACACCGGGATGAGGAACTTTCCGATGCGTAATTTGAGCTGGTTGGTAATCGTTGGAGTGGCGGTTTCGATGGCGGGCTGCGGTCTGGGAGCACGTCAGGCTGTCTTGAACGACGAGGACTATGCCGCTCGACTGGTAACCGACCCCGTGGTCGAGATGATGGTGGAGTACCCTTCACCCAATGCGGACTTTGCTTATATGCCCGCCATGACGATTCAGGTGGTGGCTCGAGAAGCGGGTAAGGCCGAGTTCCGGCTTTATCATGGACTTTGGAACGACCTGACCGGTCCTGGCCAAGAGTCCGCACCGCAGATTCACGGGGATGCCGCTCACCGGGCGCCGTCCTCGGTGGCGTCGACGGCTCATGGACCGGTTGCGCTCAAACGTTACCCGAAAGCAGCGTGGGAGATGGATCAGCGCAAAGTGCGCGAGGAAATGAAGGACCTGGCGCTCGCCAGCCGCGAACCGGTGACGGCTTTTAAAGGTTGCGCTTATCCGGTCAAATTCCGGATGGTGCGCAAGGGTGGGACGGTTGAAGAGTTGACGGCTTGTCGTGGGTCGGGAGGCTGGACCCGTCGCGTGAGCGAGAGCGTCGAGCGGTGGTTGACGGCTCAGTCCAAAATGACAATCTAATCCGAGTCTCGAAGCAGCTTACTGCTTCATCGCTTCAAAAGCTTCTTTCCATTCGGGCTCCTTGAAACCGAGGAGCCCGATTGTTTTTCCAGCTGGATTGCGAGCGATTGCAAAAGGGCGTTTGACGAGTTTGCCGTTTTTGACGAGCAGATTGAGCGCTTCGTCGGTGCTCATGGTCGAGAGCTTCTCGCCCACACGCATTTCCCGGTAGAGCAGCCCTGACGTGTTGAAGAGTTTGCGGATCTGGCCCTTTTGAATCTCAAGCATCGCCTTGAGTTCGGTGAGTGTCGGCGGACGCTCCACAATGGGCTTGGTCTCAAACGTAAGCCCTTCGTTCTTGAGCCATTTGACCGCGCTCTTGCAGGTGCTGCACCCCGAGAACTCATACAGAGTCACGTTGGCTGCCGAGTTGGCGGATGCGTTGGAAGAATTGCCTGCTGCGGAGTTCTGTGAAGTGGCGCTCATAGGATTGAGAAACATCTAGTGGGGATTTTGTTTTGGAGCAAGTGCATAGTCTTGGATTGATGGGCTTGCTTGAACCGATACGCTGCGGCTAGAGTCCGTGACCATGGGTGCACAGTGGAAACATGCTGGACGGACGGCCAATGCTTCAAAGCGTGGCGCATTGATGGGAAAACTTGTGAAGGAATTGGTGGTCGCCGCAAAGCTCGGCGGTGCCGATCCTGACGGCAATGCGCGACTTCGAGCCGCGGTCGAAGCCGCTCGCAAACAGTCGGTGCCGCGTGACACCATGGATCGAGCGATCAAGCGGGGAGCAGGCCTCCTCGACGAGCCTGTCAACTACGAGCTCATCACTTTTGAAGGCTTCGCACCCCACCAGGTGCCGGTCATTGTTGAGTGTCTGACAGATAATCGCAATCGGACGAGCGCGGATATGCGGCTGCTTTTCCGCAAAGCGCAGCTCGGCGCGATGGGAAGCGTGCAGTGGATGTTTGAACGCTGGGGCGTAGTCGAAGCCACTCAAGCCGGTAAAGGCACCGACCTCGAAGGAGTCGCCATCGAAGCGGGCGCGCAGAATGTCGAACCGCTTGAGAGTGCCGAAGTCCCCGAAGGCTCGACCGGCGGACGATTCTTCTGCGACACCAAGGATCTCGATGCGGTGTCCAAGTACCTGACCAGCAACAGTTGGACGGTGACTTTGAGCGAGATGGCCTGGCAGGCCAAGAACAAGGTGGAGCTCGGAGGAGAACAGCTCAAGGAAGTGACCGAGTTCCTCCAGAATGTCGACGACAACGATGATGTTCATCGGGTTTACGCGGCGATCGGCTGAGTTGGGATTCGACCTTTTGATGGGGACTTCTTGAACCCGCTCCTTTGACAAAGGTTCAGGGCGGGTTCACGATTCCCCTATGGTTAACCTCTCGGCCTCAAAGGCCCGTCTCTCGCTGAAGTCGGTTCAGGATTATTACGGCAAAGTTCTTCAGGGGTCCAAAGACCTCAAGACTTCCGCTTGCTGCGCGGTGGATTCGCTCCCGATCCATATCCGACCGATCCTCAAGCAGATTCACCCCGAGGTTCAGGACCGCTTCTATGGCTGCGGAAACCCCTTTCCGCTCGCGCTCGAGGGGCGCAGCGTGCTCGATCTGGGGTGTGGCTCTGGTCGCGATGTCTATTTGCTCTCCAAGCTGGTGGGGCCTCGAGGGTCAGTCATCGGGATCGATATGACCGATGAACAGCTGGAAGTCGCCCGGCGCCATCAGGGTTGGCATGCCGAACAGTTCGGGCATGCTGAGTCCAATGTTCGTTTTGTGAAAGGTTATATCGAGGATCTGCGTGCCGCAGGAATCGGGGACGAGTCGGTGGATCTGGTGGTCTCCAACTGCGTGACCAACTTGTCCCCGGACAAGCCTGCGCTATTCAGCGAGATCATGCGCGTGCTCAAGCCGGGGGGAGAGTTGTACTTCAGCGATGTGTTTACCGATCGCAGATTGAGTCCCGAGCTCGCCGAGGATCCCGTACTCCTGGGCGAGTGCCTGGGGGCGGCGCTTTATATCGAAGATTTTCGTCGGGTCATGGCGCGGCTCGGTTGCGCAGACATCCGCATCGTCAGTCAGGCTCCGCTTGAAATTCATGATCCGGAAATCGCTCGCAAGCTCGGCAATGCGCGTTTCCACTCGATCACTTACCGGGTGTTCAAGATGGAGCTGGAAGACAAGTGCGAGGATTATGGTCAGGTGGCGACCTACCTGGGCTCGATCTCCGAGAGCCCCCATCGCTTTATTCTCGACGACCATCACTTATTCGAAGCCCATCGGCCCATGCTGGTCTGCGGTAATACCGCTGATATGCTTGCTCAGTCGGTATATTCCAACCATTTCCGGATCGATGGCCGAAAGCACGAGCGGCACTTCGGGCTTTTTGATTGTGCACCTGTGACCGGTTCGATTCCAGGCTCCTCTGCGGGTGCGGTAACGGGGGCTTGCTGCTGATGGCGATCCGAAAAAAATCCGTCGCGGTCCCGTCTGAAGAGTGCGCCTCCTACCTCAAGGCGCTGGGCGACGAAAAACGCTGGAAGATTGTGGAGCTTTTGATGCTCGAGCCAAGCAACGTTTCCAAACTCGCGGAGCAACTTGAATTGAGTCAGTCTCATATGTCCAAGCAGCTTGCTGTCCTGCGCGATGCGGGAATTTTGGTGGCTGAGCGGGAAGGAAAGGAGGTCGTGGTTTCAGTGAACCCGGTCTTCAGGTCCAAGATCGGCCAGAATCAGGTCCTGAATCTTGGGTGCTGCAGTTTTGATTTCAACTCCTGTCGCGATTGATATTCTTGCTTGACGGAAAGGCGAACAAATTCCAGTCTTGGAATATGAATAATTTCCAAGGCGGATCAGTGCTCATTGCACTTGTTTCCTTTTGTTTTTCTTTCAATGCGCTTGCCTCACCCAGCGGGCTCAATAACATCCCCACTTCAGATACGGCTTCGGGCAGTCCGGTTTTCCAGATCTACAGTTCTGTCGGAAACGCAGCTCAAACTCAGCACATCACCGGGATTAAATGGGGCGGAGGCGTTCTGGGCGAGGACTCCAAGTTGCTTCGTTTTGAAATCGGTGCAGACGAGCGTTATGCGCCGGGTTCCCTGGGTTCGCCGGTTGCTCAATTCAAGGTCGCTTTTCACCCCGTGGCTCAGGGTCCTGACTTTGCGCTTGGCCGCGCGAACTGGGCTTTCACGGATGATTCAAATCCTTTCGACTATCTCATTGCATCGCAGACTCTGGGATCCTGGCGGTTCCATGGTGGGTATGGGCTACAGACTTCCGCAAACACCTTTCTTTTTGGACTCGATAAATCCTTTCAGTTTTCGGGACGCGACACTCTGGTTCGACTGGATCTCGTACAAGTAGCCGATGGAAGCGGGGTGATGCCGAGTATCGGGGCTCTGCACGTACTTAATTCATGGGCCGTCGCTGAGACCTGGGTGAGTCAGTCCACTCTCGATGCAAGTCCATGGGTCATGCTCAAGTTAAATTTGATTCCGCAACTTTAGGGCGTTCACTCGATGACTCTCTATTTACTCGTCATCATGATTGGTGTGTTTCTTTCGTTCGCCAACGGTGCCAACGATAACTTCAAAGGGGTGGCGACGCTCTATGGGAGTGGAACGCTATCGCTGCGCACTGCTCTCAAACTTGCGACCGTTGCGCAGGTGCTGGGTGCAGCCGCAGCCCTTTTACTCGCTCAGAGTCTGATTGCGGGCTTCAGCGGTAAAGGCCTGGTCCCCGACGCGGTCGTGGGAATCCCTGCTTTTTCCCTGGCAGTGGGGCTGGCTGCTGCGATGACGGTCATGCTTGCGACCCGCTTGGGGTTTCCAATCTCCACGACTCATGGCCTTGTGGGCGCCCTGATCGGGACGGGTTGGTTGGCAGCGCAAGGCGACTTGAATTGGGTGAAACTGGGTGAAGCGTTTGTGGCCCCGCTCTTGTTGAGCCCCGTCATGGCCATGCTCTTGGGGACACTGTCTTGTCGCTTGACGGCACTCTTCCCGCCAGCCGAATCCGATCAAACACGCAAGCTGCGGGACGTGCTCCATATCATGAGCGGCGGTACGGTGAGTTTTGCACGAGCCTTGAACGATACGCCCAAGATTGCAGCTGTGTTGCTCGTCGGTCAGGCTTTGCCCCAAGGGGGAGCCATCCTGATCGTGGGAGTTGCCATGGCAGTCGGGGGATGGTGGCAATCCCGGAAAATCGCTGAAAAAATGTCCCACCAGGTGACACGCATGGATCCCAAGGAAGGTCTCTCTGCGAATCTCGTGACCGGTGCGCTCGTACTACTTGCGTCCAAGATGGCGCTCCCGGTTTCGACCACTCATGTTTCCTGCGGTACTTTATTTGGGATTGGTGCCTCCAATGGTGGCGCAAATTGGACCGCCATCCGAGGGATCTTGCTTGCTTGGATCATCACGCTTCCCGTAGCCGCCCTCTTGGGGATGCTTGCGTTTCAGTTCATTCGCTATTTTGGCCAAGGAATTTAATTCAAGGAGAGTTCTCGATGTCCGCTCAGAGTAATGTGACTGCCGGTAATTATATCATCAACCCAAAATTCGATCGCACCTGGGTGCTCGGGGGGGCGGGGCTCACGCTGGCGCTCCCATTGCTTGCTTACGCGGCGCCGGAGCTTTTGCCGTGGTTTTTCTGGGCTTGGATCGTCTTTTTTGAGGGGTCTCATTTTTGGGCGACGATTTCGCGAACCTATTTGGATCGGAAATTTTCGTTTGAAAATCGGGGCGTGCTCCTGGGGAGTTTGATCTTTTTTGTTCTTCCCGCGCTCGCGATCGTCCACTGGCAATCGACCGGGTCCAAGCTTGCAATTGATCTCTATGGTTTCGGGATTTTCGTTTGGAGTTTATATCACAATGCCCGTCAGCATTTTGGATTCTTCAGTATCTATTCCAAGAAGCAAAACGACAGCCAAGCCGTCAAGTCGGATGGAAAGTTCTGGCTTTACGCTGCCATCGTTGCTCCCCAATTCCACTTTCTGATGTTCCAGAAGGGGCCCGCAGCATTGAGTTTCTTTCCGTCTCGCGAGGCGCTGGGAACGCTCGCATTTGGATTGGATATCGCTTGCTGGGCGATTTCAGCTCTCGCGGGATGGGTTCTCCTCCGGCGCTGGGTCTCCACACGTGCGTCCGGCGTCCCGATGACTTGGGTCTACTCGGCCGTCTGTTTTGTTTTCTACACCGTCATGTTTTACGCTGTGGCGCCGCGTGAGCCTTTCTATCCATCGGCTCAAAATGGAGCGCAGGGCCTCATGCTCCTGGCTGTGATGAACTCGCTCTTCCACAATATCCAGTACCACGCGATCGTTTGGGCCTATGCCCGCAAGCGCTATCAGGAGTCCGGCCGGAATGAGGCCGCCCTGGGTTGGGCGGCAAGAATCAATGGCTCGCTGGGCAGCTACCTCCTCATGTCCACACTGATGGGGCTTGGGTTCGCCTGGATTGTCTGGGGCCTGGGAGATTGGCCATCGATCACCGGGACTTTCGAGCCGCGTGATATGAGTTCGCTTTCCTATGTCTTGTTCTTCGGCATCATCGGACATCATTTTTATCTCGATCAACACATTTGGCGGCCCTCAAAGCAGCCCGAACTTCGCTCTTACTTGGGGATGAATGACCAAGCCGGTCTCCAGGCAGCTGCGGGTTAAGCTTGGACAGTTGAAGCTTGCGCCCTCTGGCTAGCCTGCGTTTCCTCGATCCCGGGGGTGTGTCAGTAGTGGCCGGAGCGGCGCTAGCCTGCGGGTTCATCCTGCTGATATGATATCGAATTCGCTTTTTTCTGCATTGCCCGTAAAAGGGGTTCATACTAAGTGATGAAGGTTTGATTTTTGAGTTCAGTCCGAATTCCCGGAAAAAAGCCTTGGGCGCAGGGCTATGGCCGGGGGGGAGGAAGTCATGGGCAGCAGGATCAGGATTCATTTCAGTTCGAGAGTCGCCGCAGCGGCTGCTTTATCCGGATTTTTGAGCGCTCTTCATGCGGACGCGGGTGGCTTTGAAAAATCCACCATGTGGTCGGGTCGTTACAGCGGTATCGGCGGCGCCGCAAGTGCCGTGGTGTCCGGGCCTGAGTCGGTTTTCTTGAATCCGGCTGGCCTCGCCCGAGGTAAGGGGACCGAGATTTCGATCAACGCATCTCCGACCTTCTCCCAGTTCAGCGGGCCTGTCGCAGTGGAAGGACAGGAGGAGACTTCCACCCTGGGATTTTCTCCGCTCTATGGAGCCGCTGCGAGTTTCAAACTCAGCGATCGGCTCGGAATCGGGTTCGGCTCCGCCATCGTCGGAGGTGCGGGTAATCAGTTCAATGATTTGGATTTCTCGCAGTTGAATTTCACAGGTGCGGGAAACCTGGACGAGCTCAGGCCTGATATCGGCGCCAAGTTGATCATCAATGAGGTGGGACTCGGAGTGGGATATCAAGTGAGCGACAATTGGTCGCTGGGTCTCTCGTGGCGTGCCACGCTTGTGAGCGGACACTTGCAGGCCGCCTCGGTGACGCAGCCGGATTTTTCGGATCCCGGTTCTCCATCTCCGGGAGCGTTGGCTAACGTCCTGATTGATGGCCTGAGTGCCGTGGATCTGGGAGGATTCCGGGCTGGGATTCAGTACATCAATGATGCCAAAGATTTCGGCTTTGGTATCAACTACCGTTCGGCTTTGCAATTTACTGCCGAAGGAGAGACTTCCGGTGAGGTGGAGCTTGCCTCGAGTAGTTTCGCCGGATCTGGCGATATCACGGGTGGTTCCGCCACCGTGACCAATAGTTTTCCGCAAGCAGTGAGTGCGGGCTTCATGCTGGGTTTTGGCAAGTGGCGGGTTTTCCCCGAGTACACATTCACCAACTACTCGGTCAACAGGACCCTGATCCTCGGAGGCACCATCACGCTGCCGCAGAATTTTGGCGGTACTGAAAAAGAGCTGACTGATGTCACGCAGAACTGGCGGGACCAACACAATGGGAGGTTGGGGCTTGAGTACGATTGGTCGGACTCGACTGTGATCCGCGCAGCCTATGTTGCGACCACCGCGGTGGTTCCAGGGGCCAATGCACGTGCCACGTTTTCAGCGCCCGGGCTCGCTCACAGTCTTTATCTGGGCGGAGGCCACGCTTTCAGTGATTCGTTCCGACTGGATGCGACCGGCGAGTACAGCACAGGCACCGGTGATGGCACGAGCGAGAATGGAATCGATGGGACATTCACCAACACTGGAGTCAGTATGCATTTGGGAGCCTCGTTTCGGTTCTGAAGTGAAAGTGAATTTTTTCGGGGCCGGGCCATCTTGAGTCCGGTTGCCCGGGAAGTGCGAGAGGAAACCTGAAGGAGGGTTTTGTCATGAAAGCGGTACGGATGCGGGAACTGTGGCGATATCGGAATAGAAATCTATTGGGATTGACAATCGCAGCGGCACTGATGGCCGCCCCGGGCTGCGGCTCGGACGATGATGATGATGGTGGTTCTAGCATTGTGAGTTCCGAGGACCTAAAGTGCGGGAGCGGCATAGCGGCAGGAGGGCTCTGCGACTCGGATTTGGTGCAGTCGCTTTCCGCAGGTACGGTGGGGGCTCTGAGTATCGAA
>Ga0172372_10007567_pt1 | contig 14558 bp, 18 predicted proteins | sample LakKiv5m_2_FD_114544 | JGI IMG/M metagenome (GOLD analysis project Ga0172372, IMG submission 114544) | Freshwater microbial communities from Kabuno Bay, South-Kivu, Congo - kab_092012_9.5m | ecosystem: Environmental > Aquatic > Freshwater > Lake | place: Democratic Republic of the Congo...
AACCCACGAGCGCACTCGATTCCTGCCCGCAAGAGGGAAATGGCACCAGTTTTTGCCCCTAGTTTCCACCACAAAATTCCAGATCTAAATTTACCCCCCCTCTCTAGAGATTTACCCCCACCCTATACATACCCTAGAGGAGAAACGCTTATGCCTAATTATGAATACCTGTGCCGCCAGTGCTCCCACCGCTGGGAAGACATCCAGACAATTGCAAACCGTGACCGCCCTACAACTCTGCCCTGTCCCCAGTGCAGTGCCCACGCCGTGGAACGGGGCTGGGACTCGCCTCCAACAATGGGTGTGGATTCGAATGTTAAACCCCAAGGTGCTTTTCGTGAGCGTATGGATGCCATGCGGGACAAACTGGGCAAGTACAACCCTAGAGTCCGAAACAATATTGACCGTGCTCTCTCACACAAGGGGACGAAGAGTGGACCCCAGTAAACCACAGCCTTTCTCTTGGGAGCAGTGGCAGCAGCAGGAAGGTGAACGCAAAGCCCATCTGAACGGTGCTGCAAATTCTAGTATTCCCCCAATGAATCCCCCGCCTCCCGCTGTCTGGGGTGGATGGGGGCAGCAGCGTCCCCGTGTGCGGATGCCGCCCGCCCTTACACGAATGGGATTTCCTTTTGTTCCCCCAAAGCCCCCACCTCCAAGCGAAAGTGAAAAACGGGCACTAGAATTTCGCAGAACACTCGCAGGAATCGAATACAACGGGAATACCCACTAGTTTTCCCCATTCCCCCCGCCAGTGCACGCTCACCCCCCTTTTTTACGCCTTTTTAAACCCCCCAAAAACGATAAACCCGTTCAGGCTATACATAGGAATACAGAGGAGAAACCGATGAAAGACTACACCCAATTCAAAACCGCTCTAGCCGAACTCTATCAGGGAACCAAAAAGGAGTGCCTAAAGCAGTGCAGCCGTCTAGGGTATTCAAAGAAGGAATGCGAATCGTACTGGTGTCGTGAGTCACAGGTCACGGTAAAAGAGAAGAAAAGCGTTCACGAAAGGGTAAACGAAAGCCGTAAGGCCGTAGGCGCAGACTATGACCAGGCCGCTGCCAGTAGTGCAATAGACGCATGGAAACAAGACATGAGCCGTCTAGAGGATCACATTGAATTCCTGAAGCGAAAGCACAAAGGCATGGGAACCCAACTAGCCGATGCCCAGAAGCGGTACAAGGCTGGCGACTACCTTGGCATCACACAAAATCTATATACGCTTGGAGACTTGTACTAGTAAAACCCAAAACCCAAAACGACTGGCCCGGCATTGAGGCACAGGTGAAAGGCTAAAACATGAAAGGCTACTTTGCCTATCAGACAAGAAAGAAACGGGAGTCTAATACTATGGAAGCAAACAACAGACTAGAGCAACTAGCAGCAAGTGAAACAAACCGAATAGCCGCAGCAATCCTACGGGGAGAGCAGCCGCCGTCGCCAGAAAACCCGGTACAGGTAGAGCGAAGCGAGGCAGATATTCTAAAATCCGTCGAGCACGCCTATCGTGGGGTTCTCGGAGGAGAATCCGAAAAGAAGTAAGGTGTGGCGGGAGCGTGTTAGAAGGGGCAGGGACTAGAAGTCCTTGCCCTTTCTTTTTCGATATATAAGAGAAACACGGGAGAAAGAACCACATGAAAAAGTACCGAGAATTTATAGCAGAAGCAGGGATCATTAGACGGGTTATAGATCGTATTAGAGGCAGAGATCCTGAAAAAGAAAAAGCAACCGACGACGCAGCCGAGGCCGAAAAAAGACAAAAGGCAAAGGCAGCGGAAAGAGCAGATCTAGAGGACAAGGAAAGCAGCAGACAGAGTGGGATCAGCAGTGCCCGTCGTGACACAGAACGCACTTATCGTGATACGAGTCGTAGAGATGATTTTGGTAACTACAGGAGTGATTCCGAACATACAGGAAACAGACAGACCCGAAGAGGCGCAGAGGCAGAGGCGAGATTAAGATCAGGAGAAGAACACGAAGGTAAGGTATGGGAAACACCAAATGGAAACTGGGGTGTTATGCGGGACGGAGTGCGCCGCTATTTTGAGCACGAGTGGCAAGCAAAAGATTATCTTCGAGGACGCAGAGAATCTGTTCAATACTCCCGTCAGTCATCAGCACAGAAAGAGTTTATAGACGAAACCGATTCCCGTATGTACGGTGACGATAGCGTTGTTCGTGGAATGGGAAAAGGCAAAGGCAAGCCAAAGCCCAAGGCTCCGTGCAAAGGCAAGGATTGCGACAAGGCAAAACCAAAGCCCTTTATGGGATACGAAGAAGCCGACCCTTGTTGGGACGGCTACCGTCAAGAGGGCATGAAGTCCAAGGGCGGTCGCCAGGTTCCTAATTGTGTACCCGTGACCGAGGGATGGGATCGTTCTTCGTTTTCTGGACTTCGAATGGGATCAGGAGTAGACCTTGGGTGGAAAACAAAGATAGGAAAGCAGTTCTTCTTCTTGACAAAAGAGGGCGACCGCTTCCATCTCTACACAGGAGATTCAGAGGGCAAGGGAGTTCCTGCAAACGCACAGAATCCTATAGGATCTTACAAGTCTGAAGCCGAAGCACTTGCAGGAGCAAAACGGTTCAACCGAGCCGCAGGGGAGAGGGAGAGAAATTGAATGCGAATCGCAGCCCTCGTCCTATCCCTTGTCCTTGCTTCGTCCGCTATGGCTACAACCATTGTCGTTCCTGTAGCGGACCTACTTTTCGAGATTCCCCAGTTCACGGGTGCTCCACAGTTCGACCTCAACGAAGCCCTGAACGGGCAATGGAGTCCAGAGAATCCACGAAAGACCGACCGCAAGACCAGGCGAGAACTAGAACAGAAACTTATAAATATGCTATGGGATGAATATCCTGATGCCCAATCCATTCGTATATGGAATGGGAATGTTATTATCAGACTACCAGAGGATATAGATGCAGGAAACCCATAAGCCTTTCGGATATTCGTATTTCTTGGATATGTACGGCTGCAAGCCAGGAGTTGCAGACGACATGGAGTTACACTACCGCTTTCTTGAGCGTCTTGTGGACAAGATCGGCATGACACGGATGGCTCCTCCTGTTGTTATCCATGCTCCAACGCATGAGGGCAAAGAGATCTATCCTGACAAGGCAGGCGTGAGTGCATGGGTTCCCCTGATTGAAAGCGGCATACAGATCCATTCGATTGAGCCAACCCATTTCATTACGCTTGACCTCTATTCCTGCAAGGAGTTTGATCCACAGGTTGTGATTGAATATGCACGGGAATGCTTTGGATTCACTTCACACGAAGACCACTTCTTCACCCGAGGAAAAGAGTACGGAAAGGCTTGAGCGATGACTAGTTGGCGCAAACTTGTTCTTGATGTAATTGAAGGACGGGTTGCCGAGCCAGGTGAATCCGTGCGTGAGGCTATTGACCGCTGCCGCTGTGAACCCCAAGCAGCCGAGAGTGGCTCGTTTGCCGAGGCTGTGGACAAGGTGGGAAAAGACACAAAGAAGATAAAGCAAAAAATAAGCGACCTACGATTTAATATTGCCCGTCTGCACAGTTGGATCAACTCAACCAGAAGAGAGTGGGGGTATCCTCCTAATAATCTCTCTAGTGCTGTGGAGCGTGGGTTCGATATCCTAGACGACATTGAGATGAATGAAAAATACACAGCAGGAATGCTTGAGCGTCTACAGAGTGCATTCGACAAGGCAGATGCTCTTATTTCTCCTCTTATGGAAGAGAAGAAAAAGAAGTACGATAGGACTCCTTGTGGCAAGATATTCCAAGAGTTGATATTTGGTTGGAAAAAGGAAAAAGGACACTATAAAGAGTATGAGACAAACACAGAGAAAGAAGACGATATACAGGATAAAGTCAAAACTTACATCGGCAGAAATGTTGCTGATGCAAGAATCGTAAACGCAATGAAACAACTAAAGTCGTGTGTAAAGGAATATCCCGATGCCCTGCGTCCAACCGTTACCCATGTATGGCGTGGTATAGTCGTAACTGCATCGAAAGCAATACGATTCCTACCTATGGCTTCACTCTTGAAGTCAAACAATCTCATGCAAATAGGCAAACACACCTATATTGGAGTACGGGGAGTACACAAAGTTAATATGGAAATAGAGAGTTGGGCGGCTGAACCAAAGGTGGCGGATCACTTTGCAGATCATTATAGCAATTGGCAGCCAAACGATTCGACTTTTGCTTATCTCATAAAGAGTGCAAAGATGATAAAGGCAGGAAAATCAACCCAAAATCCACAAGAGATTGCAAGATGGTTTATCTCTATTCGTGAAGACATAATGGATATGACTCTATCCATCGTGTACGAGATAAAGGTTGATGAAGATTTCATCTTTGCAGAATGGTTTGCAAACGCCCTTTCACGGTCACAGGATATAGGCAAAGAGAGCGAAGTCACCCGCATATCTGAACTGGGCACGGAAAAGCCCGCAACCGTGTTTGTAAGGACTGATTTCATTTATGCAATCAAGCAATACAACGAAAAAGTGCAGGAACTTCGTGGCATCATGGGGGAAAAAATGCCAAAGACAATCAAAGAGATTACATTCGGATGAACTATTTTATACAGTACATTACTGAGATATTTGAAAAGCCTTATCCGCTATCTGACAGGAGAACAATCGGTTCTGGTATTGCAACAGGTACAGCCATATACACAGCAAATGTCAAAGGTGGAAAACTAGAGATTGAAATATCAAAAATCTCTAGAGAAGCATGGAGCGTTGATTTCACAGTTGATGGTTCTTACGACCTAACAGGACATGGAGAGCCAACAAAAATTCTTGCAACAGTATTTGAAGCAATGAAAGAGTTCATAAAGATGTATTCTGATGCATGGGATGAATTGCCTGTAGAGTTTCAGATGAAGGCAAACAAGGCTGAAGGCAGTAGAACAAGCGTATACAAGGCGTTGATTCGTCGCTTTGGTGCAGAATATGGCTACAAGGTAAAGACCGTGAAGGAATGGAATCCATTTCCAAGCATGGAAGATGGGATAAAATTCGACACCATTGTAGTGAGGAGAGACTAATGAAAGGATTCTCACAGTACATCACGGAATCGGCTAAAAAGAAGATACATGACCAAATTCGTGTTGGATCATTGGAGGAGTTGAATAAATTGGCTATTGCTGCCAGTAAGAAATACAAGGACTCTTATATCCTGGCGTATGTTGATTTTGGTCTTGCCACGGTGTTTGTAGCCGACAAGTTGCCGACGAATGCGTATGCATCCGATGATTGGAAACTAGGATATTGGAGAAATGGAAAACATTTTGATTGGAGTGAGGCTAGGAAAAGAGCCACCCAAAGAGCCGTAGATAAACTTTCGGGGACACAATGAAACCATTCTCACAGTACATAGCCGAAGCCCAATGGAAGACACTCTCTTCGTCCGAAGCAAAATCAAACAAGGATGTAGCACAGGAGATTGGAAAGATTCTCAAGAGCGTGTACTCGCAGTTTCCTGGTGGTCACAGGCAGTTTACATCTACTGATCCCATAGGCACGGATGATGTTGATCTTATCAATGTGGACGATGATCCTGCTGTTGATGCTGTTATTCTTACACAACGGTACAGGGGTGGTCGCAGGATACACGGCATGGGATCGGATGGATCGCAACAGGCAAAACGATCACTAATGGCTAGACTCAAAGAGATACTATCTAAAGAGGGAAACTACACAGAAATGTCAGGTAGACCCGCCGAGATACTCATGGGCATGGGAGTGAAGCCTATAGATGATCCAAAGAGAATTGAAGCCATAGTCAAGCGTGATCCAAAGGTGGAGTTTGAGTGGCTTGGAAACGGATGGTATGCCCGTACATTCTCGGGTGGCAAATGGATGAAGAAGATCATGTTGGGAAATCCAAGATGAAAATGTTCGCAAACTACATCACCGAAGCAAAGAGCAATCCCTACCGATACACAGGCGCAAATCCCACGGTAGACCTTGTGGTTTTTCGTCGTGGAGAGAAGGGCTTGGAAGTGCTGCTCATCAAAAGGGCAGCAGGAGCGGTCGAGGGTGGAAAGTGGGCAATTCCTGGTGGATTTGTAAATACTACTGCAAAGGCTGGTAGCAATTGGAAAGATGGACAGACGGAATCCATTGCCGATGCAGCAATTCGTGAACTTGAAGAAGAAACAGGCTTGCGAATCACTCCTGAATTACGCCGTGGCTTGCGTTCTGTAGGAATATACAAGGGCGGTGGTCGTGATCCACGGGACAACAAGATTTCGTGGTCTGTTTCGTATGCCTATACCATTGTCATACCAAGAGGAGCAGGAGATCGTGTTCGTGGAATGGATGATGCATCGGATGCAAAGTGGTATCCTGTTGACCGTCTGCCTCGTCTTGCTTTCGATCACAAAGACATCATTACTGATTCTCTAGGCGAATGGAGAAAAGACAAAGAGGGCAAGGAAAAGAAAGAAAGAGTGGCTTCAACACAAGAAGTTATCAATGCTTTCAAACAAGAGCGTGAAGGCATGACCGATGTTTTCGGAGGATTGCAATTATCCAAACAGCCTTGGTATACAGACTTTGCCCATCCTGATATTCCATACGAAGAACCCGATCAAAAGCAGATTGAAGCCTTGCGTCAAAAGATATGGGGTGTAAAGCAAGGCTCACGCCTACCTGATCTTTGGGTATATGCATCAAGTCTGAAGCCAAGCAAAGGCTTGCGCTATGTAAACATCAAACCTTTGCCTAGAGAAGAAATGTTTAGTGCAACACACGAAGACCTCTTTCCAGAGATGGCAAAACTACAGGATGAACAGGCTTTGCAAGGTAGAATTGACCATGATCGCAAGGTCATAACAGCAATAATCGGAGCATGGAGCAAAAATGGAGTGAGAAGAATTTCAAACAGCACCATTGACCGTGTGTTTGCAGAACTAAAGAAACTCTATCCTGGCTACAAGATATACGATCAAATTGGCGAGAGTGTTGTTCTATCGTTCTTGCAGTTCATCTCTGAAGCCAATCGTGGTTTATCAAAAACCAAAGATCAATGGGACACACTCACAACAGGTGAGGTGAAGACCAATAGAGATATTCAACAAGACATCTATGATATCATCAATGCTGCATACGGACCAATCGGTGGACATCCTGATTTTCCCAATGCGGATGCAGTTCCTGCGGACAACAATATTACTGATGTTATAGATACCGATACACCTGACGATGTTGACGCAGTTGTTCTTTCAAAAACCACCGCATTCGGAAAAAAACTAACAACACTCGGTTCTGATGGTGGAGCCGAAGCAAAGCGTGAAGTATTGAAGCGGGCAATTGATATGCTCAAGACCGCAGGAAACTATGTGGAAGCAAGTGGTAAACTCCTAGAGATATTGGTTTCCCGTGGTGCGCCAGTTGTTGACTCTGAAGACACAGTAAAGACTGTGCTTCGTGGCAAAGAAATACAGTGGCACGGTAACGGAGAGTACTCACGAAAGATTGGTGGGAAAACTCATCGTAAAAAGATGCTAGGAAAGCCAAAGGTTTAATATGCAAGAAAAAATCAAAGAGACACCAAAATCTCTGCTATATGAGAGCACAGTTAGATCTGTATGTGAAAGAGTAGCAGAAAATTTCTCAAATTTCTCTGTACTAGAAGATATTGGTGGTGGATTTTCTAGTGCTGGCTCAGGAGATCTAACAGTAAAACTCAATGGGCAAAAGTACTATTTTGAAATAAAGATGGACAAAAAAGCGCAGATGGGTGGAACATCTGTAAGATACAATCCTCTTTCCCCCAAAGGACAAAAATTTACATTCTTGAAACCAGAAGCCGTTGAAAGGGACATGATAGAAATCTATCATAGTGTTCTTGACACTAAATCAGACTCTATAGATGAATTGATAGCAGAATTGAGAGCATCAATACCGTTTGAAATACATCAAAATATACAAGGGTTTCCGATGGTTGTCGGAAAAGAGGCTTGGAGTGCAGCAACATCAAAAGGTTTGATAAAACCAATCAACACATTCATAGAAGAAAATGCAGGATTTATTAGAAATCACTACTTGGCTAAAGGGGTAGACTATATTCAGATTGGAGGATGTGGTCTGTTCCATATGGGAAGAAATCCTCTACATCTTCCTGTTCCACTACTGAACGGTACTATCAGAGTAGAAATCAGAGCGGGTGCTTCTGGATCTAAACCATCAAGACACGGATTGGTTCGTGGTGTGGGATTGCGAGTTCAGGGAAGATTAAGATTTAATGTCATAAAAATGGAACACTCTCTTGACGATTATGAGTCGGCTGTAAAGACCTTTTCTCGCTTGATAAAGAAATAGTAGAACTCTAGTTTATTCTAAATAATTTAGAGTTTGAACACTATTTCAAGGAGGTCGGCCATGATGACGAAGGCAGTTATTAGTCTCGTAATGGCGGCACTCGCAGTAGGTTGCTCGATGAAGCAGCCCACTCCTGTACCACCAACAGTACAAGCAGAAAAAGTTCTTGATGTGGAACAGATGGTAGCGTCTGTTCCACTTGTTCTTTATGGAGGAGGAGCAGGATCTGGAGTTCTATTCAAAAGCGGAAACAGAGTAGGCATGATTACAGCCGCTCATGTTATAGCGGACTCACCCAATCCAGAAAAGCCCACAACATACGGATACCAAGTCATATCGGTTGTTGGATATAAACCTGGCACAGAAATTATCCTCTATGCCACAACTGCTTCTATTCTGAAACTTGACCCAAAGCAAGATTGGGCATTATTAGAAATAAGTGTCCCCCATGAGTCTATGCAGTTTGCTTCTTTTGGAGATAGAATTCCAAAAATAGGAGAAGAGGTTTGGATGGTTGGTTCTCCTCTACTAGATGTTGGAACAGTTTCCCGTGGAGTTGTCTGTCATCCTGATCGCAGCCCTTCCATATGCTCTGACACCTCTTTGAAGTTTATACACACCGACGCAGTAGGTGCAGGAGGCAGTAGCGGTGGGGGTTTATTTGATAAAAATGGTGTCTGTATTGGTATTGTGGTTCGCAGAAATCCTATTACTTTGACCATGTACGCAGTATCAACTTACTATATCCATGAAGGAATCTGTGAAGGTTTACTTGAACCAGATCTTATGCCTGAGTTCATAAACTAGAAACCAAAAACCTACATACTCCTGTAAAATAGGAGAATCTGCATGAAACTTTTCAAAGAATATCTGAATGAGACAGTAGGCATGGGTGGTGTAAATTACGAAAAGAAAGTTGAAGCAGTAATGAAACGGCTAGAAAAAGAGTATCCCAATTTTGAAAGAATTGAAAGTGCAGGGGGAGCATTTTCTTCTGCTGGCTCTGGTGATGCCTCATTTGTTATCAATGGTCGCACCATAAACATGGAGATCAAAATGGATGGCAATGCACAAATGGGTGGAACATCCATTAGTTACGAGCGTGATGCTGACGGTTTTGTTGGATCATTCCCTGATCGTCTTGTAGACCGCTTTGACTTCTCCAAGGTCAAAGAAGAAGATGTAGAGATGTTCTCTAATGCTCTTATTCCTGTTGTCAAATACCTTGACCAATTACTCGACCATTTCTCTTCACTCAACGATCCTTTCTATGATACCGAAGATGGTCTTGGGTTTCCTCTCAAAGTAAAGAACAAAGATTGGGAGAACGCAAAGAAAATAGGGTTGATAATTCCCACGAACAAAAAGATTCGGTACAATGCTCAATGGATCAGACAGCATTATCAGAAGAAAAATGTAGACTACATCCAAATTGGAGGCATGGGTCTTTTCCATACAGGAAACGATGTACTCAGGCTTGGTGTTCCAATGCTTGAAGGCGATATAGACATAGAGATGCGTCCTGGTCCTGCTGGATCTGGTGGAAAACCGTATCGTTCTGTTGGATATCGTGTTCAGGGAAGACTCAAACTTGCAGGAAAGAAATCAACAATAAGTCTAGACGATTATGAGTCTGCAATTGGTGGTTTCTCTAAACTCTTGGGAAATAAACTTGCAGAACAAAACGCAATAGACGAGAGTGCTGCTCTTGCAAAGAAAGTGAAAGAGATTATCGCCAAGAGTCGAGCCGCTGCATCAAAGGTTGTAAAGTCTGTCAAAAAGAAAGCAGCAGACGCAACAAGAACTATGTCAGATATTGAAAATTGGCTTGATAGTCAGTCAAAACTAGGCAATCTTATGCATGAAAAAAAGGAAGACTAAATGAAGTCTATAAAGAGGTGGATGAAAGAAGACTACGGAAAGGTTCTCTTTGCACCCGAGAGAAATGATGTGCCACAGCCACCAGAAAAGAATACAAGAGACGAAGAAGAAGTATGGCAAGCATTTCAAAAGCACTATTTTGGTGGTAGAGATGCGGCACTCGTAAAGGAACTCCCGAAACTTCTTGCAGCACAAAAAGCAGGAAAACACGCAGAAATTCTTCGTGTTCCTTTACAGTACAAGTATGCCTACAGGCTGATGTCTGATCTTCCTGCCGATATCATCAAGAGCGTCTTCAATATTAGTGTTAGTGGAAAGCGAGGAATAGTTCGTGGTGGTACTTACACCAACACACGAAACATTGTCTCCTCTTGGACTGTTGATCTTGCCGCTCTACCCAAACTCATTGAAGACTTTGGCGGAAAGATGTATCGTAGAAACAAAGAGTCTTACCATATTCTGGTTGTTGCGGATCTAGACAGGTCACGCAACTCTTTCTTTATGAATCCTGATAAGTACACCAATGTTCCAAAACTCGCAGGACAATTTTCGTATCAACGAGAGATCATATCTCATAAACCAGTCAAAATTCTCAAGACGATATTTTGCGACAAAGACGAATTTCAAGGAAATGATATGATAATCACACAGTGGCTTATGGATCAGGTGACAGCATGAAGCCTTTCGGTCAATTCATCACCGAAATATTCGAAAGACCGTATCGGTTCTCAAACAAGAGAACCATTGGATCCGGAATCGCCATAGGCTCTATGATATTCTCGGCACAGGTGAAGGGCGGTCAGTTAGACATAGAGATATCCAAGATATCGCATGAGGCGTGGAGCGTGGACTTTACTGTTAACAGTATGTACGACCTTACAGGTGCAGGAGAACCCACAAAGATTCTTGCAACCGTCTTTGAAGCAGTAAAGGAATTCATACAGGTGTACTCTGAAGCATGGGGAGAGCCGCCTGTAGAGTTTCAGATGAAGGCAAACAAGGCTGAAGGTAGCAGAACTACGGTATACAAGGCTCTTGTGCGTCGCTTCGGAGCGGAGTACGGCTACAGGGTGAAAGAGGTTCGTGTCTGGGAACCGTTTGCAGGATCGGAAACAGCAAAGTTTGATGTCATAGTTGTAAGGAGAGAGAAATGAAGCCTTTCGCTCAATTCATCACAGAACTGTTCGACCGAAAAATTCCAGTGAAACTGTCAAGTACAGGAGATACGAGTTGGACCTATACTTTCATTCTCATGTACAAGAACGGAAAACCAGAACTCGCACCACGGGGCAAGGATTTGGAAAAATTTGTTGAAGACTACTTTGCGAAGCAAGGAATTGAAAGGCAGAATATAACTCCTGCTCAATTAAGCCAAGCCTTCAAGGGAGTTGCATACAATGTGGAGTTCTATAATATAAAATACGAAAAAGAGTATGCCGAATTAGAACTCATATCAGACGGAGATATCCGAAACGGAGTGTGGGAACTGGCATTCACCATGCGTGAGGCAACTGTGGAGTTCCAAATAACAAGCGGAAGACCTCCGAGCGGACGGTACTTCTGGAGTTGGGGTGTAGGAACAGATGATGATGTAAACCGATTCAGTGCTGCGGATGCCGCCATGATTCTTGGAGCCGTCACCGATGCCGCCGTGGATTTCGTGAAACAAAAGAAACCCCGTGGCATAATCTTGGGAACGAAGACCACCGCCAATCCTGCCCGTGGACGCATCTACAAAATGCTTGCCCGATCCGCTGCAAAGAAAACAGGAGGAACCTTCCATGAAATGGAGACTTCCAGAGATCGGATGGCAAACGGTGTAATGGTGTGGTACGACGACGATAATCCGTTCAGAATACTAGGAACGGACTCCACTCTGCCATAAAAGAATTTTCAAAGTATTAAAGAAAAATTGATGGAGTAGATATGCCTTCAGTATCAGTAGTAACACCAAAGATAAAAGATGAATGCATGATGCTCTTTGAGAGCATCCTCTTTGGTACTCATAGAAATAAAAATGAAGAAGACACGCTTTTTGAAAATAAAGCGTTTGATGTTCTTAAAGACTATCTTGAAGAAAATCATCAGAAGTCATTTGCCGATGCCAAAGGAACAACACAGGCTGTGCTTGATGCAAATCTGAAGAAGGCTCTGGAGAGCCTATACAGGTGCGCAAAGGTATACAAGAAAGAATTGATTCCTTCGGCTAGTGAATACTGCTACCGTGGAATGGGTCTTCCTCTTGCGGTATTCCTGAAACACGCATCCAAATTCAAAGGACCAGACAAAGAGGGCATTGTCGTGGCATCAACTCAATACGATTCTCGTCGTATTGTTGAGAGTTGGACAACTGATTTTATGACCGCCTTGCGGTTTACCTATGGTCCTAGAAATTATGCTACTTGGAAAACATACAACAGAGCAAAGGTCATACAGGAGTGGCATGGTATTGCAGACATGATGGGATCTGGAAAGGAACCAATAGCCTATATTCCATGCATCTTTAAGATAAAGGTTGGATCAAAGAATTGCATCTTCAATCCAGACTTTACAGACCAACTGTCCTCTTGGAGGCAGCGTGAGGTCTTGCGGTTCACCGATGAATCCGCCCCTTGCAAACTGATAACACACCAGAGATTCTTGAGGCTTGCACAAACATGAAGACATTTTCACAGTACATCACAGAACTAGCAAATCCAAAGAAGTCTCTTTGGATATTTGATTTTGATGATACACTCGTCGTAGACAAGGCAAAGGTCAATGTCATTGATAAAGAGACAGAGAAGGTTATACACTCGCTTACATCGGATGAGTTCAAGTCCTACAAACTCAAAGATGGAGAGCGGTTTGATTTTGAAGGACATTCTGCCAAAGATGTTGACGGTGATATTATTCCTGCAACAATGAAGATCATGCGTAAGGTTTTAGCCCGTGGTGGTCGAACCGTCATATTAACTGGTCGTGCAAACAGTGCAGGGGTAGAGCGATATCTTAAAGGCATGGGAATAGATATCGAAGTCGTTGCCATTGGTCGCAAGGCAGGTGGCTCACATGAAGGGATTGCCCGTGCAAAGCGTGACTGGATTGCAGGGGAAATCGACAAAGGCTACAACGATATCGAAGTCTTTGATGACAATGCCCTGAACATACAGTACATTAAGACCTTGGCTGATCCTGGAAATGTACGGGTGCGAACTAGGTTAATAAAGTATTCACCAAGATTCAAGAGATAAAAAAGAACACCCCGCCGAAGCGGGGTGTCTTATTTCAAACAAAGGCAATCGAAACTTTAGATAAACGCAACAGAATCTGCGGTAGTTGCAGTTGATAGTGCGCTTCGCTTCGATGCTCCATCTTTTCTCAATGCTCCATTTACAATGAGTTGATCATTGTAAAGTCGGACTCCATTACTGCCCTTAACAACAGAATCTTCTGTTTGGAAAACGATACCACCCTGAATTTCATAGCCTACTTGTTTTCCAAAATTCCAATTATTGAAAGAGGGAACTTTGGCAAAATTCATAGTACAGCCAGAACTCATGGCGAGAGTTCCTATATTGATAGTTGCATTTGCGTCCATTGGAATATTGTCGATGGCGGAAACCTCTGTTTTGAGTATTTCCATGTTATTGATATTTGCACTTCCTGCAAATTTAATGGCAAATCTACAATCTGGAGTGAATGCACGGGCAATAACATTATTCGCTTCAAATGTTATACCATCTGATCCTATTATTATTCCTGTGATATTCCAATTTAGATTAGATGGTGCTGTTCCCTGCACCGCTGTTAATCCGCCTTCATCATCTGTCATATAAGAGATATCCAAACTAATTTCTTCTCCCGAATTGCCACCAGCGTATGTACCACCAGGTTGTATTTCACTCAGAACTGCAACTCGGTCAAACTTATTATGTAATTGAACTGTGTGGTTCTTTGTGAGGGTAAGATAAGATTCTGCAATATTTGATGTTGAATCGAACATAATACCAGAACCTTTAAAATCTAAATAACCAACAGTGCAACCGTTGATCAATAGATGATTTCTTGCTGCATACTTTACATAGGGGTCTTGGAGGTTCAACACATTTGTGTTTACTATTCTAGTCAAATTTTGAGAATAACCTCTGATTGTGTAGGACGCTGGTCCTTTAGCATTGACATTGGTGCTTTCGATTGTTAATGTTGCACCTGAAGCCGAACTTGGAGGAATTTGTCGCATATTTTTCAATAGAGTGACATTGATAGAACCTTGATTTTCGTCTCCGCTGACTGCTGCAAGATGTCCAAAATATGTTGTTTCTGGCATTTGTGGTATGGTAGAAAAATTATCAGTTCTAATT
>Ga0172372_10007568_pt1 | contig 14557 bp, 15 predicted proteins | sample LakKiv5m_2_FD_114544 | JGI IMG/M metagenome (GOLD analysis project Ga0172372, IMG submission 114544) | Freshwater microbial communities from Kabuno Bay, South-Kivu, Congo - kab_092012_9.5m | ecosystem: Environmental > Aquatic > Freshwater > Lake | place: Democratic Republic of the Congo...
CGCACCACGGCCACGCGCACCACGGCCACGCGCACCACGGCCACGCGCACCACGACGCGGCACACCACGCGCATGCGCACCACGGCGCCGCGCCTCACGAGCACACGCGAGGGGCGGTGTCCGTGGCGTGCGACTGCGCGGGGCATCGGGCGCTTTCGACGCGCGCTCCGGGCTCGGGTCTGTGGGCTTCTCTGCTGCCGGTTCTCGCGTGCGCGATCTGCCCGGCCTGCCTGACGACCTACGCGAAGATCCTCGCGGTGTTCGGCGTCGGCTTCGGTCTGAGCGAGCTCGAGCATCTCGTCTTGCTCGTGCTCGCGGTCGGGACTTCGGTCGCCGTGAGCGCGTGGCGCACCGTGCGCTCCGGGCGGGCGTGGCCGCTCGTCTTTGCGCTGTCGGGCTCGGCCCTCGTGGTGCTCGGGCACGTGGTCGGGGATCTCCACGTCGTCGAGTGGACGGGCGTGCTCGTCATGCTCGCAGGCGGTCTCGGTGAGCATTTCCGCCTCGTCCGTGCGGCCCGCACCGCGGCCGCCTGAGGCGCATCTGCGAGGCTCTCACGCCGTCCTGGTCATTCGACCGCTTCCGCATCTGGATGGCAGAAGAATCGTCGTTGCTCTTGCAACGCAACTGCATTAGTTTGCGCGCCCATGCAGTTCGACACCACGTCTCCGCGGTCCGTGCAGCCCCGGTCCGTCTCGTACCGGCTCGGGCCTGACGCCTCCGTGCTCGCCTCCGTGCGTGCGTCGGACGTGCTCCTCGCCGGCTGGGAGCGCCGCATCCCCGCCGAGATCGCGGCGCTGCTCGACGCGCGTCGGGTCGGCGAGCGCGACTTCTTCGAGGGCCACGCGGACGCCGCGTATCCAGCGCTCTTCGACGAGGTGCTCGCGGGGCTCGACCCCGTGGCGCGGGCCTGGCTGGCCGAAGACGTCGTCGGCCTCGTCACGCGTTTCGCGGCCGTGGCGCGGAGCGCGAGCGTGCGCATCGGTCTCGGCGCGGTGCATGGCGACCAGTGCCGGAAGTTCCACGCGGACATGCACCGATATCGCCTGATCACGACCTACGTCGGGCCGGGCACGGAGTGGGTGCCCGAGGAGGCCGTCGATCGCGCCGCGATGGAGCACCCGCCCGACTGCCCCTGCGATGCGAACCGCGAGATCGTGCGGGACGCCGCGGCCGTGCGCCGCGCGGCGACGGGCGACGTGCTCGTGATGCGTGGCTCTCTGGCGCCGGGCGGGCGTGGCGCCGTGCATCGCTCGCCGCCGGTCGAGGCCGAGGGGATCGCGCGGATCGTGCTCGTCGTGACGACGGTCGATCGCCCATGAGCCGCCGCGCGCCCGGGAGCGGATCGTGACGGGCTGGTCGGTGCTCTGGCTCGGTGTGGGCCTCGGGCTGCGCCACGCGATCGACGCGGACCACGTCGTCGCGGTGTCCGCGCTCGTGCAGCGTGAGCCGGGGCTCTGGCGTGCGGCGCGCATCGCGGCTCTCTGGGGGACGGGCCACACCGCGGCCTTCCTCGGGGTCGGGCTGCTCGTCGTGCTCGCAGGGGTGCACGTGCCGGCCTCCTTCGAGGAGGCGGCCGAGTTTCTCGTCGCGGCGATGCTGATCGGCCTCGGTCTGTGGAACCTGCGCGCTCTCAGTCGCACGGCGGAGCCGTCCATGCCGGCTCGGGCGCCCACCGCGCGTCCGCTGCTCGTGGGCCTCGTGCACGGGCTCGCGGGCTCGGCGGGCATTGCGCTCCTCGCGGCGACGACCATCGATTCGCGGGCGTTCGCGGCGCTCTATCTGGCGCTCTTCGGGCTCGGTACGGTCCTCGGCATGGTGCTCCTGACGATGCTGCTCTCGCGGCCGATCGCCTGGATCGCCGCGCGCGGCGCGGTCGCGCGGAATCTCACCACGGGCGGGGCCGCGCTCGTGAGCGTCGGTCTCGGCATCGCGATCGTATTGCAGACGTAGCGAGGTTGTGTTCGCAATCAATTTTTATTTGCATCTGAGTTGCGTTCATGGGATCTGCCGCGCCTCTGCGGAGGTTCGTCCATGCGCAAGATCCCCGTCACGGTGCTCACCGGCTTCCTCGGTGCCGGAAAGACCACGCTCCTCAACCGCATCCTCACCGAGCAGCACGGCCAGCGCATCGCCGTCATCGAGAACGAGTTCGGCGAGACGGGCATCGATCAGGCGCTCGTCATCAACGCCGACGAAGAGATCTTCGAGATGAACAACGGGTGCATCTGCTGCACCGTGCGCGGCGACCTCATCCGCATCCTCGGCAACCTGATGAAGCGCCGGGACAAGTTCGACCACATCCTCGTCGAGACCACGGGCATGGCCGATCCGGGGCCCGTCGCGCAGACCTTCTTCGTCGACGACGACCTGAAGGACCTCTTCGCCCTCGACGGCATCGTCACGCTCGTCGATGCCGGGCACGTCGCCTTGCACCTCGATGACTCGCGCGAGTGTCGCGAGCAGATCGCGTTCGCCGACGTACTCGTACTCAACAAGACGGACCTCGTCCCGCCCGCCGAACTCGACGCGCTCGAGCGCCGTATTCGCACGATGAACGGGCTCGCGCGCGTGCTGCGGGCGGAGCGCGCGGCGGTGCCGATCGACGCAGTCCTCGACGTCGGCGGCTTCGATCTCGCGCGTGCGCTCGAGGCGCGGCCCGGCTTCCTCGAGCCGGAGTATCCCTTCGAGTGGACGGGGACCTTCACGCTCGACGCGGGCACGTACGCACTCGCGCTCGCTGAGGGGCCGGACCCGTCGCTCAAGCTCGTCGTGCTGCCGCTTTCCGCGGGCGAGGAGGCCTCGTCGCGGGAGGCCTGCGAGCGTGCAGTGCGCCGCTGGGCCGAGCCGCATCCCGACCTCGCTCCGGGCGCCGAGTTCGTCGCGGGCGCGTCTCATGGCGCAGCGCTCGTGCTCGACGGCGGCACGGGCGTGCGGCGCTTCGTGCTCCGCGTGCCGGAGGCGGGGCGCTACGGCCTCTACACGCAGCACCTCCCGAGCGAGTTCGCGCTGCAGCTCACGCGCGATGGCGTGACGACGCTGCCCGACGCCGAGGCCGAGGTGCGCGGCACGCACACGCATGACGAGGAGGTCGGCTCGGTGTCGATTCACCTCGAGGGCGCGATCGACGAGAAGCGGCTCGACGCGTGGCTCTCGAAGCTGCTGCGGGAGCAGGGCAACGACATCTTCCGCATGAAGGGGATCCTGAACATCCGCGGGATGGAGAACCGCTTCGTGTTCCAGGGCGTGCACATGCTCTTCGATGGACGCGAAGACCGCCCCTGGGGTGACGCGCACCGCGCGAGCGACCTCGTGTTCATCGGGCGTCGCCTCGACGGCGACCTCCTGCGTCGGGAGTTCGCACGATGCCTCGTGTAGATGACGCGCCACCGCGCGCGGACCACGAGCTCATGCCCGTCTGGCAGCAGGACGTGGGCGACTACGTCACCTCCACGGTGTTCACGCCGGACGGAGCGCTCTGCCTCGTCGGTGCGGGGAGCGGCGATGCGGTCGCGCTCGATGGCGCGACGGGTGCGGAGCGCTTTCGGGTGCGCGCGCACGCGGACGGTCTGCTCGGCGTCGCCGTGTCGCCGGACGGGACGCGCTTCGCCACGTGCGGCCACTCGCAGAGCGCGCGGCTCTGGAGCCTCGCCGGAGAGCCGCTCGCCGAGCTGCCGGGTGGCGGCGCGGCCTGGGTCGAGCACGTCGCGTGGGCACCCGTGGGTGGTCTGCTCGCGACGGGTGCGGGGCGTCGTGTCCGCGTGTGGTCGGCCGAGGGCGCGCTGCGCTTCGAGTCGGAGCCGCTCGCGAGCAGTGTCACCGGGCTCGCCTGGCGCAGCGACGGCAGCGGCGTGCTCGCGTCCTGCTACGGCGGCGTGACGCTCTTCCCGATGGTCGCGGGCGCACGCCTGCGCACCCTCGCGTGGAAGGGCTCGCTCATCTCCCTCGCGCTCAGCCCCGACGACAAGGTCGTGGCTTGCGGGAGCCAGGACTGCTCCGTGCATTTCTGGCGCCTCGCGACGGGCAAGGACTCGCAGATGAGCGGCTACCCGTTCAAGCCGCGCGCGCTCGCGTGGGACGACGAGGCGCGGTTGCTCGCGACCGCCGGCGACGCGAACGTCACGCTCTGGGACTTTCGGGGCAAGGGCCCCGAGGGCACGCGCCCGATCCAGCTCGAGGGCCACAAGGCGCTCTGCACGCGCCTCGCCTTCGCCCCACGCAGCGGCATGCTCGCGAGCGGCGCGCAGGACACCTCCGTGCTGCTCTGGGAGCCGCGGCGCGGCACGCGACCGCTGCGCTACGCCTTCCTCGACGACGAGATCACCGCGCTCGGCTGGCACCCGCGGCAGCGCGCCTTCCACGCCGGCGATGCCGCCGGCCACGTCGCGCTCTGGAAGGCGCCGTGAGCCTGCGTTTCGGCAGTGGTGGCGACGCAGCGCGCAGCGCGGCGATTCGCGCGCTGAAGGCGACCGTCACGACGCTGCTCGACGTCGGGCCGGACGACACCGTGATGGTCAGCGAGTTGCGCTGCCTCGAGCCGGGCTGTCCGCCGCTCGAGACGGTGATCGCGGTGCTTCGATCGGGAGAATCTCCGCAACAGTACAAGATTCACAAATCGGTCCTCGAGGTCGGCGAGGACGACGTCCGCGCCGTGCTCGCCGGCGGGGCCGCGCATGTCCACTGAGCCTCCGATCGTCTCGCCGCGTCCGCTCGAGGCATCTCGCCGTCGCGAGGCCGCAGCGCATGAGATGGGTGCGTCAACGCCTGTTTCCGCGGTCCCGGGGGAGGTCGCGAACGCACCAGTCACCTCGGCGCACCGTGCTCCGCTCGAGCGCGTGCTCCGCGACGGAGTGCTCGTCGGCGTCCCCGGACGCACGCGTGCTCCCTGTCGTGTCCCCTGCACGCGCCCCCTCGATCCCGCGCTCGAAGCGCGGCTGCGCGCGTGGCTGCACGCGCGATCGGATGTCTCGCGCGAGGCGCCGATCCGGCTCGGTGAGTGGATTTCCACGGACGCGCGCTCGCTGCCGCACGCCGTGTGGATCGTGGTCGGCGACGGTGCGTCGGCTCGGGATGCCGTGCTGCCATGCGCGTCGGCCGCGCTCGTCGCCGCGGACATCGCGGCGCTCGACCTCCGCGCCCGCGGCTGAGGCGGGCCCACTCGCGCTGCCCCTCACGCCCGCGACGGAATCTCGTCGAGCAGGGCGAGCGCGCGGGCGGACCAGCGCGCTTCGAAGTCGGCGCGCGGCTCCTTGAGGATGGCCTTCACGCGCGGGGCCTTCGCGCAGGATGCGAGCGCGGGGATGCGCCGCGCATCGGGGTGCAGCGCGAGGATCCCGGCGAGCGCGCGCCCGTAGCCGAGCGTCTTCGGCAGGCGCTTCCAGCCCTCGACGAGCGCCGTGATCACCTCGGCGAGCGCGTCGCCCTCCACGCGGCGCGCGATCTGCTCGCCCCACGCGTCGAAGAAGGGGCCGAGCGGCACGCGCAGCGCGGGCGCGGTGCGCAGCACGCGCGGCTTGCGGAGCGCGAAGTGCCGGTGGTTCTCGAGCGCCATCGAGGAGCCGTCGATCGTGGACTTGTAGAGCTCGCCCGCCGTCCAGAGACGCCCCTCGAGGCGCAGCGCGCCCGCCTCGTCGAAGGCGCGCATGGTGAGCCCGCCGCAGCGCTGGCGCAGCGGGTCGGTGACGGGCAGCGACCACATCTCCATCACGCGGTCGAGGTCGCCGAAGTTGTGGGCGATCGTCGCCGCCGCGCGGAGCGCGCTGAGCCCGTCCTTCGCGCGCCAGAGCGAAGCGAAGATGGCCGCGTGGCGCTCCGATTCGGCGACGATTGCCGCGAACAGCGTCTCGCGCAGCGCCTTCGCCTCGGCCGCGCGGTAGCGACCGAGCGCGGCGTACGCGGCGCAGGCGACGGTGAACCACTCGCCGAAGTGGCCGTGCAGCGGCGCATCCGCCCACGCACTGCCCGCTGCGCCCAGGCACACGCGCGCGCCGAGCGGCGTGAAGTCCCAGTCGTGGCTCGCGAGCACGAGCGCGCCCATCTCGAGCGCAGTCGCGAGCGGCAGGCCCTCGGGCCAGAGCTTCAAGCGGATCGCGTTGTCGACATCCGTCGGCACCGGCGTCGCGCACGTGAGGTAGTGGCAGCCGAGGCCGAGCGCGAAGTACGCCGCGTGCGAGAGCGCGTCGCCTTGCGCGAAGCCGAGCACGATGCGCGCGGGCGGCAGCGCCGAGAGCGCCGCGTCCTCGCCGTCGAACAGATACGGCATCGTGCTCCGCACCTGCGCGACGAGCGCTTCGGGCGCGATCCCGCGCTTCTGTCGGGGGTGTTCGATGGCGCGGAGGTAGCGCGGATTCGTGATGCGGGGAAGAGCGTGCGCTCGTGTCTGCCGCCCGTCGGGGTCGAGCGCGAGCCGACTCCGCGCTCCGCGCGCGGGGCGTCGTGCGTCGGCGCGCGTTCGTTGCAGACGGCCGCTAGCGTGCGTGATACCCCTATCGACATGCACGAGCGTGGTCGCCCCGTGATGCGTGTCGTCGTCGCGCTGGCGGCCGCGATGGCGCTGGCGCTGTCGGGATGTGCGGCCGGGCTGACGGAACTCGTCGTCGTCGTGGAGAGCGATCTCGCCGTCCCGGCGCAGCTCGACGAGGTCGTGGTCGAGGTCAGCGGCGCAACGGCGGGCGCCGAGCGCGCGACCGCGCGGCTTGATGGCGCGGGTGCCGTGCCGCTTCCGGTGACGCTCGGTCTACGACCGGCGGGCGGCGCGTCCGGACCGCTGTCGGTGCGCGTGGCGGGGCTGCGCGCAGGCTCCGAGTTCGTCGCGACGCGCGTGCGGACGCGCTTCGTCGAGGGGCGGCGCATCCTACTGCGGGTGGTGTTGCGCGGCGCCTGTGTCGGCGTGGTGTGCGAGGGCGGTGCGACGTGTCGCGAGGGTGCGTGCACCGACGACTTCGTGGACCCGGCTGGGCTGCCCTCGTTCACGGGCGCGATCGCGGGCTTCGATGCCGGACCGGGTGCCGACCTCGGCGTGCCGGTGGACGCGGGCGGATGCACGTCCGATCCCCTCACGCCCTGCGAGCTCGGCGAGGGGTTCTGCGCGGCGGGCGTGCTCCGCTGCGAGGCCGGCAATCTCGAGTGCCGACCGAGCGCGACGCCGCTCGCCGCAGGGACGACGTGCCGCGAGGCGCGGGGCGTCTGCGACGTCGCCGAGACGTGCGACGGGATGTCGACGGAATGTCCGCGCGACGTGGTGACGTCGACCGCCGTCGTGTGTCGCGAGGCCGCGGGAGACTGCGATTTTCCGGAGAGGTGCGACGGAGCGAGCGTGGCGTGCCCGGCGGACATGGTCGTCGGCGCGGGGGTCGAGTGTCGTCCGAGCGCAGGGCCCTGCGATCGCGTCGAGGCCTGCAACGGCCGCAGCGCGGCGTGTCCCGTCGACGTGTTCGCGCCCGCTGACGGCACGCCGTGCCGACCCACGGTCTCGGGGGGCTGCGACGCGCCGGAGTTCTGCAACGGCGCGAGTGCGGCGTGCCCGACCGACGCCTTCGTCGCGCTCGGATTTGCCTGTTCCGGGGGCTACTGCGCGGGATCGTCTGCGATGTGCCTGAGCGGCTGCACGCCGGGCGCGCCGTGTGTCGTGCCCGATGAGCCTTGCAGCGAGGGAACCGTGCTTTGTGGCGCGGGAGGCGTCCCGAACTGTGTCCCCGGCGCGCTGCGTCTCGCAGGGGTCGAGTGCCGCCCGGCTCGCGGCGTTTGCGACGTCGCGGAAGTCTGCGACGGTGGCTCGCCCTCGTGTCCGCTCGACGAATTCGTGTCTGCGGGGACCCTGTGCCGTGAAGCGTCGGGCACCTGCGACGTCGGCGAGTCCTGCTCCGGCGCGGCGCCCGACTGTCCGGCCGATGCGGTGGCCCCCGCGACGATGACGTGCCGCAGCGCCGCCGGTGTCTGCGACCGCGCTGAACTGTGCGACGGGACCGCCAAGGCGTGCCCGGCCAACGCGTTCCTCCCCGTGGGCACCGATTGCCGCCCGGCGGGCACGAATCCTTGCGATGCGCCGGAGACCTGCACGGGCGCGAGCGCCGCGTGTCCGCTCGCGAACGCGGTTCGACCCTCCGGCTACGTCTGCCGCGTGGCCAACCGCAACGGGTGCGACGTCGCCGAGACGTGCAGCGGCACGAGCGACAAGTGCCCGCTCGACGGGGCGCTGCTCGACGGCACGAGCTGCATCGCGCCGGTCTGCGGCGGGAGGTGCTTCAGCGGGCTGTGCAGCGGTGGTGTGAGTTGCGCGCCCGGATTCACGTGCTCGATGGGGACGTGTCTCGGCATCGGGCCGGCCGAAGAGCGCTGAGCGGCCCGCTGCCGGGGCGCGTCTAGACCCGTTCGCCGCGCGCGCGCAGGCTCGCGACGACGGCCTCGAGGCCGCGCTTGTCGATGTCGCGGATGCCCGCCGTCGTGACGCGAAGGCGGATCCAGCGCCCCTCGCTCACGAGGAAGAAGCGGCGCCGTTGCAGGTTGGGCAGCGAGCGCTTCTTGGTCTTGATGTTCGAGTGGGAGACCTTGTGGCCGACGAGCGGCCGCTTTCCGGTGACTTCGCAGCGCTTCGACATGGTGCCTCCTACCAGCTCGCCTTGGTGACGCCGGGGAGATCGCCGCGTAGTGCGTGGAGCCGGAACGCGTTGCGGCAGAGCCCGAACTTCCGATAGACCGCGCGCGGTCGGCCGGTGAGCGCGCAGCGATTGCGCACGCGCACGGGCGAAGCGTTGCGCGGCAGCTTCGCGAGCGCATCGCGGGCGGCCTGCCGCTCGACCTCGGTCAGCCGCGCGTCGCGGGCCTGCTTCTTCAGCGCTGCGCGCTTGTCGGCGTAGCGGGCGACGAGCGCCTTCTTCTTCTCGTTGGTCACGATCTTCGCGAGACTGGCCATTCATCCTCCAAGCGCCCGAGAATGATGCAAGTAAATTGCAGTTGCAAATGCAATCGTTGTGCGTTAGCAGGCGGCATGCTCGTTTCGCGCAGCGCACGCCGCGGACTCCGCCCATTCTCGCCCCCCTGCCCGCACGCCTCCGAAAGTCGGCGATGACCGCGCCCGCCACGGTGTTGCCGCTGCACGAATCGCTCGCGATTCTCGACGTGCCGGGCCTGAGCCGGCTCGATGAAGCGCTCCGCCACGCAGCACGCGGGGAGGCCGCGCCGACGGCGTCGCTCGTCGCGCTCGCGCATCGGCTCGAGGCGCACGCGCTCATCGGCTGCGCGCTCTGCGGTCGTCCCGCGTCGGGTGGGCGCGCGCTGACGCTGCATCTCCGGGTCGATGCGGGGCCGGAGGTGCGGCTCGCCCTCGAAGAGCTCGTGCGCGCGGCCGGGCTCGCGCTCGTCGATCCCGACGCTCCCGAGCTGGTCTCGTGCGTGGCGCTCGGCGACGTCGATGCGCTCGCGGCCGCGCTCGAGGCCGTCTCCGGGGAGGCGCCGGCCTACGTGCTGCTCGAGAGCGAGGACGACATGGAGATCTTCGTGCAAGTGCTGGTCGAGGCGCCGGGGCTCACGCCGCGTGCGGAGTGTCCGCCGGTGCGACATCACGAGGGGCGGCCCTTCGCGCGTGCCGTGCTCACGCGGCTCGCGCTGCTGGGCTGGGGGCGTTCCTCATCGTCTTCGTCGCCGAACCGCTCGCGCCCCGTCGATGCCGCGGACGAAGGGGCGCGCCGCGCGCTGGCTGCGTGGCTGACGCGCACGCTCGAGGAGGCGTACGGAATCGTCCCGGGCGCGCCACTCGTCCTGCGCGTGCATCGCGGCGCGCTCGCGGAGGCGCAGTGAGAGCGATGGATCCGCGCCTGTCGCGTCGCGCTGCCGCACGTGCTTGAGGCGCATGCGCGGAGCGCGGTCCGATGGTGTCGGTGGTTGAAGGAGCGTTCGCATGAGCGTCGTCATTCCGTTTCCCACGCGGTCGTTTCGCGCGGCTGTGGAGCCGTGCGCGGTTGGAGAGGTGTTCGTCACCGACGAAGCGGGGCTCGCGGACTTCCTCGCCGAGTCGACGACCGTCGCCGTGTGGCGGCGGCGTGTTCCCGCGCTCGTCGAGGTCGGTGCGAAGCTCGCTGCGACGTCTTTCGCGAGCGAGTTCGCGTTCCGTCGATCGGAGCCGTGGACGGCGTCGTTGCACGCGGACCTCGCGGCGAACGGCGCGCTCTCCGAGGTCGAACGGTCGCTCCTCGTCGCGGACGTCGCACGGCTCGCGGAGCTGCTCGACGACCTCGTCGAGGCACCGGAGATCGGCCTGCGGTTGCGCGCGCTCGGCCACGAAATGTGCCCGCGCTTCCACGTCGATCGTGTGCCCCTGCGTCTGCTCTGCACGTATGCGGGGCCGGGTACCGAGTGGCTCGCGGAGACCGACGTCGACCGCGCGCTTCTCCGCGCGCAGGTCACGAGGGGCGCGTGCGATCCCGCGCTGCGCGTCGGGGCCACGGTGCGGCGCCTCGCACCCGGATACGTCGGGCTCTTCAAGGGTGAGGCATGGCCCGAGCGCGCGGGACGCGGCGCGGTGCACCGCTCGCCGTCGTGCGGCGGGCGCGGTCGGCGTCTGTTCCTCTCGCTCGAGCCGCTCTGAGCGCCCTCCGCGCAGGCGCAGACGTGTTCCGCGACGAATGTACGCGCAGGTGCGCGCGCTCTGCGCGGTGTCGTCTTGCATCGCGTGCGCGCGGGGGTAGCGTCGCGCGCCATGACCGCCCGGCATGGAGAACCGCTCAAGGGACGCGCGCTCGTCGGCGCTGCGCTCGGCGCCGTCGGCGTCGTGTACGGCGACATCGGCACCTCGCCGCTCTACGCGATCAAGGAGTGCTTCGCCTTCGATCCGCTGCACCCGGCCGCGAGCCACGGCGTGCCGGTGACCGAAGCGAACGTCCTCGGCGTGCTCTCGCTCGTGTTCTGGTCGCTCACGATGGTGATCGTCGTGAAGTACCTCGGCTTCATCCTGCGCGCGGACAACGAGGGCGAGGGCGGCATCCTCTCGATGCTCGCGCTCTTCCTCCGCACGCGCGACCCGGACGGCAAGCCCGGCAAGGCGCTGCGCGGCGGCGCGTTCGTGCTCTTCTCGCTCGGCCTCATCGGGGCCTCGCTCCTCTTCGGCGAGGGCACGATCACGCCCGCGATCTCCGTGCTCTCCGCGATGGAGGGCCTCGAGGTCATCACGCCGAACGACCCGGGCCTGCTCAAGCCTTTCGTCGTGCCGGCGACCATCGTCATCCTCGTCGCGCTCTTCGCGGTGCAGCGGCGCGGCACCCGCACGATCGGCCGCCTCTTCGGCCCGGCGACCATCCTCTGGTTCCTCGCGATCGCGGCCGTCGGCCTGCCGTGGATCCTCCGCGAGCCGCACGTCCTCGCCGCGCTCAACCCGCTCCACGGCGTGCAGTTCTTCGTCGAACACAAGCTGCACGGCTTCTTCGTGCTCGGATCGGTGGTGCTCTGCATCACGGGCGGCGAGGCGCTCTACGCGGACATGGGCCACTTCGGGAAGTCGCCGATCCGCCTCGCGTGGTTCGCGCTCGTGTATCCCGCGCTCCTGCTCAACTACTTCGGGCAGGGGGCGTTCCTCCTCGCGAAGGGCCAGAGCGCGGCGGCGAGCCCCTTCTTCGGCCTCGTCGAGGGCTGGCTGCGCTACCCGCTCGTCGCCATCGCGACCATCGCGACCATCGTCGCGTCGCAGGCGCTCATCTCGGGCTCCTTCTCGCTCGCGAGCCAGGCCGTGCAGCTCGGCTACTCGCCGCGCGTGACGATCGTGCACACGGCCGACGACGCCGAGGGGCAGATCTACGTGCCCGAGATCAACTGGCTGCTGATGGTCTCGTGCATCGCGCTCGTGCTCGGCTTCGGCAGCTCGACGCGCCTCGCGGCGGCCTACGGCATCGCCGTCACGGGCGCGATGACGATCACCTCGATCCTCTTCTTCGCCGTGATGAGCAAGCGCTGGGGCACGGCGCGCACGCTGCCGCTGCTCGTGCTCTTCCTCTCGTTCGACCTCAGCTTCTTCCTCGCGAACGTCGTGAAGATCGCGGCGGGCGGCTGGTTCCCGCTCGCGCTCGGCGCGGTGGTCTTCAGCGTGATGACGACGTGGAAGCGCGGACGCGCGGCGCTCTACGAGTTCATCAAGCAGCAGGTCGTCGACAGGGACGAGTTCCTCGCCGAGATCGCGCACCGCAAGGTGCACCGCGTCGAGGGCACGGCTGTCTTCATGACGCAGAGCCCCAAGGGCGCGCCGTGGGTGCTCACGCACCACGTCCGCCACAACAAGGTGCTGCATGAGAACGTCGTGCTGCTCAGCATCGAGTTCCTGCACGAGCCCAAGGTGCCCGGCGACCAGCGCGTCGTCGTCACGAAACTCGGCGAGGGCGTGCACCACGTGCTCGCGCGCTACGGCTTCATGCAGTCGCCGCGCGTGAAGGAGATCCTGCTCCGCGCGAAGAAGGCGGGCGTCCCCTGCGACGACGAGACGGAGACCACCTTCTACCTCGGCCGCGAGACGCTCCTCACCGAGGGCGACTCGGGGATGATGAAGTGGCGCAAGGTGCTCTTCGCCTTCCTCAGCCGGAACGCGCGCCCCGCGACCACCTTCTTCGCCATCCCGCCCGATCGCGTCGTCGAGATCGGGATGCAGGTGCAACTCTGATGCAGCGGTACCACGGCTGCATCACGCAGCCGTGCGCTTCGGTGTGTGCGCAGACGCGGCTCAGCGCGTGAGGGTCGCGGTGATCACGCGCTGCGCGCCGAGCAGCAGCGTGCCGGCGAGCGCGTCGTCGGTGAGGCCCGCGAGGGTCGCGGTGGAGAGCGCGGTCGCGTCGCCGAAGACGAGCTCGACGCGCGCATCGTCGCCCTCACCGACCTCGAGCGCGGGCTCGAGCGTCGTGGTCGTCGTGAGGTTGCCCGTCGAGCGACCGGAGACGGCGCGTGCGCTCGGCGGATCGACGTCGCCCGTGACCGCGAAGGTCGTGCCCGCGAAGTCGGGGGTGGGCAGGCCGACCGCGTCGGCGTCGGCCGGTCCGAGCGTGAGACGCATGCCGCAGTAGCGCCCCGGAGGCGGTTGGAGCTCGCCGAGCTCGGTGCTCGTCGCGGCGCGCAGATCGACGACGTGCGGCTCGCCGAGGCGCGTCGGGCTGCCTTCGGAGTGCGCGTGCGCGACGGCGGGCCGAAGGAGCGCGCGAAGCTGCGCGGTCGGCGACGCCGGGCAGCTCTCGAGCGCGGCGGCGAGCACCGTCAGGCGCACGGTGCCGAGGCGCAGCGTCGCGCCGTCTTCGGAGACGAGCGCGCCGTCTGCGGGTAGTCCGCTGCGGAGCGCGAGCGTCACGTACGCGGGGATGGTACCCGCGTCGCAGGCGGCCGACGCGGCGAGCCCGGCGCAGGCGAGTGAGGCCGCAACGAGCGCGCGCGAGAGGAAGCGGCGACGCGCAGGCGTGTGCGCCGCGCGGTGCAAGTCGGGAGACGAGGGGTGAGGGGGCGTCGACGTCGGCATGACGGTGCGGAGTGTGAGGCCGCGATGGCCCCGCGGAATGCGGCTGAACGTCGCGCTGCGACCGAATGTCGCAGCCCGCCCCGCTCAGAGATCCACGGCCGCGATGCCGACCTGATCCCAGTAGGTCACTGCGTCGTCCTTGAAGCGCACGAAGCGCGTTCCACCATCTTGCGAGATGACGATCGCGAGCGCGTTGCGGCGCGCGTTGCAGAGGCGGTAGGCGGCGTGGTGGCGCGTGCCGACGAGGTCGGTGCGCTCGCGGATGCGGTGGTCGCCCTCGACGTCGAGTGCGCGGGCGACGCGGCTCACGTCGGGCAGCTCGCCCGAGACGACGCCGCCGAAGCCGAGCAGCTCGAAGCGCTTCGTCATCACGACGGCGCCGTCGGTGTCGGCGAGCGCGGCGATGAGGTGCGCGACCTCGAAGAGCGCTTCGTCGAGCTCGGCGATGAGCGGGTCGGCGAGCGAGGCGTGCTCGTTCCAGCCGACCTTCGTGCCGGGCGGCACGAGCGGCGCGCACACCTCGGCGAGCGCGTTGAGCGTGCGGCTCAGGACCGTCGCGCAGCGGTGGCGCGGCTCTTCGTCGACGAAGCGGTACTTCAGCGTGACGAAGCGGTCCTCGTCGGTGAAGCGCGGCGCGTCCTCGGGCGGGACGAGCACGAGCGTGCCGCCGTGTTTCGCGGCGCGGATCGTCGCGACGATGCGGCGCACGAAGTGCTGGCCGAGCTGGCGCACGAAGTCGGGATCGACCTCGGCCCACGGCGTGCTCGCGGCGGCGCGCGCGGCCGCGTGGCGCTCCTGGATGGCGGTGCGTGCGTCGGCGAAGAGCTCGGGGAGCCAGCGCGAATCGAAGACGTCGTGCTCCGGCTCCGAGAGCCGGCCGCCTGCGAGCCTTGCGACGGGCGCGAGGCCCTTCGACACCGTGATGCGCCCCGGGCCGCTCGCCGAGACGACGGGCACCGGCGGCAGCGACGCGCGCACCCCGCGACCGCCGCGCGCGCCCTGCAGCCAGCGCGGGCCGGTGTACGCGATGCCCCAGATCTGCAGATCGCCGTCGCTCGTCGTCTGCACGCCGAGCAGCGCGCG
>Ga0172372_10007569_pt1 | contig 14554 bp, 12 predicted proteins | sample LakKiv5m_2_FD_114544 | JGI IMG/M metagenome (GOLD analysis project Ga0172372, IMG submission 114544) | Freshwater microbial communities from Kabuno Bay, South-Kivu, Congo - kab_092012_9.5m | ecosystem: Environmental > Aquatic > Freshwater > Lake | place: Democratic Republic of the Congo...
CGTGGGAGCCAAGACCCATGCCTTGTCCCCCCGCTCCTCGCCGGGCCGTCTCCGCCCTCGCCTGAGGGCGGCTCCATTGAAGCGTGTTGTCTGCTGTGATCGTCACGTCTGTTCCCGCAGTCTCCGTCCTCACCTGAGGACGGCTCCATTGAAGCTACCTTCAGCTTTGCCATTTGGCTTTTCTCCTATGGGTGTCTCCGTCCTCACCTGAGGACGGCTCCATTGAAGCAGGGCAGGCTGTGTTCCGACTGTATCGACGCACAAACGTCTCCGTCCTCACCTGAGGACGGCTCCATTGAAGCTCGCGTTGAAACGACTTTGCAGGCCGACAATGCGTTCGTCTCCGTCCTCACCTGAGGACGGCTCCATTGAAGCAGCCCCCGCGGCTGCCCTCTGAAAGTGTTCATCCCGCAGGTCTCCGTCCTCACCTGAGGACGGCTCCATTGAAGCGTAGGGTGTCCACTCTCCGTTCTGCCACTCAATGCCAAGTCTCCGTCCTCACCTGAGGACGGCTCCATTGAAGCGCGGACACGCTGGAGCGACTGACGCAGGGCGTTTTGGTCTCCGTCCTCACCTGAGGACGGCTCCATTGAAGCATGGTCAACACGTGCGCGGATGCGTCCTGCAGCGAATGTCTCCGTCCTCACCTGAGGACGGCTCCATTGAAGCCCGTCCAAGCGAATTCGGGCGAAACCCACTTTTCGTGGTCTCCGTCCTCACCTGAGGACGGCTCCATTGAAGCTCACAAGGCTTTCCGATGGTCCTGCAGGCGCAGCAGAATGTCTCCGTCCTCACCTGAGGACGGCTCCATTGAAGCACTGTGCCGCTCGCGGCTGTGACCACTGTCACGCCTGTCTCCGTCCTCACCTGAGGACGGCTCCATTGAAGCCTTTACGCGATTTGGTTGCTCATGCTGGACCATCGCTTGTCTCCGTCCTCACCTGAGGACGGCTCCATTGAAGCTGTTCCTGCAGCGTAACGAAATCCAAACTGCTGATGTCTCCGTCCTCACCTGAGGACGGCTCCATTGAAGCCGATACAGTGAGGTAAGACGTGGCAACGCAGACCATCGAGTCTCCGTCCTCACCTGAGGACGGCTCCATTGAAGCGTCTCGATGCTCGCACACGCCAGCCGTCGGGCGTCTGTCTCCGTCCTCACCTGAGGACGGCTCCATTGAAGCCACGCAACGCCGCGAATACACGCCCTGCCATGCAGTGGTCTCCGTCCTCACCTGAGGACGGCTCCATTGAAGCCTGGGACGTTTCCAGCCCCCAACTCTCGATTACGGGGTCTCCGTCCTCACCTGAGGACGGCTCCATTGAAGCGTGCAGATCCCCATGTAGACGCCGGTGCCGGTCTGGTCTCCGTCCTCACCTGAGGACGGCTCCATTGAAGCCCTTTCATCTGCGTGATGCAAGCCGCTGATGTCTTGTCTCCGTCCTCACCTGAGGACGGCTCCATTGAAGCTTTGCTGGCGAGCATTCGTGGGAGTTGCATCGCGAGTCTCCGTCCTCACCTGAGGACGGCTCCATTGAAGCCAGTTTGGACAAATCAAAGCCATTGTGATCTTCCGCGGTCTCCGTCCTCACCTGAGGACGGCTCCATTGAAGCGACAATGGGCACGCCACGTAAAATTCGCGAATACCGAGTCTCCGTCCTCACCTGAGGACGGCTCCATTGAAGCTAATTCGAAAGATCCATAGAGCCTCCTTTGAAAAAAGTCTCCGTCCTCACCTGAGGACGGCTCCATTGAAGCAATCGCGATGTTGTACAGGCCAGTGTCTGCGGTGAAGTCTCCGTCCTCACCTGAGGACGGCTCCATTGAAGCGGGACGTGGAATCCGCGTTGGATTCCTCAGAGCGAATTCGGTCTCCGTCCTCACCTGAGGACGGCTCCATTGAAGCCATATTTCGCCCACTTCTACGCGGAGGTTTATCACAGGTCTCCGTCCTCACCTGAGGACGGCTCCATTGAAGCGCACCACGCGATCTTCTGGCTGCCCTTCAGGCTCAGGTCTCCGTCCTCACCTGAGGACGGCTCCATTGAAGCCGATCCAGTGCTGATGATTGCCTTGGTCGATGTCTAGTCTCCGTCCTCACCTGAGGACGGCTCCATTGAAGCGGACTGGATCCTGAGCATCGACAGTGACAGCCTATTGTCTCCGTCCTCACCTGAGGACGGCTCCATTGAAGCCAGCTCGATCGGTGAGGGCGGCCCTGCAGCTCGATCGTCTCCGTCCTCACCTGAGGACGGCTCCATTGAAGCACCCCACGTTTGCACGAAGCTACCTTCTATCACGAGTCTCCGTCCTCACCTGAGGACGGCTCCATTGAAGCGCCCTGTACTGGTCCGTCGGCTGCAAAATTTCAGTGGTCTCCGTCCTCACCTGAGGACGGCTCCATTGAAGCTCTTTGCGTTCTTCAGCAGTTGCAGATAATCCACACGTCTCCGTCCTCACCTGAGGACGGCTCCATTGAAGCCTATGCGGGAAACATCTACCCAGTTCTCAAAGATTTGTCTCCGTCCTCACCTGAGGACGGCTCCATTGAAGCCCACACAGCGGGTGCCCCATAAAGATCCTTCGTGACAGTCTCCGTCCTCACCTGAGGACGGCTCCATTGAAGCCGGGTAGCGATTTGCAATGGTCATTTCCTGTGACATCGTCTCCGTCCTCACCTGAGGACGGCTCCATTGAAGCAAACGGCAGTACCACGCGTGGTGTGTCTCGCCGGAATGTCTCCGTCCTCACCTGAGGACGGCTCCATTGAAGCGGCAGTGCGACATTTTGCGACGCGATTTTGACGATTGCGTCTCCGTCCTCACCTGAGGACGGCTCCATTGAAGCTGACGATGCAAACCGACTTAGCGAGCTGGTTTTGGCAGGTCTCCGTCCTCACCTGAGGACGGCTCCATTGAAGCAGGTCCCGTGTTTATCGCACGCCGTCCATCCGCAAAGTCTCCGTCCTCACCTGAGGACGGCTCCATTGAAGCAGCACGGTTGTTGACGTGCCGACTCCGAGGATTGTGGTCTCCGTCCTCACCTGAGGACGGCTCCATTGAAGCACGCGTGGCGAAGGTCCCGATGGTGAAGAACACGTGAGTCTCCGTCCTCACCTGAGGACGGCTCCATTGAAGCGCATTCCGCATCGATCTCCTGTCCTGATGGCTGGCCTGTCTCCGTCCTCACCTGAGGACGGCTCCATTGAAGCGACCTGCTTTATGATCCTGCGCTTGCAGGACATCAGGAGTCTCCGTCCTCACCTGAGGACGGCTCCATTGAAGCTCGACGATATCGCCCCATGAACCAATTCTGAATTTCCCGTCTCCGTCCTCACCTGAGGACGGCTCCATTGAAGCAGGTGCCGGATGGCACATCGACGGGCGGCGATGCGCGGTCTCCGTCCTCACCTGAGGACGGCTCCATTGAAGCAAGGCCGAGGTTGGTTGTGCCACCTTCGATGTAGTTGGTCTCCGTCCTCACCTGAGGACGGCTCCATTGAAGCTTGGCAACATGAAGGACCGGCGAAACGTGTGGGTGTGGTCTCCGTCCTCACCTGAGGACGGCTCCATTGAAGCACGATTCCGAGCGGCAAAATTTTGCACGCCACCATCGTCTCCGTCCTCACCTGAGGACGGCTCCATTGAAGCTGTCGGCTAGCGTGCCAGACAATCGCTGGCACGGTGTCTCCGTCCTCACCTGAGGACGGCTCCATTGAAGCGTACTTTTGCGATTCTTTGCAGTGTTCGCAAGTCATGTCTCCGTCCTCACCTGAGGACGGCTCCATTGAAGCGCTGCAATATCCACTGAATTTTCCTTGAATGAGGGGAGGGTCTCCGTCCTCACCTGAGGACGGCTCCATTGAAGCTAGCCCATGCTGGAGCCACCGCCACAAGCAAACGTGGTCTCCGTCCTCACCTGAGGACGGCTCCATTGAAGCTTATCCAGCGTTGCCGCCACGATGTCCAGTTGGCTTGTCTCCGTCCTCACCTGAGGACGGCTCCATTGAAGCTGTAAACGTGATACGTGAGAAACACGCAGTTTGTCGGAGTCTCCGTCCTCACCTGAGGACGGCTCCATTGAAGCGATTCCGGGGACGGGTTTCGCCCTCAGTATGGTATTGTCTCCGTCCTCACCTGAGGACGGCTCCATTGAAGCCCGACCTGCGCTGTGACGTGGTGGACGACGGCGAAGAGTCTCCGTCCTCACCTGAGGACGGCTCCATTGAAGCCCAGTGCTGCTGAGACTCAGTCCGGCCGTCAGAGGCCCGGTCTCCGTCCTCACCTGAGGACGGCTCCATTGAAGCCAGGAGTGGCACGGATGCCAGGGCTGAGACTGTCGCGTCTCCGTCCTCACCTGAGGACGGCTCCATTGAAGCTTTCATGCGCGGCGTGAGGCACCGAACATGAAGAGCAGTCTCCGTCCTCACCTGAGGACGGTCCATTGAAGCATCACGACGGCAACGCCGTTTTGCGATGGATGGCCGCAGGTCTCCGTCCTCACCTGAGGACGGCTCCATTGAAGCCGTCATCATCGGTACCATAGGACGCAAACAACACCATGTCTCCGTCCTCACCTGAGGACGGCTCCATTGAAGCAGGCATGTGGTGACGTGATTGCCTGCAGCCGTGCTCAGGTCTCCGTCCTCAGCTGCGGAACGCTCTATTTGAGCAGTTCCCGGACTTTGTGGTCTGCGTCCGTCAGTTCCCGGTTTTCGTCTTCACTTGAGGACGGAGACATTCACATCAGGGTTTTGCGGACATAGTCTCGGCCATCTGGGGGCAGCGAGGATATCCGGGTTCGTGTGGCTTGTTTGGCTGGAAATTGGCCGTCACTTGACGAGCCATTCGTTTAGAGCGGCGACGACAGCGAGTTCCTGACCGGGTGTCTTGGCGGTGGTTTCCACACGAAATTTCATTGTCCAGGTACCGTTCGACAGCCAGCCTTCGATACCTTTCGCTCCGATTCGAAAGCCGGGGCGTGTTGGGAGGTCAGGGTTGAAATAGAATGTCGCGCAGTGGATTAGCTGTGGCACCTTGTCGGTGAGCTGCTGGAGAATTCTCTGGATTTCCGGGTGGGCTCGCATGTGCCCGGAGGCTTCCCATTTGGGGGGCCGTTTTGCTTCCGCGGGTGCTGGTGGTGGCAGGATTTGGTCGCGATCTGTCCGAAATCGCTGGCGGAAAGTGTCATGAACGATCTGCCCGGTGGGTGACAGTTCAATATATTCGATGCCATCGATCAGGACGCGTTCCACAAGGCTTTCATAGCGTTCATCCCAGCCATCGAACCAGTCACTGAGCGGGACAGGGTCACTGGCGGATTCGAGGTCGAACAACATGCCGCTTGCAGCCAGCCAGACGCTGAAGTCGAGGGCGACGGGCATCGGCGGAAAGGCGATGATTTCGTTGAAGCGTTCGTGTTTGTAGTACACAGGGACATGGATTGCCTGGCCCATCATGACAGCAATCGCGATCTGGGCTTTGTAGCCGCCGGTGGCATTGATGGCACAGTTGGCGGCGCCGTATTCACGGATCACCTGACAGATGGCTCGAGCAAGATTTCTAAGACCGCGGGTGCGAAATCGTCGAGGATCCTTATCCTGGAGATCATCAATGGGGAGCAGTTTTACGAGCGGACGTGGGGGTGTGTTTTGGAGGATGGCAAGGAGGATAGAGGCGATCGCTCGGCCATCGGGGGTGTCGGAATGGCAGAAGAACAGGTTGGCGCCCGGATCGACCTGTTTTTTGTCGAAGAGACTTGCGAGGGAGTTGAGTTCCGCGCCGCAGATCTGATCGGAATGTGGGCGGGTGGCGAGCTGCGTGGCGATGGCGGGCCAGTCCTTGCGGGCATAAGCGGCGGCCAGCTCTCCGAGCGTGGGATCAGGATTGTCCGGACGCAGATTGCTGAGATTTGGGAAGAAGAGGCTGGTGCCGACGGTGGATATGAGAGTGGTGGCGGGTGTCGCGGTTTTCATCTGTGTCCCCTTATCTCAGAAATGTGCGCCGCACGAGCTCTGTGTCGTCAGGGTCGGCAGCGAGCGTCTGCAATTGATCACGGGTGACAACAGTGAGTCCCAGCAGATCACGGAGTTCTTTTGTACGCTTCGTCAGTTCACCTCGCCCTGGGTCGATCAGGAAGTCAGAAGTAGTGGCCAGAATGGCTCGCGCCTTGAGCGCCTTTGACTGACCGATCACGGAGTCCAGCTTGTAGAGGATATCTTTCGCACCTTCATGATCCTGCAGGCCCGATTTGCATTCGATCGTCACCAGCGACAGATCCGGGGCGATGAAGGCGACGTCGAGATCATTTGCGGTTTGGCTGCCCTGGAAAAAGGGCATGACAGAGTTCTGCACGTCGTGAATTTCGAGTGCTGCAGCGTGCCGCCTGAGCAATCCGCAGACGAAGTCTTCCAGCCACCCACCAGTCAGAAACGCCCCTCCACGATTCGCCTTTGTGGTTTGGATGCCACCGTCAGCGGTTTTTCCGAATGTGGCGAACAAGGCAGCCTGAACGGGCAGGGGAAGGTGGTTGAACCGCGTAAAATTCAGATCGAACGTTTTTCCCTGACGCATCCTTTCCGATTCTTCACGTTCGAGGTTCAACAGGTCTGCTGGTGTGGAGTATTCCGTGAGAATTCTGGCCGCTTCCCAACGTGCATCCAGTTCACGTTGCAGTTCTGCCAGCTTCGCCGCGGTACGCTTGAGTTCAAAGCCGTACCCGGCCAGAAATTCGGCAATGGTGAGCGGATATTGGCATCGAACTTCTGTAAACCGGTTTACGGGGATCAGCAGACGCGGCTGATTATGTTCGATGTAGAACATTTCACAGTTTCGGGCCTTGAAGGACTCGTACGCGGCGATCGACATCAGTTTGTTTCCGCCCGTTAAATTGACGATCCAGTCTGCGTCGGGAGCGACTGCAAATGCCCCTGCCAGTGCCGACACGACGTCCGCGAGACTGGTCACCGACTCAAGCGGGATAACGTAGGCCGAGCGGTCAGAATAACCGCCTGTTGCCGGAGTGGAACCAGTCTCGACGGAGCGACGCTGATACGCCGCACCACCAAGACCAATGGCGGTGAGAAAACGGTCAGCTGCCATTCCCTCTCGCATTTGTGTGGATTCAATCAGGACCAGAGTATCCGGCTGAAAATGCTGCACGGACAGCAGATTTGGAATGTGCTGGCCGGAAAGCATGCAGAGCAAAGTTTTCATCGTCGGGGACCTCCGCGTTGCGGACCTCGTCCGTTTGTGGTTGGATTTGATTGCGGTGGCTGGATGCGACCGATAGCCCGCATGAAAACAGCTTTCTTTGTGTGGGAGCCCATTTGGTGTACTTCGGTCACCTGGGGCCTTTCTTTCCCTGAAATTTTTGCGGGGGCTTGACGATGCCCGGCCACTCGTACTGCGGGGGTCTGGCATCGTCCTTAATCAATACATTCACGAGTGAGCCAATCTCCGGTGGGGGTGTTGGAACGGTACCGAGATTCAGGATGCCTGCCACGATTCCATCTTCCTGGACTTCGTATCCGCCCTTTGCTCGCTGCTTCAGAATTTTCACTGTAACGGGCGTGCGGGCTGGGCGTTTCGCAGTCGTTCTGGCAGAGGGCGTAATCGACGAGCGATTGTGCGACAGCCCACCGCGATCGCTGTTTCGCCGGCATCGTTCAGTGAGGTCTCGGTCAAGATGTTCAAGGAGTTTGGTGAGAATTGTTGTACTGGTGCTCAGGTCTGGAAGACCAGCCATTGGGAAGGCCGTCACAACAATTCTGTAACCAGTTGATGATGGTGTAACATGGTAGTGTACTGGCGCTGCATGGCGGCCGCCCGTAGAAGCCGAAAGAGAGATCGGCGGAACATGTCTTCCTGTAAGCTTTTGATGCGGTAACGGCTCCCTCCGAGGCCCATGAATTTGGCGAGGAAGGCCGAGCGCGATTTTGGATTCGCAGTGCTTGCCGTGGCCGGTCTCTGCCTGTGCCTGTGCAAAAGCCTGCATCGAGGCACCCAATTGATCGAGCAGGAACCAGCGGTCAAACCACGGTGTTTCGATCTGTAGTGGTGGCAACTGTGCAAGCTGACGCAGCGAAGCGCTATGCGCTTCGGACTGACGAAAACCCCCGTTGAGGTTGGCCAAACGTCGTAGTGCGATGGCCGCGGTCTCGCACTGTGGATCAGAATGACCCTCAAAATTTTTAAGTGTGAGCGACCCAAATCCCTTGCGGGCTCTGGCACCAACTCCACCATACCTGCAAAGTAACGACAATGCCGACGTGGCCTCTGCGATGACGGTTTCAGCTGGAAGCGTGCTGGAACGGAACTGGGTTGAACACACCTGAACATCAACGCGCCATGTCGATCCCGGAGGACGAAAATGGCGACGCTTCGCCTTCTCATCCATGCCGTATGCCGCATAGAACAAGCCCTGTGTCAATGGGCCATTTCCATTCTGGGTTGTGACGAATTCAATTGCATGTTTTTTTGCGAACGCAGAATCCATTTTGCTGCTACCACGTTCTTTAAAACAGAAGAGCTCCGGTTCGGTTTGCACATCCGGGGTCACGACCACGCGAATCGCCCCAGCCCCATTCGTGTCCCCCCACAGCTTCGCCTCTAATTCCTTCAATTCCGCAACTGTCAAATACCCCGTATGCAAGGTGCGCCACCAGTAGCGCAGCTGTCCGCGGAGGGTGGCGGGGCGAAGGTCGCAGTCGGTGGCACTCGTTTGATCGGCACCAGCAAGGAACGCGGGTGTGACCAGTTCCAGCGTAGCCGTGAAGGAACGGCTTGTTTTGGGCGGTGCAGTACTGGCGACCTCTGCAGCGACCGCATTGTCCGGGTCCCGGAAGACGCCAAATCCCGAGTTGGTCTTTGCGCCAGCGCCGAGCCAGTGAAGCGCGGCTTTCAGCCACCGAGCCATGGTCTCGATACTGATCGGCTGGCCTTCATGGACACCAGTCTCCTCGCGATCCCGCGGTGCGAACGCGAATTGAAAATGCTGGTCACGGTCCACCGCCAGGAATGGAATGGGCACGGGGTCGTGCCAGTCGCCTGGCGGCGTGTCTTTCTCCTGGTAGTAGGGACTGTAGTGCGGAGTCATCACCTCCGCCTCCAGCTTCACTGGCTGTGTTGGAATCGCGTCGAAGAAAATCCACTTGCCCACACAGGTGTCCCGCTGCGGGTTGTCTTCGCCGAAGAGCTCAGCAGCCAGCGTATCGCCGTGCCATTCCTGCACGCAGGCCCGCAGCAGACCTTTGACAGAAGAACCCGGCAGATACGGTGTGCCGAGAGTGTGGTGCCACGCAAAGCCATTTTCAATCGGATGATCGTAGCCAAGGCCCGTGGCAAACCGCGTGGCGGTCACAAGACCCACTGCGGTACCACCGCGGCCAGCCGCCAGTTCCCGCATGCGGGCGGCGTATTCGCCAAGCTGTTTACGGTCGCCGGATGGCTGGGCGGTCACTTTGCCGATCCATCGGAATTTGCCGTTTTTAATGTCCCACGAGTCCGGACCACGACTGCCAGCTTCCCACGTGTCGCAGAACTTGTTGTACCACAGGCCCGTGTTGGAACTCTGCGCCGTGTATGTGGCAGCACCGCTGCCGGACTCTTTGTAAAGAGGACGTATGGAGCTCATCGGGATCTCATTTGGAGGGGTTGAAGTCTTAAGCGGTCCCAAGGAATGCCTGGGAGAATTTCTTGAGCCAGACCAGTAAGGCGAGTGCTTCGGCCTGCGCATGGCAGTAAGTGCTCTGGTCGGAATTAACGATGCTGTCCATGAGTGGTCCCTCGAAACTGGTCTGCGAGGCGGCTGAGCAGAGCCATCCTTCCAGGTGATCGAACAACTGGCGATGTGCGCTTTTGTCCTTCGACTTCTGTCCGGCACGAGCCAGCAGTGTGGCAGCGGCCTGGCCCAGTCCGTTCATCACGATGATGGCAGAAAGACTTTCCGCGACGGTTTTGTACTCTTGTGCCAGCCTGCCTGTCGCTTTGACGTCGTTGACGCACTTCAGTGCGTGGGCGGCCCGCTGTTGTTCCAGTGTGGATTTTGGCTGGTTCATGCGACACCTGCCGATTGCCCGGCCGCGACAGCAAACCAGCCCTGCCCCGTCGTCTCATTGCCGCCCACCTGCAGCCAGCGGCAATCGTTGAGCAGCCGTTTGACATCATCGAGTGTTCCGCTGCTGCGTTCGGCCAGCAACAGGTAAAACAGCGAATCCGAAGGAATCGTTTCTTCGTACCAGAGCTGGTTGCTGGCTTTCGTATGCTTATCCAGAGCATTGTGGGCGGTGACTGCAAGGCCGTAGCGGGCGAACCAGACAAAGTCGTTATCACTGACAACGACCAGCTGGCGTTGCAGGCGTTCACGAGCGTGTGCGCTGGCAATCAGCGGTTTGATCAGCTCCAGCAGCTCAGCTGCGATGTCACCGTCACGGGAAAACTGGCGTTCTTCAAGGAACAGCTGACCATCATTTGTACCTGCGGGGCTGAGGTAGTGGTGATCTTTGCAGTCCGGGGTTTCGATGAGAGCAGGCGCACCTGTCCGCGATCGGTCGCGGATCAGCCGTTCCAGCAGGTGCGGGCAAGTGACCCATTTGTACTGTGACTTCAGGCTGCGGACGGGCAACAGCAGCAGGCGTGCATCGGATACCAGCAGGGTTCCAGCCGACGTCTCCTGACCGTTGGCTGCAGCGGCGCCAAAGATTTTGTTGATCTGATCATCGGGGAGTTTTTTACGGTGCTGGTCACCGTGGCTTGCGAGATCTCTGAGCGCCCCTTTGATGCTGGAGCCCACAATCACGGGATAGTCCGTGGCAGCTTCCCGTGCAACGGGAAGGTCTACAAAGCCGGTCGATTGACCTGCACCGGGATGGATAGATGTTTCGGCCAGCAGGCCGAATAACAGGCTGTTCATGACCAGGATGACTTTCTGTGGGAATCAGGGAGAGGACGGCAGGAGGCGGGGCCATTCACCAATGACGGCTTGGCCAAAGCCGTAGAAGGACTTGAGTCCCAGACCGCGGGTTAAAAGTTGCTGCAGCGGCGCGGGATCGCGGATTTCCAAAAACCACGTGGACCCGGCAGGAAAAACAGGGCGAAGGGGCAGAGGGCGTCTTTCAATCGAGTCCCAGCCACCGAGAAATTGCGGTTTACCCACGCAGGCCGAGACCACCGCCGTGCCTTCGCAGCTGAAGAAGGACTCACCGGGTTTCGGGAGTTGCACTTCGCCGGACAGGCAATCGAGGCGATCGTGCGGAAGCATCGGGGTGACGAGAGTGACGGCAACCTGGCGCGGTGAATTTGGGGTGGCAGCATCAAGCCAACTGAGGTTGAGCAGTTCGAGGTTCAGCGTTTCAAGCGACGCTTCCCTGCAGTCCGCAAGACGACCTTCACCGCCCAGTGGCAGCAGTGGAGGGACGTTCCAGTCGGCGGGAAGTCCTGAGATGGACATGGCGATGGAAACACCGCGGCGCAGACGAATAAACGCTGGGCTGTAAAGACTGCCTTCGCTGGTGGTGCGGGTGGTTTCGCTGCGAGCAAGAGCGACGCGGCGTTCTTCGACGTACAGGTCTGACGATTTCCGAACGTGGGCTGGGTCGGGGAGCTGGCCGTTTTGGATCTGGTGGAGTCCTTCAAGGGTGATCCAGCAGTGGGATGGTGGCTTCAGTCCGGCGGTTTGAAAATTGTCCGTGCGCACGGCGGAAGCGATCGGAAGACGCACGTGACCAAGGTCAGTGGTTGTCACAGCGGGGTCGGGTGTGAGCAGACACTGGGGCTGCCAGCATGTGTGTCCGTGGCGATGTGCAGAGGGGACTGCTTTTCCCAGCACGTGCAGGGGCAGGGGAACGAGGAGGTTTGTGGAGCTTTGGTTGTGGTGGAGAAGCCATGGTCCATGAAAGCGGAGGGATCCGAGATCATCAAAATTGCGACCGAGTACCTCTGCGCAGCCGGGGACACTGCTCCAGTTTCCGGTGCCATTCCAATTTCTGGATCGGGCCAGCGCAGCACGCAGGGCGCCGACGAGAGTGGTGGCGGGCGGCGGAAATATGCTGGCGACGTCAGACTGGTTGGATTCACCTGCGTTGTAGGGGCGACCGTCACGAAAAAACCATGCGTCAACGGGGGACAGAACGAAGGTGCGGTTTGGAGTGGAGTTCATTCGGCGTCCTTTGCAGATTCGCTGGCAAGAAACCGGACCAGCAGTGCGCCGTCAATTCCGAGGGTGTTGGTGTCGATTTGAATAGTGGCATCGTCAGGGCCGCTGCGTCGGGTGACGCGCTGGCAGAGTTTCAGGAGTCGCCGGATGGCCGTGCGAGCGGATTCCGGGGTGGCATTGTTGTGCTGTCGTGCCTGACCCCGAAGGAAGTCTGCGAGGAGGACGCTGGTGAGAAGGTCGTCGTTGTTTTCGGTGAGTTCCGTGGCGAGGGTGCCGAATTCTCCGGGTCGAGTGAGCGCGCTGTCGGTGAGTGCGGAGAACCGTTCGCGAATGTTGTAGAGGAAACTGGTGGAGAATTCGGCGCGAGACGAGGACGGGGTGTTCGGGGTGTGAGCTTGTGGAGTCCCGTTGATGTCCTGCAGGAGGGCGTCGATGATGTTGGTGGTGCTGGCAGACGTGCCGTGCGTGCGAATGTGGTCCCAGGGAGCGGCCCACTGGGCGGTGATGCCGCTGGACTTGTAGACAGCGATCGCCAGGCTGTCGCGGCCGGTGGCTTCCTTTGCCACGTCATCAAGCAGATGATGGGCGGATTTCAGGAGTTGCTGGAGCGGAGTGTGATAGTGGGCGTAGACGAGCGCACCGGAGAGCGTGGCGGAGCGGGAGAGTGCAGGGCTCAGATGTTTTGCGAAGGCTGCGCGGTATTCATCAGCAAGCTGCATCCCACAGGTGAGTGCTGTTTCGACCGGGAGCATTGCGAGCACGTCATCACCGCCGGCATAGATGGTGACGCCAAGGTGGTTGCCGACAGTTCGCGAGACGTTGGTGGAGAAATCATTGAGTGCCTGCGAGACGCATTTTTCGCCATCATCGCGCTCGTCACGGGTTGCACCGAGGAGCTTGCCCATGGAATCGCCGTCCATCAGGATCAGCGCGTAGAAGGGGGAGGGAGTTCGGCGGGCCAGCCGGCAGAGTTCTGCGAGTTTCTGAGCGAGGTGGTGACGAGTTGTGGCATCGGTGGCGGGAACGTCTGCGGTGGCAGATGGCGATATTCTGAGCGGTGTGACGTTGGGATTGGCGAGAGCGTTTTTCTGAAAAAAGTTTCCATCAAGTTCAAGAAAGCGACCAGTTTTGCGTTGTTTTCTGAGTTCGGCGAGGGCCGGAATTTTTGAATGACGCTCGCCGAATGAGTCCCCAGCGTGCTGGTGGACTGAATCTGCGTACTGATCTGCGGTCGCCTGGCAAGCGCTGCTGGAGGCAACTTCCCTGAGCCAGGGAATGGCGGCAATCCAGGCGGTGGAGGGCCAGTTGGTGTGGGCTATGGGCCTGGGACGGTCAGAAAAGAGCTGCTTTTGAACTTCGTTTTTTGGGAAAAGTCTTTTAATGAAGGCGATGGCACAGAGACGTTCGTCGTCGGCGAGGTCGAGTTGTCCGAGGCTTTTGCGGAGCGTGGCCCAGAATTGCTGTTGGAGGATGCGCTGTTCGCGGGATACTGACCGAATCCAGCCGGAGAGTTCCTGGCGGTCGTGCATCATGGTGCAGTGGTCGCCGGGTTCGACCGTGGATGGAGTGGTGCGCCAGTTCTTGCGGGCGGCCGCTAACTGGGCGGAACGAGTAACCGGTGCGACAATCCAGCAGAGTTCCCAGAAGTTCAGAACCTGGCGGTTCCAGATGCAGCGAGTATGAGCAGCGAGATTCGGGGAGGATTGAACGATTTCCTGCAGGAAGTGTGTCCAGATTGCATCGGCCACAGCCTGCCAGCGTTGCTGAATGGCAGCAGTGGCGGCCTGAGCAGCCTGGGTGGCGGTTTGGGCATCTGCAAAGTTGGCGATGAAACGATTGGGGAGGGTGCCGAAGTCGTGTTGCGCCTGTGTGTCGAGTGCCTCCGGGGACGGGACCAGCAGTGCCCCACGATGAGGTTGAACCTGGGATGGTGAAACGGTAGTAGAATGGGGGCTCTGGGGAATTGGTCTTGAAAACTATTACGCTCCAACGTATTCGTTTTGTGCCTAAACCCACGAAACGAAGGAGCGTAATAGTGGTTGCAGTATCTTCGATTGGCCAACAGGCTTTCAAGTTCCAGCCCGGTGACATCTGCTGTTGCCATTTTCAGTCGCGGAGTGCCGAGTCGTCCGAGCAGCATCGCCCGTGCTGGCGGCTCAGGCAACAATTGCGAATAGCCAACAGAAAACTTCAGGAGCGCGATGCCGAATTGGACGCTTTGCGGAGGGCGAACACGGAGAAGTATGTGCCGCCGTGGGCCGCGGAACTGCCGTTGCGAAACCATCAGTTTTCAGCGCGAATTATCGCGATGTGCTGCTGTCTTGCTGTGGTCATTGGCTTTCGAGCAGTGCCCAAAGTTCTCAAGATCATCAACCGGTGTCTCGAATTGGACATTCCCGTTC
>Ga0172372_10007570_pt1 | contig 14552 bp, 7 predicted proteins | sample LakKiv5m_2_FD_114544 | JGI IMG/M metagenome (GOLD analysis project Ga0172372, IMG submission 114544) | Freshwater microbial communities from Kabuno Bay, South-Kivu, Congo - kab_092012_9.5m | ecosystem: Environmental > Aquatic > Freshwater > Lake | place: Democratic Republic of the Congo...
CGACAGGGCGGGGAAGAGGCATAGGGACCGAGATGCTGCCGACCCGTGATCATGGAACCACCTTTCCTTCACCCTTCGAATCGTCGGACGGCCCGTCGGTCGTGGGATTGGCCTCTGGCTCCTCGGCCTGTCGACCGCTCCCACGGATCTTCTCGGCGATTCTGGAACCAAGTTCGAGAATTCGTTCCTGCCTCGCGGCAAGTTCGCCTATCCGTTGGGAACGCTCGACCGGATCGAGCGATGCGGAGGACTCATCGAGACTCCGCGTGCGCCTTGCGAGCGACTCCTGCATCGATCGAAGAAGCTTGACCTCGGCGACCGGTGGAATCGCGCCCGCCGACTGCTGCCCGCCCGAGCCCTGATCGCCACCGCTTGCCTGCCTCTCGCCGAACATGTCGCCGTCGTCCGATGGCGCCGCCTCGTCGAGCGCCGCGACGATGGCAGCGAGCGCCTCGATGGCGTCGTTCGCCGGCGGGACCGAGTCCAACGGCTTTCCCTGGTTGAGTTTCGTCTTCGAATCGGACAACGCGGCATCGACGATGTCGTGCATGTCGATCATGGCCTCGGAGGCCTTGATCTCCTCCTCGGAGTCGAGAAGCTTGCGGACCGACTCGCGTAGTTCCTCCTGCGCCGCGGCAAGCCGGCGACTCTCGACAAGCTCGCGCCGGCCGATGTTCTGATCAGCAGGAGGGGCGAGCTTCTGGGCGGAATCGCGCAGTATCGTCTCGCGCTCGAGGAACTCCCTGTACTTCTGAAGCAGCTCCTCCCGCTTCTCAGCTTCGGCGCGCTGCTCTGCGCGCGCCGCCGCTTCCTCGGCCAATCGAAGCGCTTCGTCGAGATGCTTCAGCGACGTCTCGGCAGCCTCCGCGGTTTCCTTGCGGACGAAGATGGGTGCCCGCAGCCCACCGGCGGCGGAAGCCATGCTCACGGCCGCCGAGTCGAGCGCGCGCGCAGGACGGGCGGCTTCACGGCTCCGAAGTCGCGCGTCCGCAGCCACTCCTCGGGTGTTCTGAGACAAGACGCCGAAGCTGCCGGCGAGCGAGTCCCGCTGCTGAACTTCGGCGGCAACGTGTCCGTCAGGGACGATCGGAACCTCCCGCCGCAGATCCTCGGTCTCCGCCATCAGTCGCCTGATCGTCTCGACAAGGTCCTCGAGCACCCGCGCAAGTTCGCTTGCTCGAACCTTCCGGTCCTCATCGAGCGCCTCGGCTGCGCGACGCAGAGCCTCGAGGGCGCGGTCTTGCGCAGCCTTCGACTGCTCGAGCTTGTTCTCAGCGGCGTCCCTTGACGCCTGCTCCATCTCTTCGCGCACCTTGCCATCCTCGGCGGCCTTCGCCGCCGAGTCGAGCGCCTGTGCCTGCCGCGGATCCGACTCTTGAAGGGCCTTCGCGCGCTCCTTGAGTTCGGAAGTCGTCTTCTCGGCCTCCTCAGACGCCTTCGCCTGCCTCTCGGAGAGGGCGTCGATCTCCGCACGCGCCTCCGGTGACAGCTGTTCACGCGACTCGCCGTTCGAACGCTGCGCCGCCTGCTGAGTCTCGCGAGAGAGTTGCCGGATTCGATTTGTCAGACCCTCAAGTCGGCGTCGGGCCGCCCACGCATCCTCATCGCGATCAAGCAGCTTTACGAGATCCTCGAGTTCCGCCCGCACCGCGTCCTGCCGATCCGCAGCCTCTCGGGCGTCGATCTCGCGTTGCTCTCGCTCTCCATCTGTCGCTCCCGACCGCGCGGCGCGTTCCAGAGCCTCGCTGGCTTCCGCGCTTCGTGCCTCGGCCATCGACACGATGTCCTGTGCCTGTCGTGCAACGTCCGCCAGCGAGCCCTCGCGTCGACCATTGCGGTCGAGCCGCTCGAGAAGCCCTTCGGTCGCCTCGCGCATCTGAGCGATGCTATCGGTGATCGCCGCCTGCAACTGCTCCAAGGATGGATCTATCGCACTCGCTTCCGTCTGCTCACGGGCCTTGGCCTGACGTTCGTCGACGCGCATCGCATCGCGCCTGACGCCGGAGAAGGTCGACCGAATCTGACGCTCGAACTCTTCCTCGCCCACGATCCGGAGGACGCGCGGCGCGCTGCGCGCTCGGCCATGGCTCCTCTCGGGCGAACCAAGCCCGTCGAAGTGATCCTCGGCGAAGCCGCGAAGAACGACCGAATCGCCCGCGGACAGCTGAAGCCTCGCGATGTCGAGAACGCGCTCGATGCTCGCGGACGTCTTCCGTTCGCCGAACTCGGCGCGCTCCTCGAAGACGAGGCTCTCCGAGTCCGACCGGCCCAGGCGCGTTGCGATCTCGATCCCTGCGGACCTGAGTTCGAGGTCATCGCGATGTTCCGCACCGATCGGCACACGGGCGTCCGCGACGACCGATTCGTCCTGCGGAGGTTCCACCATGGCGGCGGTCGGAGCGCGGTCGGCGATCGAGTCGAAGGCGTACACGCTCGGCTCGGGCTGACGGATTCCGTCTGCATCGACAAGCTGGACCTCGACCCGCGCCGGGCCTCGGCTCGTGAACTCGATGATCCACACGGCAGGATCCGTCGGATCGGCCACGGGCTGGAACACCCGCCGCTGCGAATGCTCCATATGCTCGGAACGGTCTGAAGCAGCCGGGTTCTGCGGCGTCCGTGCGTCGTGCGACCGATTCGCCGCGAGGCCATCATCGGGCTCGGACCCAGGTTCGGATCGAAGCACGGCACTGCTTGCACCCGCCACCGCTGGCGGCGTCCCGGCGGTCGGATCGGTGCGTTCCGCCGCCTCCGTGGACTCCGCCGAACTTGCATCGGACGCGCCCCCTCCGGAAACGTCGGCTTCGGCGCCCGCTTCGCCCGTGTCGCCCGTGTCGCCGATCATCCAGACAGCCGGAACCTCCGAGTCGACCGCGATCGGCCGCGACAGCACGAGCGACAGCCGGACCCTGCTTCCTTCAAGCAAAGGTTCGCGCGGCGTGGCACGCGAATCCAGCCCGGTTCCGAGCTGCTCGCTTCGGGCCGGAACCACGCGGCGCGCGTACTCCGGCGACTCGACCGACAGGGTCGCCGACACGATCGCGGGCGGCTCGATCAGCCGGATCGATCCGATCGCCGACTCGGCATCGCGGGTCAGGAACACGAACTCGAGGCGGTCGCCATCGGCATCGACGAGCCGCGAGTAGTCACCCGAGGGTTGTCGCGAGAGCGCGACCTCGGTCCATCCGGACGCCTGCGGGCCGCCGTCGGCCGAACCCGCGTCGCCCAGGGTTCGGTAGCGGACGAACACGCGCTCCGCTCCGACATCGCCCTTGGTCAACCTCGCCCGCAGCTCGATCGGCGCGCCCTTCGGCGCGACCGACGTACCCGTCATGAGGCTCTCGACCGCCGTGCGCGCCGGCCACGAGGCGCCGGACCACGGCGTCAGCACGCGCCTGAGCGCGATCGTCGCGTAGGCGGGTTCTCGAAGCGCGAAGACCACCGAGCCTGCGAAGCACACGCACGCTGCCAGAACGCGCAGCAGGGTCGGACGCAACCGAAGCACCTTCGCGAAGTCGACTCCCTTCGCCCGTTCATCGAGATTGCGGACGGCAAACGCCGCAAGCTCGTTCGTCCGCGACAGTCCCGTGAGTTCGAAGTCGACCGCCGAAGCGAGATGGCCGGAAAGCTCCGGCCGCTGGCGTTCGATCCGCTGCGCGATATCGATCGCACGCGGTCGGAAGCGAAAGGCCGGAATCAGGAACTTCCTGACGTCGATCACGATCAACGCCACGATCGCGCAGAGGACGACGCCCCGCAGCAGCGCGGGAAACCGCACCAACGCGTCGACCGACGCCGCGACCCAGATCGACACCAGTGCGAGCACCGCCAGCGCCGAGATCGCCGCGACGATGCGGAGCACGCGCGCACGGAACGCGATGCGTTCGACCGCGCCGACCGCATGGCTTCGGGCGGGCACGGGCGCGGAGGATGTGTCGTGACTTGCCTTCATCGATTCGGTATCCGCTTCATCGACCCCTGCACGCTCAGACGAGCCTCAGCAGCCTCCTCCCGGTCCATTCGACCGCCAGCAGCACGAGCAGCGCCGCGAATGCAGCCGACGTATCCCAGATGGTCCGCCGGACGCTCTCGTCGATCTCCCGGGCGCGAAGCGGCAGGAGCGACGGAAGTTCGCGCAGCCCGCGACCGTCGAGCATGCGGCCGCCCGAGCGGTTCGCAAGCGCCTCGAGCAGTCCGTGATCCGCGTCCCCGCGCCGGAGCTCGTCGTCGATGCGCACGACCTCGAACGCCGCCTTCGCGGAACCGAACGCAGGATCGCTCGCGACGGCCTCGAACGCGCCCAGCCTGTCCGTCGGCATGATCGCCGTCGCCTCGCTTCCCTCGCGCGCGAGCTCGATGCGCGCGACCGGCGCGCCCGATGCATCGCGGATCTCGACAGGCACCATCGCGGGTGCGTTCGCCGCGGTCTCCTCGTCCTTCAGCCGCACAGAGACAAGCACCGACTCGCCCGGCGCGACGCGCGGGGGCGACACCGACAGAACCGCGCGGGCGTCGTCGCTCGCGAGCGCCTCGCGGGCAAGCAGCCTCACGAGTGGAACCCAGAACCGCTCGGGATACCGTTCGCCTTGTCCGTATCGCCACCGCCAGATCTCGTCGGTCGCGACGTAGACGACCTCGCCCGCGCCGAAACGCATCCGGATCACGGCCGCGCTCGGCTCCTGCGCCGACGCACCGGCACCTCCGGCCTCGGCGAGCGCCTCGGCGGTCGGCTTCAGCCGCGCGCGCGGCACGAGCTGCACGAAGCGGAGCTGCGGCCACGACAGTCCGCGATCGGAGAGCTCCTCGGGCCATCCCGTCGGATCGTCGGTCAGCCGCAGGACGCCCAGCCGCGCCGCCGTCTCGGTCGGCCGGATCAGGCTTCCGCCCGTCCTCGTCTCGAGGGCGAGCGGCGGCCTGAACGGGATGAGGTCGGCAAGAACGGTTCCTTCCCACGACGTCGGCGTCGAGCGGTCGCCGCCGATCCACAGCAGTCCCGCTCCCCGCTCGCTGACCTCGCTGCGGATGACCGCAAGCTGCTCGGGCGAGAAGTACCCGCTCGGCACATCGCCTATCACGAAGATGTCGTAGCGCCCGAACTCCTCCTTGGTGCGTGGAATCCGCGCGATCGGCATGTTGCCCTCCTGCGCGAAGTCGCGGTCCGCGGACAGGAGCATGATCGAGCTCTCGACGTCTTCCTCGCGCAGGAGCAGGTTCTTGAGATAGCGGTACTCCCACCGAGAGGTTCCCTCGATGTAGAGCAGCCGAATCGGCCGGTCGACGAGCTCGACCGTCACCGAACGCGCGTTGTTCTCCCGCACGAGATCGGCGCGCTCCGTCACCAGCTCCGCGCGCACCGTCCGCCCTCCGACCGCTTCGGTCACGAGATCGAGGATGACGACCGCTTCCGCGCCGCCGGAATCCTCGACCGGCTTCCGCGCGATCTCAGCCCCGGTCTCCGCATCGACCAGCCGCACCGCAAGCAAGCCTTCGGTTCCGCCGCGGTCGACGCGCACTTCGACCGGAACGCGGTCGCGCACGAACGCGCGCGCCGGCGCCGTCGCCGTCACGATCGCCGCATCTCCGACCGGATCCTTCGCGCCAAGCGCGACCGCGAAGACCTTCACGGAATCGCGTTCGAGCCGCCGCTGCGTCTCCGCCGACACCGGCACGATCGACCGGCCGTCGGAGACGACAAGCACTCCGCTCACCGGCCTTCCCGCGGCGCGCGCGAGCCCCTCGCGGATCGCGCCATCGAGATCGGTCCGGTCCCCGCCGGCTTCGCCGAGCTCGGGGAGCACGCTTCCGCCGTCGGCAACGTCGCGCCTGTCGAGCGTGAACACGCCGCCTGCAAACCCGACGAAGTCGATGTCCTTGTCGCGTGCGATCGCCGCGAGGGCGGGCTCGCCTTCCTCGAGGAGCGCGACCAGCTGCTCCGCGCGCGAGCGGCCGTCGGGACCATCCTCGATCGAAAGCGACTGGCTGCGGTCGACGAGCACGATGAGCCTGTCGCGTTCCACTCGGGTGCGCTCGAAGCGGACCGATGGACCTGCGATGAGCACCGCAAGCAGCACGACCACCGTCGCCCGCAACGCCGCAAGCGCGCCGCGCGCGACGCGCGACGATGCGGTTCGACCCGACGACAGCCTGCGATAGCTCCACCAGCCGATCACGCCCGCGCCCATGACGATGAGGAACCAGACCCACGTCGCGACGGGCCGTTCGAACACGAACGTCATCGCCTGCGCGTCGGCGGGAACGCGCTCGCCGAGAATCCACTCGACGCACGCGCGGAGAAGCGGCGACCGGGACGTCATCGCCCGCCTCCGACCGGAACGCGCTCGGACTGAGACGGTCTTGCGGCGCCGCCGCGCGGACGAACTCGCCCGACGGTCTCCACGATCTCGCCCGACTTGCCGGCGCGCACGAGCGACGCATGCGAGAAGATGCGGCTGAGGAATCCCTCGAAGAGGAGCGCGGCCAGCGCGAGCACGAGCAAGAGGAACGGGATCCGGCCGTCAGCGCCTTCGCGCGACCGGGCCTGCTCCGCGCCGCTTTCGCCCGCCGCATCGGCACCTCTCGCAGCCGCGCCGTCCGCCGCCGCGACCGCCGCGATCCGCACGGCGCCGCTTCCGGCGAACGCCGCGCGCACCGCCTCTTCCTCGACCGGCGAAAGCACAAGGCTCGACGAAGGCTGGTTCACCACCAGCAGCGAACCCTCGTCGCCGCGAAGCACGCCCGCCGCGCGGATCGGCTCGACCGAACGGCCATCCTGCTCGACGACCGTGACCGACCCGTCCGCTGCCCGCAGCCGGGTGCCGGGCTTCCCCCGCGCGCGCGCGCCGACGGGAATCCCGTCGCGAACCGCCGACATCTGGAGCGCGGTGCGGACCGTCTCCTGGAAGAGCGGGACCATCAGCGGCTTCACGGGAAGGTTCGTCCACGCAAGCTCGGGCGCGGCCGCGAACGCGACCACGAGTCCGCCAGTCGTCCCGTCTCCGCCATCGGCGGCCGACGTCGACTGCGCGACCATGAACGGCGCACCGTCCGCGAACGCGAGCACCACATCGGCTGCGTCAGCTCCTTCGATCGAGAGCGACTTCGTCACCGAGACGGGTGCGAGAAGCCCCGAGAGTTCGGGGCGGATCGACGCGAGGATCCGGTTCGCAGGCTGCTCTTCGGCAAGCAGCCTCGGCGTCGCCGAGTCCTGCGCCTCTGCGCCGATCGCGAACGAGACTCCGATCCGCGGAAGGAGCATCGGGCTCCAGGACTGCGCACGCGACTCGCCCGCCGGCAGCAGCACGGCGACGCCGCCCGCGCGCACGAATGCCGCGAGCGCGTCGACGGATGCCTGCGACAGAAGGTCGGGACGCGCGACCACCACGGCATCGAGGCCGAGCAACGCGCGCGCGTCGCAGGCCGCGGGGTCGATGTCGCGCACGCGCATGCCGGAACCGATCGCGGGCGAGAGCGCGCGGGAGACCCAGAGCGACGACGGAATCCGATCGAGATCCGCGGCATCGAGCGCGCCGCGGCGGCCGATCACGCCGACCTCCACCTCGTCGCGGACATCGACGACCGTCCACGCCTTGTTCCCGGCGGGCAGCGCGTCATCCTCAAGACCGACCTCGATGACGGCGCGGCGCGACCCGGTCGAACCCGCCGCAAGCGGAAGAAGCTGAAGCTCGACGGACGCCTCCGTCTGTCCGCGTTCCCACGCGACCTTGCGCGGCGCCGCTGCCGCGAAGCCCTCGCCGCTCACCCGCACGACGGTGTCTCCCGCATCGAGCGACGAACCTTGGCGCGCGATCTTCACGCGCGCCGAAACGGTGCCGCCCCACGGCGCGGTCCGCGCCTCGACGTCGGCGACGTAGGCGTCGAGCGGCGCATCGCGCACGGGCGGAAGCGCCACGATCTCGAAGCCCGTCCGCGTGGGCGCGGCGCCGGCCTGCTGCTCGATGCCGCGCAGCGAACCGGCGCGGAACGCGCTCGCCACGACGATCGTCGCCGCCGCTCCCGCGGAGCCGCCCGCCGCGCCCGACGGTTCCGCCGTGATCGCCTCGCGCGCGAGCGCGACCGCGCGGGGAAGATCGCTCGGCGACTCGCTCGGCGCGATCGACTCGAGCACGCGCCCGAACTGCGCTCCGTCGCCTGTCGGCGCGAGCAGGACGCGGGGCGGCGTCGAGGCGAGCACGATGCCGACGCGGTCGCGCGATCCGCGCGCGTCGACCAGCTTCGACGCCTCGGCGCGAATCCGGTCGAGCTCGACGTCCGCTCCGCTTCGCAGCGCGCTCGTCGTGCCGTCGTCGACGACGACCATCCATGTGCGCGGCGCATCGCCGAGCATGCCTCCGCTGCCGAGGAACGGCACCGAAAGCCCGAGCCCGACGCAGAGGACCGCGAGCGCCCGCAGCGCCAGCACCAGCCACTGCTCGAGCTTGAGCCGCCGGTTCGTGCGGCGCACGGCCTCGCGCAGCAGATCCATCGCCGCCCAGTCGAGCGGGATTCGGCGGCGGCGGAACAGGAGATGGATGACGATCGGAAGCGCGATCGCTCCGACGGCGGCAAGCGCGATTCCGGGGTGCAGGAAGTTCATCCGCCGCGCCTCCCCGCGAAGCTCATGCGGCGGTCAAGCAGCGCCGCGAGCACAGGGCCGACCGACTCGTGCGTGTCGCAGATGAGCGCATCGGCGCCGAACCCGCGCGCGAGGCGGTCGACGCCGTCGACATGCGCGCGCAGCAGTTCGAGATACGCAGAACGCACCGCGCGCGGGTCCGCCTCGATGCCCGTCTCGCCCTCGAGGCCCTCGAAGAGCGCGGGCGTGTCGATCTCGAAACGGATCTCCTGGCGATCGAGCGTCTGGACGAGCATCGCGTCGTGCCCGCGGTGCGTCAGCCGCGCGAGCGCGCCGCGCAGGTCCTCGAGCGGCATCAGGAAGTCCGACACGATCACGAACAGCGCGCGGTTCTGGACGCGCGCGACCATCTGGTCGACCGAACGCCCGATCTGCGCGCGTCCCTTGACCGGCTCGCCGCTCAGCGCGCCGACGATCGCGCGCCACTGGTCGCGCTGGCTCGAGCGCTTCACCTGCGAACGCAGCTCCTCGTCGAAGAGGCCGAGCCCGACCCGGTCTCCCTGGTGCAGGCAGAGATACGCCATCGCGGCGGCAGTCGCCGTCGCGTGGTCGAACTTCGTCCAGAGTCCGCGCACGCGGCTCGCGTCGGTGCCGCCCCAGCCCTTCTTCACCGGCAGCGTGCCGAAGCGCATCGAGCTCGAGCGGTCGACGAGCACGATCACGTCGAGGTTCGTCTCCTGCACGTAGCGCTTGACGTACATCTTGTCGGTGCGCGCGAACACCTTCCAGTCGATCTGCCGGATGCTGTCGCCCGGCGCGTACTGCCGGTGCTCCGCGAACTCGACCGCGAGGCTCTGGTACGGCGAGCGGTGCATGCCGCTCATCACGCCCTCGACGATCATGCGCGCGCGCAGCTCGAACGGAGCAAGCTGGCCGAGCGTCTCGGGCGCGAGGTACTGCTCGGCGCGGAGCGCCCGTTCGCTTGGCCGTTCACGCGGACGGCCGTCGTTCATGTCGCGGTCCGGGTCCAAACGCTGCCTGCTCCTGGCGGAAGCAACCGCCATGCTTCCTCAAACACGCTTCCTCGAACACGTCTCATTCCACCGCGCTCAGCGCACGACGCTCTCGAACTCGCGCGACGCACTGCCGCCGCGCACGCTCTCGAGGATGAGCTTCACGACGTCGTCGGCCTTCACGCCGTCGGCCTCGGCGTTGAAGTTCGTCACGATGCGGTGGCGCAGCACCGGAAGCGCGATCGAGTCGAGATGCGCGATCGTCGGCTTCTCCGCACCTTCGAGCAGCGCACGCGCCTTCGCGGCAAGCACGAGGAACTGGCTCGCGCGCGGCCCGGCGCCCCACGCGAGGTAGTCGCGGCAGACCTTGATCGCCTCTCCCTCCTCGCGCACGCGCGTGGCGCGCACGATGCGGATCGCGTGGCGCAGCACGTCCTCGGAGACGGGGATCTGCCGCACCAGCGCCTGCATGCGCACGATGTCCTCGGCCGACAGCACCGGCGCCGGATCCGAAAGTCCCGTCGACGTCGTCCGCGCGACGATCTCGAGCTCCTCCGCCTCGGTCGGATAGTTGACGCGGATGTTCAGCATGAAGCGGTCGAGCTGCGCCTCGGGCAGCGGATACGTGCCCTCCTGCTCGATCGGGTTCTGCGTCGCGAGCACGAAGAACGGGTTCGGCAGCCGGTACTGGACGCCGTTCACCGTGACCTGGCGCTCCTGCATCGCCTCGAGCAGCGCCGACTGGGTCTTCGGCGGCGTGCGGTTGATCTCGTCGGCGAGCACGATGTTCGCGAAGATCGGCCCCTTCACGAAGCGCAGCATGCGCGAGCCGCTCGCCTTGTCCTCCTGGATCACCTCGGTGCCGGTCATGTCGCTCGGCATCAGGTCGGGCGTGAACTGGATGCGCGAGAACTGGAGGCTCAGGGTCTTCGAGAGGCTCGACACCAGCAGCGTCTTTGCGAGGCCCGGCACGCCCTCGACGACCGCGTGGCCGCCGCAGAGGATCGCGAGCATCGCCTGCTCGACGACGTCGTCCTGACCCACGATCGCCTTGTGGACCTCGCGGCGCACGCGTTCGATCGCCCTGCGGACCTCGGCGACCCCGACGACGAGGTCGGGCCAGGTCGGCGACAGCGCGGGCTCGGAGATGGCCCACTGGTTGGAAGGCGTGGCGTTCGACGGGTGGTGGCTGCTGGTCGGGTCCGACATGGTGGAGGTGCCTCTCTGTATCGCCCTGGATCCCCTCTGTCTTCGGCTTCGGCGAGCCCCTCGGGACACGCCGTTCATGGAGAAAACCGAAGGTTGCCCCGTTCGGCTCGGCGAAGGGGCGGAAATCCCGAGGTCCGGCCGAACACGGCGGCCTCGGACACGATTCTGCCGACCGACGGCCGCCCCTCCGAAGCGCGCCCGACCACCGCCGACCGATGGCCCAACCGCCGTTCCTCGGCCGCGTTGCGCGTAGCCTGCGAGTATAGGGTGAGCCTCGACGCGCCATGCCCGAACTTCCCGAAGTCGAACATCTCCGCCGGTCGCTCGATCCTTGGGTCGTCGGTGGTCGGTTCGGGCGCGTCTCGGTGCGGCGACGCAGCGTCGTGTCCTTCGCGACCGACCGCCTTCGCGCCGATCCCGAGTCCGCGCTGCTTTCGAACGCGGCCATCGTCGCCACGCACCGTCGTGGAAAGCAGATGGCGCTCGAGGCCGCGACCGGCCGCGTCCTTGTGATCCAGCTCGGGATGACCGGTTCGGTCACGATCGAGCGGGGCGCTCACCCGCGCGGCATCGACGCGAAGCACAGGCACGTGATCTGGGAGTTCACGCCGGCCGCATCGGCCACATCGGCGCTCCCCGACGACGGAGGCGAGACCGATCGACCATGGCGCCTCGTCTTCCGCGATCCCCGAAGGTTCGGTGGCCTGACCGCCTACGAATCGGTCGAGGCGCTCGGAGAAGTCTGGTCGACTCTCGGCCACGACGCCCTGCGCGCAAGCGGACGGCTGCTCCGCAGCAGTCTCGACCGCTCCACCCGACCGATCAAGGCGGCGTTGCTCGACCAGGCCGTCATCGCCGGCGTCGGGAACATCTACGCCGACGAGTCTCTCTTCGCTGCCGGCATCCATCCGCTTCGGACATGCAAGTCCCTTCATCCCGAGGACTTCCATCGCCTCGCCAGCAAGATCCGCCTGACGCTCTCCAGGGCGGTCCGTGCCGGCGGCTCGACCCTTCGGGACTATCGCGACGCCTTCGGCGAGCCCGGGGACGCCGTCCAGGAGCACAAGGTCTACGGCCGCGCCGGCCAACCATGCCCCAGGTGCCCGGCCCGCCTCGAGGGACTGCGCGTCGGCGGCCGCGCGACGGTGTTCTGCCCTCGCTGCCAAGACCTTGGCTCGGACTTATCCACAAAATTGGACGCGTAGGTTCAAATGTTCGGATCCGCGATATCCACAATTCTCACGTGGGTCCCTGCATGGGTCTGGCTGCCGAGAACCAGGAACGCAAGGAGCGGGAACCTGTCTCGAATTGAAGAGACCCATACATGAGATATATCTCTTCTTACCTAGATAAAGACCCTGTCCATTCGTGGATTCCAGAGAACAGAACACCGTAAGTGTCAATCATACAGACACTTACAACACACACCCCACCGCTGGGAAACTGACAACTGGCTGTCGATTGAGGTCGCCTTCGTCCGAGTCCGGCGCTGATCCGCTTCGGAATCGCCAGCGAAGGTCCGAGCGGGGTTGTCCACATGTCTGCAAAGGCACGTGCGCAGACAGTATCCAACAGGATGTCCACAGAGCGGATGAGTCAGCGTGACGCACGCTGCAGGAGGTCCTGCTCGATGCGGTCGACCTCGGCCTGGAGCTTCTGGTCAAGCCCGGCCTTCTCCTCGATCGTCCGGACCGCGTGCATGACCGTGGTGTGGTCGCGGCCGCCGAAATAACCGCCGATCTCCTCGAGGGAGAAGCGCGTGTGCTTGCGGGCGAGGTACATGCAGACCTGGCGGGGCATCGCGATCGACTTGTGCCGCCGTTTCGAGAGGAGGTCGATCAGCTTGACGTCGTAGAAGCGCGTCACGCTCTCGATGATCGACTGGAGGCTCGGGGCGTTGCCGCTCCGTGCCGCGACGTCGCCGTCGATCGCCTGCTTGGCAAGCTCGAGGGAGATCGGCTGCTTGTTGGCCAGCGCAAAGCCGCGGATGCGCGTGAGCGCGCCCTCGAGCTCGCGGATGTTGGTGTCGATCTTGGCCGCGACGTACGACGGCACGTCGTCGGGAAGGTCGAGCCCGTGCAGCGTGGCCTTCGACTTGACGATCGAGACCCGCGTCTCGAAGCAGGGGCGTTCGATCCGCGCGACCATCCCCGCCGAGAACCGGCTGGTGAGCCGCTCCTCGAGGTCGGGGATCTCGTTCGGCGGCGCGTCAGAGCTCAGGATGATCTGCTTGCCGAGCTGGTAGAGCGCGTTGAAGGTGTGGAAGAACTCCTCCTGCGACTGCTCGTTCTTGGAGAGGAAGTGGATGTCGTCGATCACCAGCACGTCCGCGGTGCGGAAACGGTTGCGGAAATCGGTCATCCGGCCCGCCTTCACCGCCTCGTGGAAGAGGTCCATGAACGCATTGCACGAGATGTAGCAGAGGCGGAGGGTCGGCTGCGCCTTGAGGAGCGACTGGCAGATCGCGTGCAGGAGGTGGGTCTTGCCGAGACCGACGCCGCCATGGATGAAGTAGGGGTTGTAGGCGCGCGACGGCTTGGCCGCGACCGCGAGCGCGGCGGCGTGGGCGAGCCGGTTGCCGGGGCCGACGATGAACGACTCGAAGTTGTAGTCCGGGCTCAGGACCATCTGCTCGTCGAGCCACGCTGGACGCTCGCCCGACTCGTCGTCGGCGGTCGCGGCGGTCGCGGTCGAACCGCGATGGACGCCCGCCTCGATCTTGACCTCGTCGTTCGGGCTTACGAAACGGACCACCAGCAGCCGGCCTGTCACGTTCTGCGCGGCCTCGGTGAAGTGCGTGCCGCAGCAGCGCTGGAGATACCGCAGCTGCACGGGCTCGCGCACCACGAGGCGCAGCACGCCGTCGCGGATCTCGGATGGCTCGATGTCGTCGAACCAGTGCCTGCAGATGTCGGGATGGTTCTTCCGCAGGTAGTCGACGAGCGACTCGCGGAAACCTGGCTCGATTCTCTGCATCGATCCTCCTGCCGCGCCCGACGTGGGGGCGGCGATTCCGCTCCGCTGCGGTGCAGCGGAGCGGCAAGCGTTCTTGGTTCGTCAGTCGATCCACGACGTCCCACCGTCCTGGATCACCCACGGGGCGCAGACGATAGAGCGTCCTGCCGACCCCGTCAATCGCCCGAGGAACTGGCCTGCGGCGCGGTGGGAGCCTGCGGCGCGTCGGAAGCCTGCGATGCTGGCACCGCCGGCTGCTGTGCGGCCTGCGCCTCGGCGAGCTGCCTTTCGTATCGCATCCGGTTCGAGCGGTGGTCCATCAGGAGATGGATGCGCGCTGCGTCCGGTCCGGCGAGCGCCTCGATCCTCTCGCGGGCGTAGTGGATCGTCGTTCGCCGCGAGGCGTGCACGAGGACGATCGCGTCCGCCTTCCAGACGGGAAGGAGCCGGATGATGTCGTCGATGTGCAGGTGCATGCCCGTGCGGGCGCGATCGGCGTGGTCAGGCTCGAAGAACGTGCACTCGCTGATCACGATCTTCGCCTCGGCGAACTCGTCGCGGACGAGGAACTCGCCCGGGGCCGTGTCGCCCGTGTACGCCACGAGCGGAATGTCGAGCTGCCGCGTGATCTCGAAGCCGCGCGAGCGGAGTTCGCGCAGCTTCTCCTGGGGAAGATCGTGGAACTCCTCCTTGAGCTTGCTGCGCTGCTCGAGCACGGCGAATCCCAGGCTCGGCACGGTGTGGCGCGTCGCGATGGCGCGGAGGCGGATGTTGTTCTTGATCGCGAAGTCCTGCTCCGGAGC
>Ga0172372_10007572_pt1 | contig 14550 bp, 11 predicted proteins | sample LakKiv5m_2_FD_114544 | JGI IMG/M metagenome (GOLD analysis project Ga0172372, IMG submission 114544) | Freshwater microbial communities from Kabuno Bay, South-Kivu, Congo - kab_092012_9.5m | ecosystem: Environmental > Aquatic > Freshwater > Lake | place: Democratic Republic of the Congo...
CGAGGTCGACCTCTCAGAAGATTTCTTCACTCAAGAACCAGAGATCGATACCTCTGAGCTGAACTCTTTTGATTGCACCCGTACAGATATCGATGCCACCATTACTCTTGACTTTACCAGCCCAGCTTTACAGGCTAAGCTTTTCACTTGCCAGACTGGTACCTTGAGTAATCTGGACTTCTGTCAAGCCGATGCGGATGTCAATGCTGCCGCGACAAAAGCATTTAACGAATGTTCTTTTTAGGGGAATTTTTAATTGGTTTCTAAAAGCTGCATCTCTAGGGCAAGAGTTTTATTCTTGCCCATACTTTTGTTCTTAGCTACTGGCTCAGCTCAGGCCGAGATATCGCTCGCTCAAAAAATAAGGAATTACATTAAAAAGCAGGCCAACCAGGGAACTCTGCTCTTTAAACTTCCTCTCCTATCGAAAGCTGTAAACACCCGCAAGACTTCTCAGGCCAATATCAACCAAACCTCTGGCACGCCACCCCTCCTTATCGATATACCAGAAACATCAATTAAAAATCTTTTCTGGGCTCCCGGCGTCATCGATGATCTTAACTCTGGCAGCCCCTCACAGAATAGCTGCAATCAATTTTTTGGTGGACAAGGCGATGGCCAATCGGCAGGGAATGGGGCTTGTAGGCTCGCACAGAATCTTGGATTTTCCTTCCAGGCCGCACTCGAGGGTGCCAACTCTTTCTGTTACCTTCAAAAAATGGGCAATGCTCCCGCAGGCGTAACTGTAAACGGGGCATCTTCCGTAAAAAAAGCTCTGGTTCCTTTTGATGACACGGCTACAAAATTAGTTAGAATTCAGGTAACTGGGTTCAATAACGGCGGAGGTGGTAATAACTCAAGGAATATCTTCTTGGGAATTGCTGGCAAAGAAACAAACAAGAATAATAATAATCTCTATGAGCATAGTCTGTTTATCTGTAACGATAACGATGTCGCTGAGGGCTTAGAGAGAGCTGTCATAAAGAGAAATCTGGAGTATACAATCTCCAATCTAGGCTCGCGACCCGGACAAGGCACAAATTCAAGCTTGATCTCTTCAAAGGTTACTCTGGACGGAGACAGTAAGTTAGCTTTTAACTCCAACACCGACAAAGATGTGTCTCTTGCCTCTCTAGGAGGCGGTTGCACTTCCCGCAAGGTCTATATGTTTCTAAAAAATGGCAAAATCACGCAAAAATCTAGGGAAGATTGCTCATCCAATCTGAGAAAATCATATTCTATTATGCGATATACCGGCGCTAATATAAAGAGTCTGAGATTCCGAGAGGGTGCTACCAAAGACGAAAATTTTGAAACAATTACTGAATTTCGGAGCGGTAGATATGTATCCGCTCCAACTAATAATGAATTTAACGACGACCTGCAGATAGTGGATATTCCCTCCGATCCCTTCTACGTCGCTCCACCAACTATTAATACATCAGAGCTCGATTCATTCGACTGCACTAGAACTGATTTTGATGCCTCGATAACGGTTAACATGAACAACGAACAGCTCAAAGAGCACGTTGACTCCTGCGAAAACAGAGCACTTGAAGGGATGGACTTCTGCAGGAATGACTCAGCAGTTGATAATGCTGACCAGAATTTTCACTCCCAGTGCAGCAATGCACCTTAACCCTTAGCCTTGCTTTATTCTCTTTATGGTGGCCTTAATTGCTATGCTACCACTATCGACCATCAAGAATCGGCGATTTAACTTTTTAGCAGCGACGCCAGTGGTGCCTGAGCCACAGAAGAAATCTGCCACCAGGTCTCCTGAATCAGAAGATGCCTCGATAACTCGCTCCAGTAATGCCACAGGTTTTTGAGTGGGATAATCGACTCTCTCTGGTTGATTACCTCTTAACGCTGCAATATCCCAAACATCACGCATCCCCACTAAATTGAATATCCCATTCTCATCTTCTTTTAATTCTATATTTTTGAAGCCATATTTGTGACTAAGGTACGATTTTTCTTTTGGTTGATTCCATCGAGCTAAGGTTCGGTCTTTAGTACAGAAGTGGAGAGTGTCGTGCTTCTTAGCAAAACCTAACTTTTGAGAATTGCCCCCCGTTTTATAAGACCAGATGATCTCATTTATATAATTATCCTGACCAAAGAGCTCCAGGAGCATTAGCTTTAGTTGAGAGGAGGTTCGGTAATCAGTATGCAGATAGAGCGCACCCCGTGGACTTAGAAGTTGATAAGCAATCATCAATCGCTCCCAGATGAATTGCCAATAACTTTTCTCTCCTTTTTTAAACTTATCTGAATAAGCCACGACTTTGCCGGTAGATCTCCCTGTATAAAAATCCTTTCCGGTTTTGAAAGGAGGATCCATATAAATTAAATCGATTTTGCCCGCATACTGCTTCAGCAGAGCCTGCATGACGAGCAAATTATCCCCCTGATACACCTGGCCTACTATTCTGCCCTTACTTATCTCGGAATATTTTAATGATTGTTTTAAATTTATAGGCTTTAATTGTCGCGGCACGGAGTCGCATCTATCAGCCCATGAAATGGTAAATTCCCCTTGAGCAGCGTCTACATCTAAAGCTCTTAAAGAATTTGTCATATAATTATTAACACTGATTAGCCCCAAAAGAGTTTAAAGAGAGCACCGCGAGCTCGCAATCCCTTTAAATTAATATCTCGCCGGTTGTCGAGCTCCAAGAACCTGATATTATAGTGTCATATGGGGAAAAGCAGTGATACTGAAAGGGAGCTGAAGGTTTTCGTACTAGCTTCCCACGCCAAAAAGCACCTAAATTTTAAAAAACTAAAAGCCTTTAAATTTTGGCAGAGCTATTTCTCAGATAATTCATTAGAGGCAGCCTTCCGAGTTGTGTATAAAACAAATAAAGACTTGCCACCTCTCAAGACTGGCCGGCTAAGAAAGGTAGAGATCTCAGGTAAGGGAACTAAATATTTCGCAACTTTTAAAGGGCCCTATCTTACCGAATTCAGCAGAGCTGAATACGAGCAGGAGATCTCTCCTCAGGTTTATGAGCTTTTATTACCGCTATGTCAGGGCTTTACGATCAGAAAGACCCGCTACCATTTGCCGGGATACATATACCTCGGTAAAAATAAAATTCCTGTTCAAGCCGAGATAGATCATCTAACGGATTGGTCAGATGAGTTTTATACCGTTGATATTGAGGTCACCAAGGATGCCCATGTAACCGCTTTAAGAAATGGCAATCATTCTTTCGACTTTATAAAGAGTGGTGCCGTAGACCTCACTCGGCAAAAAATGATCATGAGAAAAGCTTTAAGCATGAAGTTTTTAGCCAGGAACGGATTCGGTAAGGTAACCCAAAAGGCTGTAGATCAATTAAGTAAAAAAGCACCCAAATCAAATTTATCTACTAAATAGTTTTTGCGGGGAATAGGAATCTAGCTTCCTAATATTTGCTAGTTTTTCTGGGATCAAGCTCTCAACTCTCTGTTTTAATGAAGCTAATTTATACCCCAAGATCGGCACCTAAATTGCATACTAGAGAGAGGAGGACTACGCGTTTTAATAAAAATTCGTAGGACGGCTCAGGTTTGAATCGGAGGTTATGATTCGTAGTAGCCAGAGTGGCATCAGCCTTATAGATACACTTGTTGGGATAGCTATAGCGTCTGTTATGGCCTCAATCGCCGTACCATCGGTTGGATCCCTATTTGGTCAGATGCAGGCTAGCAACGACTTAAGAAAGCTTACCTCCATCCTAAGCGAGCTTCGCTCAGAGGCAATAAGAACCAAGACTAATGTTAGGATCTCATTCTTTGAGAGAGGGTACTCCTGGGATATCGGGGATGATGGAGTAGTTGATGGTCGAACCGATCTATTAAAGGCCTCGACATGGAGGGATGGAAACCCTCCCAGTATAGTCTTTAATGGCTTGGGCATCGCCCGGGGAATAGGGGAGGCAATGACGATATCAGTAAAAAATCGAAATAGATCACTTGAGTGTGAAATAAATTCTAATGGCTACATAAGCTTATGATGATTCGCTTGCAAACAAAATTACAATTAGAGAACGGCACCGGCCTCATAGAAAATATGGTCTCTTTATCAATATTAGCAATAGTCATTGCCTCGGTAACTTCGTCAATTTTTTTAACCATGCACGGTAACGCCGCATCGCGTTCCTATACCGCTATGATCTCAGAGATTCAATCGATGGTGGACGCCATGAGACAAGACGAATACACCAATCTACTTGATAAATTTAGGTCTCTATATACTTCAATCGACAACAATGAATCTGTAACTGAAAACATCTCTGGAATCGAATCGAATGCAAACTATGCGATTACATATACCGCCATAAAGAGAACCGCGAATACATTGCCCGAGGCGATAAGAATAAGATTTGTTGCCACTCACACCCAAGGCTCATTGGGTCTTTCAAACTCCACTTTTGAAACGATCATTGCGGGTGGCTCATGAGATCAAAAATTTCGTTTTTACAAAAGGAGTCGGGTTTTGGCCTTCCAGAGATACTAGTTAGTATTTTTATATTTGGAATCGTTTTAGTAACCGTGGGATCGTTCAATCGACTGACCTTTGGAACTCTTGGGGTGGAAAATAGAATCTCCTCCTCCATGAAAGAGCTAAGAAATGCAGTAACTTTACTGAGCACAGAATTACGTATGAGCTCTAGCATATCACCCTATATTCCCGGGAATTCACCTGCTCTTGCAAATTGCCTAAGCAATATCGATGCGTCGGCTACGACTGTAAGATTTATGGTGGTACATGACGACTCCTCTGCGAGCAACGGCATTCAACCGTATTATGTAGGATATTCTTACAATCCTGCCACCAGACAACTTTTAAGAGGAGAAATACCTGGAACCTCAACCGCAAATTGCAGCTTACCGAATGGTGACCCAACAGCTCAATCGGTCGCTAAAGTCATCGCTGATAATGTCTATCCCTGGGATAGCAATCAAGACGGCACCTCTGAGCCTATATTTTACTACTCAAATGGTACGCTGGAGGTTAATTTATCTATTACAGCCTCGGGGCCAAAGGGATTCAAGAGACGCCAGGGACTTAGTACTCTTATTTATACCAGAAGTGCCACATGATGTTGTTTAATAATAGTTCTGAGAGAAGTCATCATAATTTGGAAGCTGGGATCTCATTGCCAATCACCCTCTTCTTGGTTCTGGCAATCATGGCAGCATCTTCAATTTTTGCTGCGGTTGGCGTTCAGAATATTCGCGAAATGAAGTTAGCCCAATCCACCTCAGATAGTTTTTATGTTGCGGAGGGAGCTCTCCAAGATTTCATAGGACAGCTTGGAGTATACTCCCAACTTTGGAGAGAGAAGGTAAATTTAGAAAATATTCCTTTAAACTACACCCGATTTAATCCATCAACCTATACCTTAAACAATGGAGTTCCGAGTTGCCAGGGGCAAGCATGTCAGAGGCAGGTTTATCCGGTTGGAGGCGGACTACTAAAGAACTTCGGTCCACTGTCGGGAGACGGCCAGCTAGTTAATGTAGAGGCATCGATTACTGCTCAATTAAACCACAGCGCTCCTCGATCCCCAGATATCGTCCTTAATAACCGCGGCGCCTGGTATCAGGTTGAGAGACTCGACGAGTCTTCTCTTTCGGAGAATTCTATCGGTGCCGGATTAACAAATTATGAACCACACAATGGTGGTTACTCAGCTGTGAGATTTAGAGTAACGGCTGTTTCTAATAGACGATTAAAGGGTAAACTGGGATTATCAACCGTGGTAACTGTTTTGGAATTGCCCCCTACTTAATCTTATGAAGATATTACGCGCTGTGAAAACAATCAGGTTGATTGCTCTCTTTTTGGCAGCAAGTCACGGCGTCCAAGCTCAAACACCTGAGATTCCGGTTCTAGTTCACAAAGTAGCTACTGCGAAAACAATGTTCATCCTCGATGATTCTGGCTCAATGGCTGCTATCGTTGAACATCCTGAATTTAGCGCAACTGCTCCTGTAGCCACCAATACAGCAAATAATATTCCTGGTATTATATTTCGCCTTGAGTCTGGCGCTGCGGCGCCAACTAATTCTCAGATAATTAGACCAGTTCTAATCGAGTACAACTACCTCTATAACAATGTCTACACAAACTATCGTGGTCAGGTCACAGGAAATATTTATGAGACTGGCACTCTGTCAACCGCATCCGCGATTGATGCGATAGAGGACTTTGGATGCACCACGACCACAGGATATTGCTGCCCACCCGTTGGTAGCTGTACAAATACAAACGTCTACGGGATCAATAATTCGGTCCTATATTCAAACTCAACTATCAGAGGCTCATCTGTATTCTCAGTAAATAATCTCGCTAGAATTAATAATATAAACGTAACCGACACATCGGGTCATGAGTATCTCTACGTTAATGCGCACAGTAACTTGTACTATACAGTTCACAACAACTGGGGGAGCTATTGGGGCAGGTTTGACAGCGGAGGAAACCCCCTTACTTATAACACCAGAGTATTCACTTCTCCTGGGGCTACAGTAAAATTTAATAATCGTGAAGTCTTTTTATCCGCTGGGTTATACCGAATTGAGTACCTCCGCTGGATTTTTTATGGAGCAACTCCGGAACAACTCGCTACCCTGCCTGGCTACAGCCGGATGCAAATAGTTAAAGATGTGATGGAACGTTTAATTTTAGATAATCCCCCTGTAGCATTCGGTCTGGCAACGCTTAATGGATCCATGCATTCTCCAGGGTTACACTCTGGTTACCTAATGGACCAATGGTACACCCCTGAGGGTAACACCGATTCCGGACGACTACCGAAAATTAGAGTACCTATTGGCTCGTCCCCTGCGACATTAATCGCTGCACTTGATACAATCGGACCATCTGGCGGAACACCACTATCACACACATACATAGAAACCCTAAGGTACTTTCAGGGACAAACAGATAACGATCCTTACTGTAGTAATTGCCAATATGTCTCTCCCGTAACATCAGCCTGCGATGGTCACTTTGTAGTTCTATTAACTGATGGGCTACCAACTTCAGACTCTTCAAATTCGCTAGCAGGATCTTTCATTAATGGTAGTTGCGATGGAGTAGCAGACGAAGGTAGCGCTACCAATCAGGGCTGCTCCGGAACCACCTGTCCGCGATTCCTTGATGACGCAGCTTGCACCGCTTACAATCGGGACTTTAGTTCCTCTCTTCCCGGGCAGCAGAGAATTATTTCATATGCGGTGGGATTAGGGCTGGATTATGCATTACTTAATGATTTTGCTTCTGACGGTGGTACTGGTCAGGCATTAAGGGCTGATACATCAGATCAGATCTCCTCAACCTTACAAAATATAGTAACTAATATAGTAAATACCCCAGTATCTGGTGCTGGTGTCACCTTAGCAGAAAGCTTCGGTCAGACTGGTAGAGTCTATCGCCCTCGCTTTAGGGCAGATGTATGGCGCGGAAATATTGACGCCTTTCAATTCAGTAACGGATCTCTCCAATTCTTATACGACATGGGTGATATCTTAGAGGGTAGAAACATCTCCTCAAGTCCACGGAATATATTTGCAGGTTATGATCCTGATGGAGATGGTAACACCCGCTCAAGTATCAACTTCTCAACAACTAATGCAACTCAGCTAAGACCTTTATTATTTCACAATTTTATTAATAACATAGAATCTCCATCGCTATTACCAGCACCACTTTCCAATTTCTCTCAAAATACTGCCGCCATCAATTTGATAAATTTTATCCATGGTGCGAGCCAATCTGGGCTACGAATAAGAGACCAAGATACTGATGGCTTAGTCGAAAAACTTGGAGACATCGTTTACTCAAGACCGATTGAGGTTGGACCACGAAATGGAAACTACAATAAAATGGACGGTTATGCCGAATTTGTGGCCGGTCGAACTTCACAACCACATCTTCTTTTAGTAGGCGCTAATGATGGAAAGCTTCATGCTTTCGATACACAAGATGGCTCGGAATTGTGGGCCTATATTCCCTCAAGCCTACTTAAGCATTTAGAAAAGTTGGCAAGGCCTCAATATAATGTCGCCTATCGTAGATCTTATGTTGATGCTGATATTAACGTTGAAGACGCATTCGTGAATGGGTCATGGAAGACTCTGGCCATGTTTGGTCTTCGAACAGGCGGAACGACCTATACTGTTCTAGACATTACCGATAGAAGAAATCCGCAACTTCTATTTGAAGTTAATGCTGATACGGTTGCGGGGCAAAGCTGGACGACTCCGATAGTGGCTCCAAGCAATGGTCCTCTTATATCAAGCGACCCCAGTCAGTACACCTGGCATATGATAGTAGGGACCGGAGAAGCTAAAACTTCTAGCGGCACAAACATAGTGCTTTATAACCTTGCCAGCTCATCCCCAAGTCCGCAAACACTATCCTTGAATTCCTCGGATCCAGCTGGAACCAAGACTACAAGCATTCTCGCCGTGCAGACTGATGCTGACCTAAGTATAGATAGACTCTACGTAGGAACAGAATCAGGGGACCTTTACCGAATTAATACCACCGGCACCGTCTCCCAATGGACTAGGCACCGTGTTTACTCAGGCTCTTCATCTCAACCGATTACGGCGACTCCCACGGCTGTGCTAGTTGAAAATCCATTATTTAATCCAGATTCACAGGTGGGAATTGATACAAAAAAATTAGCTGTCGGAGTCTATTTCGGCACGGGTCGTTATGATACCCAGTCTGATATCTCAACCACGGGCACTACAACTCAATCTATTCTGGGCGTCTTTGATCCAGTAAATCTCGACCAAGATGACTACTCAGATACTCTAAGTGGATTAACTAAGGGGCAGTTAAAAAATCAATCCCTTAACTTTTTCGGCGCCATGAGACAGGTCGATGGAATTTACCGAATACCCACAAGCCAATCCGGATTTTATGTCGACCTTGCTACCTCCATCTCTTTAGGAACTGGTAGCTTCATCAATCCTGTCGGAATGGTTACTGAACCACCTGTGAACCTAAGAGGCGCACTCCTATTTTCTACTTTTTTACCTAATCAGGGACTCTGCGAATTAGGCGGTTACGGATTTCTTCAAGCGGTGAATTTTAGAACTGGAGGCGGAATTGCTGCCGACTATTTAACAAATGGCAAAGAGCCAACCTATAATGGTGGAATTCCTGATGCTGACGCCGATGGCGACATAGACCAGGCCGATCTCCAGGCAGTATATAATTCTGGAAAAATAATGCCTCTTTTTGACGCTCGCGTAGAATCAATAAATATGAGTCTACCCAATCCATATGTGATGAACGGTTCACTTGAAGCAAACGATATTAGACTCCATCAAAGTAATGGTGGTTTTATTTCAAATGTAACGTCTTTAGGGAATACAGGAGCGCCTAGCGCTCCATCTGTATTGTTTAGTGATGGTCAGATCGTTATTCAACCAGCCTATCCAGTTCCTCCCACAGTCGGAGCTGGCGTCACGCCATCAGCATCGGTGCCCCCACCTACCACTATAAAGATTAATATCTATAATATAGTGCCGAATATTTTAAGTTTTCATGAGATAACCGAATAATTTTATGAACATTACAATCAGAACGCCTCACAAAATATTTTTAATTATTTTTATTGCCATTCCTTCAGCCTTTTCTGAGAACGGTCTCAGTCTGCAGGATCAAGCAATTCAGGTTCGAAAGCAGATTGAAGCAGGACCGCCCAGATTCTCCCTTATTGGGAAGATAGAGAAGGGGGCTCAAAGTGAATACTCAGTTAACCATGAGGATTTTATTATCGATTCGAACACTCGCATCTCAGGCAGTCTTACAATTGGAAGATCAGCTACGGTAATGGGGGATAGAATTGGCGGGCGCAATTACGCCAAAAAGATTACTGTGGATGCGGGCTCAGATGCTGAATCACAGGACTCTAATGAGCAAGAAAGGCTTGCCGAAGCTCCTATCTTGGGAGATGGACCTCAACCCTTAAGACTACCATAATAATTTGTCCCCTCAGGTTTATCTTTGACCAGATCTCTTTAACTCGAATATACTGACCACATGAAAATATTACTTACAAATGATGATGGATTTGATGCTCCAGGACTAAGGACTTTGTTTGATGTATTTAGAAGCTGTCCTGATGTTACGGATCTGATAGTAGCTGCCCCAGAGAGGCAGCAAAGCTGCACGGGAACCTCGCTAACACTACATAAGCCACTCCGCCTCAGTAAAGTTGAAGATAATTACTTCAGAGTAAATGGATCTCCTGCTGACTGCGTGACGCTAGTGTGTGGCTTAATTAAAAAAGATCAAATAGATTTAGTTGTCTCCGGTATCAACGAGGGTCCAAATCTTGGTACTGATCTAATTTATTCAGGTACAGTTTCTGCTGCTATTCAAGCATCCATCATGGGTATAAAAGCTATGGCGGTATCTCTCGGTACTTTTAAACCTTTAAATCCAAATTATCGTTTTGTTGCCGAGACCGCTCTTGATTGGGCTAAAAAGTTGCGAGCAAATTCCTTGCCAGATAGAACTTTTTTAAATCTTAACGTTCCACACATAGAACCGAGAATCGATGGCAGACCTCCTAGCATCAATACTAAGGTAACCAAACTCGGAAGAAGGACTTATGATTTTCAGCTCGAAGCCAGAATGGATCCTAGGGGACAACCTTACTACTGGAACTGTGGCAAGCCCATAGGTCACTGCGAGCAAAAGGATACCGACTGCTCGTCTATAGACGAGGCATGCATATCGGTAACTCCAGTCCAACTTGACATGACTGACCACGAAGCATTGAAGATTGTTTCAAATTGGTGAGAAATGCTCTCCAGACCTTTTAAAAAATTTCTAGGCGAAGATAGAATCGGCGAGCTGTTTGAGGCATATGTCTCAAATTCCTCTAAGGATGTACCGACGTCCGTAAGTTATGTAGGAATGCTAGCCGCGATAGGAATCTCATTGCTGCCCGCAATGTCCCATCTTCTAGATATCTACAAAGAGACGGTTGATATAGTAAGTGTCTTCGTGGGCACTGCCACTGTATTAGCAATACTTTTTAGGGTTTCACATAAGATTTCATTTTCATCAGTAACTCGCTGGAGATCCAGCCTGTCTCTAACCCACACCGCCTTTGCGCTAGGAGCAATTCCTACGGCCTTTGTGCTCGTCTTTAATCCAACCAGCCTATTGCCACCGCCAGAAATCATGGGCGAGGAGAACATAAATAGCACCGTGATTAGAAATCTCTCTACGTTCATCGTTCAAGTCTCGGTCTGGGCGGGTCTTACCGAGGAGTTTATTTATAGGGGTCTTTTAATATCGGCTCTCAGACGCTCCCCTATGTTCGGGATGAACCAAATCAATAAAGATAAGGTAGCAATCCTGGTCAGTGCTGTTATCTTTGGATTTAGCCACTATATGCTTTGGGGACTACCTGCCTCCCTGACCTTGACCGGACTAGGTCTAGGTTTCGGGATTGCCTACATTGCTATAGGTGAGTTGATTCTCCCGCTAATAGTCTACCATATAATATTTGATATCCTAAGCTTGAGCTTCGCCTTCCTCGCTTATAAGATGTAGCTCTCAAAGAAGTTCCTTGAGTAGCTCATAATGTCGAATTCTTTAAAAATCACCCATGCTCGCGAGAACAATCTCAAAGACATTAATGTCGAGATTAAACATGATGAGCTGACCGTAATAACGGGTCTTTCTGGGTCAGGGAAGTCATCTCTGGCGTTTGATACTGTTTATGCCGAGGGCCAACGGCGATACCTAGAAACGTTTAGCTCGTATACTCGTCAATTCTTCGATCTAGTAAAAAAACCTGATGCGGATCTCATAGAGCACGTAAGACCGGCCATTGCCATAGAACAAAAAACTAAAATCAGATCATCTCGATCTACAGTCGGATCGGTTGCAGGAATTAATGAATATCTGAAAGTTATTTGGAATTACTTCTCCGAAGCTGTCTGTCCAGCATGCAGTATTCAGATTGAAACCTATACTCCAAAGAGTGGTGCAATAAAAATTTCTAATTTTTGCGACATCTTTGGAGAATCAATCTTCGTTATCTGCGCTCCCATTAAAATCAATCTAGAAATCAAGCAAAAAGGCTCAAAAAGCAAAAGTAAAACAAAAAACTGGGATAACAATTCAGCACTAGCTCTTGAAAGGTTAAAAATTCTCGGATTCTCCCGGGCTTATGATCCCAAAAAAGGAACTTTCTTTGACCTCGCTGATGCTGAGGCAATTACCGCTCTCAGCTCTGAAATTCTCTATATAGCTATTGAGCGGATAAAAAAAGGAAGTCACTCTATTGAGAGCATCGCCGAGGCAATAGACCGCGCCTTCTCTCTCTCTTATGGCGAGTGTGCATTAATCGAATTAAAACAAAGAGAAAATAGACCTCTGTCTTCGGTAATAAATTGCCCTAGCCAAATTAATATAAAATCAGCAGCCACTAGAATTATTACCCTTAAACAAAATCCGACCTGTGAATACGCTGGAATAAATTTAAAACAGAAGAGACCATCTCTTTTCAGTTTTAATCATCCTTATGGCGCATGCGAAAAGTGTAAAGGCTTCGGCAGTATCCTCGAGGTTGATAGAGATAAGTGCATTTCCGACAAGAGACTCTCCATAGCAGAAGGGGCTCTGCAGTGCTGGAGCGGTGACTCCGCTGGCGGGCAAATGATTAAATTAGCCAAATTTTGTCTCTCGAGCGGGATCAGCACAAACACCCCTTGGCAAGATCTTTCAGCCGATGAGCAAGACCTTATATTTTTAAATGACACCCCCACTTTTAGAGGCATAGTTCCCTGGTTTAAAAAACTAGAGCGGAAGATGTACAAAACTCACGTTAGAGTTTTTGTATCACGATATAGAAAAGAATCGGTGTGTGGGGAATGCAATGGTTCCAGATTAAACTCTAGCGCTCTTTCATATAAAATTAGCGGTATATCGATTGCTGATATTAATCAGATGCCTCTTTCAGAGATCGAGGAGTGGCTAACCTCTATAGTACCCGATTCTGCCAAGCTTCCGCGGCAAATTAAAACTGTATTCAACGAATTCAGAAGTAGAATTCGTTATCTCATAGATGTAGGTCTGCCTTATCTGACTCTTGGTCGACAATCAAACACCTTATCAGGTGGCGAAACTCAACGAGTTAACCTAGCTTCAGCTATAGGTAGTAACCTAGTCTCAACCCAATTTATTCTCGATGAGCCAACTGTTGGACTTCATGCTAGAGATACTAAGCGCCTAATCAAAGCCATTGAAGACTTAAGAGATCGTGGCAACTCTGTCCTGGTTGTCGAGCATGATACTGAAGTGATGGCGAAGGCTGATAACATAATAGAGATAGGCCCAGGGGCAGGATCAAGTGGTGGTAGGTTAGTATTCTCAGGCCCCACAAAAAGTTGGCCCGGAATTTCTACACCTGAATGGCCCCAGTCAAAACCTGTCTTAAAAAATGGCACTAAAATAAAGATCTCTAAGGCCTCAGCTAGAAACTTAAAGTCTATTAATTTAGAAATTCCACTAAATTCATTCGTAACGATTAGTGGAGTTTCAGGCAGCGGCAAAAGCACCCTGCTACACGAGGTAATAGTGGCAGCCGCTGAGTCTAAACGGCTAGGGAATAATTTATTAAATGTTGAGTCAGTAATAGGGCTCGAGCAGGTGGATGATGTTATCTTGGTAGATCAATCCCCGATTTCAAAAACTCCACGTGGAAATATCGCGACCTATACCGATATCTGGAGTGCCGTTAGAAAACTTTTGGCTGAAACTGAGGATGCTAAAACCCGCAAACTCACAGCTTCCTCTTTTTCCTTCAATGTTGATGCCGGAAGATGCCCTACATGTAGAGGAGCCGGATTCATAAGAGAAGACATGCAGTTTCTAAGTGATGTCTATATTCAGTGCGAAAGCTGCTTGGGAAAGCGATTCCAGCAAAAAGTCTTAGAGGTTCAATACAAAGGGCTTTCTGTAGCAGACCTCCTTGATATGTCGATAGCAGATGCTGAGACTTTTTTTGAAGAGATTCCTTCAATCCATGGCGTGGCAAAAAGATTATCTGCTCTTGGATTACACTACCTAAGACTGGGCCATCCGTTAAGCGAGCTCTCTGGTGGAGAGGCGCAGAGATTAAAGTTGACCTCTCACTTAGATCCCAAGCTTCAGAAGAGATATCTTTTCTTATTTGACGAGCCTACCACCGGACTCCATCTTCATGATGTTGCTAGACTCGCCAAACTTTTTAGAGAGCTTATCGCAGAGGGTCATTCCGTTATCTGCGTTGAGCACAATCTGAGCTTAATATCGGCATCTGACTGGATAATAGACATGGGGCCAGAGGGTGGTGCTGGTGGCGGTCGGGTTTTATTTGAAGGCCCACCGAGGGAACTCATTAAATCTCCTCAATCCTCTCACACTGGAAGATGCTTGCATGAACAGGTTCTGAAAGATACCGAGGATAGCTCTAAGATTCTGCCAATTAAACCAACCCGTAAATCTAAAATACCTCGAGATATAGA
>Ga0172372_10007576_pt1 | contig 14547 bp, 13 predicted proteins | sample LakKiv5m_2_FD_114544 | JGI IMG/M metagenome (GOLD analysis project Ga0172372, IMG submission 114544) | Freshwater microbial communities from Kabuno Bay, South-Kivu, Congo - kab_092012_9.5m | ecosystem: Environmental > Aquatic > Freshwater > Lake | place: Democratic Republic of the Congo...
AACCTTTAGCAGAACCTGTTGCAAAAGCAACTTTTGACAAAGCAAATACACTAACTAGAATAACAAGTAATCTTAACATTTTAAACTCCTTAAATAAATTAAATTGGTGTACACACTATAGCACTTTTTTATAAAAGATAAACTAGATTTTGATCTTTCCTCATTTTAGAGAATTACAAATTTTATAAATTTTACTTTTTTTGTAATGTTTGTGGTATTTTTGAAACAATTGTTGGGTGATATCTTTTGTGTGCTTCCCTAGGATAAGTAAATTTTTAATTTCTGCGGTTATTTGTTCATCAGATGGTTCGTATAATTTTTTACCGGAAAACAATAATACTATTTCACCTTTAGGTAAATTCTGACTATAATAATTTATTAAACTCTTTATATCAGCCGTTCTTGAGTCCTGAAATAATTTAGTTAACTCTCTAGAAACATTCACTTGCCGATTACCTAAGATTTTTAATGCAGACTGCAGCGATTCCACTAGTCTAGTGGATCTGTCAAAAAAGATAAGTGTTGCATCAACTTCTGCCAATTCTAAAAAAACTTTTTCTCTTCCTATATCCGTTTTGGGAAGGAAACCAGCAAATATAAATCGGTCAGAGGGTAAACCCGAAAGGGTTAACGCTGCTATCGGAGAAGAAACACCAGGTGCTATATCAATAAAATATCCTTTTTCTTTTACCTCTTTAACCAATTTATATCCGGGATCAGAAATTAAAGGCGTTCCAGCATCTGAAACTAAGGAAATAACTTTTCCAGCTTCTATATTTTTTATTATGTATTTACGAGTAGCTTCATCACTTTTGTCATTGTATATGGAAAGAGAACAGGTGATATTATGTTTTGCTAGTAATTTTGCTGATATTCTGGTATCCTCACAAAAAATAATGTCAGAGTTCTTTAGAGTCTCAATGGCACGGATAGTAATGTCATTTAAGTTACCAATTGGAGTGGAGACTATATAAAGCCCGGGTCTAAAATTCATATTAAATTGAATAGTCTTAAAATTTAGGGATATAACATGATCAACATAAAACAAAAATTCACAAAATTCATTATTTCTTTTTGTTTTCTACTTGCTCTTAGTGCTTGTGAATCTAATAACAGTAATAATAAGAATAACAAAAAAAACTTATCAAATAATACAGTTACTGAGGTTGCACTTTTACTACCTTTATCCGGTGAAAATGAATTACTAGGAAAGCAATATGCCGGAATGATAAAAATGGGACTAGGAGATGGTGCTAAAACAAAAATTAAAGTAAACTCTTATGACTGTTCTGACGAAATTAAATTAAAAGAATCCATAAAAAGGATATTAGAACAAAAAACTAAAATCATAATTGGGCCTATATATTCTAAGGATACTAAGGTTCTCTCTGCGGCAATCAAAGATAAAGACGTAATTGCTCTTTCTCTTTCAAATGACCCAACATTGGCTGATAATAATATGTTTATCTTCGGTCATGCGCCTATGAGGCAAATTGAACAAATTACTACTTATTTAATAAATAACGAATATAAAAATTATGTAATTTTATTACCCACCGGAAGACATACACAGATTCTTAGCAAGATAATTCAAAATATTATAGCAAATAAAGATGCAACACTTAGTAGAATGGAGTTTTATAACACTACTGATGAAGATATAGAGAAAGCAGTTAATGTTGTTTCTGATACTGTAAGTAATTTAAACGAACAGGATGAAATCTTAAAAAGGCCAGTAGTCATCGTTGGTGATGACCCAGAAAATTTGAAAAGGGTATACCAATTTGCGAAAAATTTTAATTTAGATAAAAAAGCTGTTATTGCAGGTGATAACAGAATAGATGTAGTCGATGATAAGCAATTTGAGATTATTTATACCGGATCAATTACGCTGGAAAATGGTAATATAAAGCAGAGAGCTGCTAATCTAGGCATAAATTACTTGTCATTTATGCATGCTCTTGCTTATGATGCTGGAAAGTTAATTGCAAGTAACATAGTTGGTAATTACAGCAAGGAAGATTTTTTAACGAGATTAAAAAGCTCCAAAAAGTTTTTAGGAGTATCAGGCAAGATACATTTTATAGATTCTATAGCTCAGCGTGAATACGAAATTATTAAAAAGCAAAATGGAATATACACTCTACAAGATAACTATCCGAAAGTAGAAATAGAGGAAAAAGTTTTATCACTTCCTAATAATTAATTCTACTGAGAGGAGTAGCAAGCGGTGTGGTTCACTTTGGACTCTATAGAGGAAAAATCAGATTCACATAATTAATGACTTTTTTGAACTTATCTCTATATTTAAGAAATAAAAATAAATTATACCATTACTAATGCTTAGAACTTTAATCCTTGCAGCTAAGCTAAGTTTAGCTCTTGCCATTTTTGGAATAGTAGTTGTAATTGCTATTATATGGCATTTTAGCCAGGATCTGCCCGATTATTCACAATTGAAAGAATATCATCCTCCGTGTGTGACCAGGATTTATTCAGCAGATGGAAAATTGATTGAAGAATATGCGAAAGAGAAGAGAATTTTTGTTCCGATAAATAGCGTACCTAAATCTCTTGTACAAGCCTTTATAGCAGCTGAGGATAAAAATTTTTATAATCATCCAGGTATTGATATATTCAGTATTATCAGAGCAGCATTTGCAAATGTTTCTCATGTTATTAATGGTACTAGATTTGAAGGTGGATCAACTATTACTCAACAAGTTGTAAAAAACTTTCTTTTAACCTCGGAAAGATCAATTGAAAGAAAAGTTAAAGAAGCGATACTTTCTTATATGATTTCCCAGGTTTTATCTAAAGAACAAATTCTCGAGTTATATCTAAATCAGCTTTTTTTGGGGAAAAGCTACGGGGTTGCAGCTGCGGCCCTTAGTTATTTCAACAAATCAGTAGAAGAATTATCTATAGCTGAATCTGCTTTTTTGGCTTCACTTCCAAAGGCTCCTTCGCAATACGGCTCTGAGAAAAATTATGAAAGAGCGCTAGCTCGAAGAAATTACGTAATCGGACGTATGTATGATGATGGATATATTACTGAAAAAGAAGCAAGAGACTCAATAAATGAACCATTAAAACTCGTAAAACAAGATAAAGTTCAGACCCTAGATGCAGATTATTATGCTGAACAAGTGCGTTCGGAAGTAATAGGCATGTTTGGCGAGGAGTATTTTTATACAGCAGGTTTAACCATTATCAGTTGTGTAGATTCCAAGTTGCAGGAAAGTGCCGCTAATGCTTTACGGTTCGGTATTAAGTCCTATGATATGAAAAGAGGTTACAGAGGACCTCTTAGGAATATCCCTTTAACTAATTGGCAAAAAGATTTAGAAGAGCTCCCAAGGCCAGTTGGTTTAAGACATTACAAACTCGCAGTGGTATTGAACGTTGAAAGCCCTCGTGCGAAAATAGGGTTGCGCGACGGCCAAACAGCATTTATTAAACTTGCAGATATGGCTTGGACAAAGACAAATCTGAATTCAGTAAAAGATTTACTTAAAAATGGTGATGTTATAGTAGTCGAAAAAATAGAAAATGATTATAAACTACAACAAATACCAGAAGTTAATGGCGGCATAATGGTAGTTGAGCCTTATACAGGAAGGGTTCTTGCAGCAGAAGGCGGGTATGATTATGATATAAGTAAATTTGATAGAACTACCCAAGCAAAAAGGCAACCAGGTTCTTTAATCAAGCCTTTTGTTTATTTAGCAGCTCTTGAAAATGGTGCCAAGCCTAATGATTTATTTCCTGATTCTCCTATTGAAATTTATCAAGGAGCTGGAATGCCTATATGGAAACCTAAAAATTGGGACAACAAGTTTATGGGGACAATGACGCTGCGAAAAGGATTAGAAAAATCACGTAACAGTATCACTGTTAGGGTGGGACAGATAGCAGGCCTTAGAAAAATCGCTGAAACTTTTAAAAGGTTTGGTATTAACGACAACCCATCACCAAAAATTCATTCAATTGTACTCGGAGCCCTGGAAACTACTCTGGAGCGGATGACTATGGCTTATAGCATTATTGCTAATAAGGGCCGAAAAGTTACACCGCATTATATTGAGTTAATTAAGGATAGAAAGGGAAACGTCCTCTACCGTAGGGATTATACAGAATGTATTGAATGTAAGGAATATAAACGTGATGAAGCCGGAAATGCCCTACTACCGGTAATCCCTGTATCATCAGGATCTATCATTACTGACGAAGCCACAGATTATCAGATTACTTCTATTTTGATAGGGGCAATTCAAAGAGGAACGGGGCAAGCAGCCAAAATCATTCCTAAAGTTATAGCCGGTAAAACTGGTACAAGTAATGAGGGAAAAGATACTTGGTTTGTAGGATTTACCCCGAGAATGGTAGTAGGCACTTATATCGGTTATGATACACCACGAAGCCTCGGCAAAAGCGCAACTGGTGCTACTGTTGCACTACCAGTATTTATAAATTTTATGAATAACGGATATAAAGATATTGAATCGGTTGATTTTGAGGTGCCAAAATCAATTAATTTAATTCCAGTAAACTATGATACTGGCAAACCTTCGACAGAAAAAGGGTCAATAATAGAAGCTTTTAAAGCAAATTATTACGATAAGGAATTAAGAAATTTTGAAATTAAACCGCAAGTAGAAGATTTTTTCGATCCTTTCTCAAAAATTCAGGATAATATTATATTACAGAAAGAAGATCCTTCAGATGAAATATATTAAGCCCTACTTAATTAAGGTTGGTATCGTTAAATATGACTTTGCAATTTAAGCAAAATAAGTAAATAGGGTAAAAATTAAGTAAATAGAAAATTCCCTCATAGTCTTAATACTTGGTATACTCGAGAACAGCTATACTGAGAAGTGGATAAACTTTCGTGGTTAGATGTTAACTCCGAAAAATCTTTTGATTTTTAGTTTATCTTCTGCGGACAAGTTTGTTTTGAATTGGTATATTTCTTTTTTATTATGACTTTCTGGCGTGAATTTAAATGTTTTATTAATTGTTTTTATTGTTGCTATCTGATCAGGATCAGAGCCTTTAGGAAAAATAAATTCTATTACTTTATCTCCATTTCGCAGTCCGGATTTATAAGCATTACTGTTAGGGTTGATATTATGTATAATTTTGTTTTTTAAGATTTTATCCTTATCAAAACCACGCTCATACGGACCCATTTTTATTTTTTCCAGAGGTAAAATAGAGGCAGCAGCAGTTAAATCAATTGTTTTTCCTTGATCTATAAATCTAGCAATTTCCTGTTCAATCCCTTGGAATATATAGTTTTTAGCGCTCTCTTTAAAAGATTTTACAGAAAATGGTTGTTGTTTTGCGATTTTAAACAGATCTAATATAATATTATCTATAGATTTTGTATCATCATGGAGTTTAATAAGGCTATTTAGGTAAATAGCAAAAACAAAACCGCGAGTATACGGAAGTTTTTGTACATTTTCATTTTTCCAGTAACTATTTTTGATCGTGGTATTAGGTTGATTTATCACAGGAGATAAGTAGTAATTTCTCAATATTTGATTGCATTCATCAATAAATTCTTCAAGCGAAATACCTCCAGAACGTAATGCTAGAACCCTTGCATAATAATCAGTAAATCCTTCACTCCACCAATAATCCAAGCTGTCTCGCCCATTATTATGTATTTTACCTCCTAGCCAATTATGTAAATGCTCATGGGCAAAAAGAATATAATAATCCGAATGCTTCATGCCTTTTGGTAAATAAGCTGCAAAACTATCGTATAACCTAGTTCCTACCATTGAATTTGGATCATTTCCTTCAATTAAACTTATAGCGTAATAAGGAAAATTATGATCATTAAAGAACGACCTTTGAGTTTTAACAATCTCTTGAAGTGAAGAAACAATTGAACTATCTTTAACATCAAAAGACCCATAGAGCGACAAGAACACCGGACTCTTATTGTCAGCAATCTGGAATATACGTAAGTTTCCTGCCACATAAATTGCATGTAGTAATTCCTGAGCTTTTGCTTTGAAATTGAAAAACCGAGCGATACCATAAGATGAAATCGTTTTCCATTTACTCGGCATCTCTTTCCATTCTATAGAAAAAGATACTTCGCCTGCCTCTAGTGCATCATTTGGTATGGCAAATATTCCATAACCGACACTATGTACTAAATCTGCACGGATAATTGCTTCATGGACTTCGGCCGGATCACCCTTTTTTTGATGAACTTCATAATTTATAATAACTCTATCAGTAGGCTTAGATATTGCTATGATCAGCTGGTTGCAAAGTTCATTATTTGAAATTATGCGATAGCTAAAATTATCTACCGTAACCTCTTTCAGTTGTTCTACATATTCACCGCTAGCCCATCTGCATGGCAAATCAACAACTAATTGATCCTTTATATCCCCTCTAATATCTGCTGTTACTTTTATTACCGGTGCTTTATTTCCGAATAAAGGAGTAATGGTATAATAAATTAAGGAGTAGCTATTAGCAAAAACAATATTAGACGATGCAATACCCCATAAGAAAATAATTATAATACAGCTACTAAATTTATTCATATGTAAGATATAAATAAATCGTGTTCATTAAGTAGTGCAATGGTTTCTGCAGGTTTTACAATTATCACCCCGGATTTTTGGATAGCAAGGCCATTATAGCCATGTTTCGCAAGATAAAATATAGTATCAGGACCAATTGTCGGTAGATCAAGACGCATATCCTGCGTTAACTTGGCCATTTTAACCAGAACCCCTCCTTTTTCAGTTTTTCTGAGCAATTCACAGCGCCTAATTAAAGCGTCCGTCCCTTCTGCTGCTTCAATACCAAGTACATAACCATCTGCAACAATAACTGACTGCCCAATATCAAGATTGCTTAAAGATTTAATAACTTGCGAGCCAAGCTCAATATCTATTTGATCCTGTTTAGAAGGCAATTTATTACTCACATATAATTTTTCATAAGTGCCAAGCTCTAATAAAGTTTTAGGGGAAATAACTTTGAAACCTTTCGATTCAATAAAATCAGAAATTATCTTTAATATATTATCATCACCTAAAAATTTTTCCTTTAAAATTTTAGCTATTAAGAGAGAACCTGCTTTATCTACTTTCACCGATTTTAAATCAGGCCTTGTTATACCGCCGATAATAATAATTTCTTTCACATTATTTTCTCTAAAATACTCAAGAAGCGCCCCAACCGATCCTATAGGGAACTGCTTATATTGATATTTAGTAATGTGTAAAATATCAGTTTCTCCTTCCAGAGCAGCAATATAAACATTCCCTCCTTGTTTTAAGTGCAAATCTGCAATCTCAGAGGGCAACAGGCCGCTTCCGGCAATAATACCTAAGTTATTAATGGTTAAACCATTATTTTCTTTATTTAAAACCACAAAAACTCCTGTTTTTATCGGCAAGAAGGAATTCTGTTATTTCTTGGACAATTTTATTATCAGGGTAATTTTTCCTAGCAAGTTCAATACGCCTGGTAAAAACATTTTCTGAATTTTCATCAAATATCTCTCTTACCACTTTACTAGCTTCCAACGATTGCTGCTTATCAAAACCACGCCTATTCATACCAACCAAATTAAGACCTTCAAGATGAGCTCTATCACTTGTTGCAAGACCATAAGGAACAAGATCTCTAACTACCGCAGACACCCCCCCTATCATTGTGTGAGGACCTACTCTAACAAACTGTTGTACGGCCGATAGACCTCCAATAATTGCAAAATCACCTACATTAACATGACCAGCAAGGCTAACATAATTAGCAAAAATTACATTATTGCCTACAGTACAATTATGGGCAATATGTACCCCTACCATGAATAGGCAATTATCACCAATAGTAGTAAGCATTGAACCATCCTCCGTTCCATGCTGAATCGTTACATATTCCCGAATTGTATTGTTTTTACCAATAATAATTTCTGAATCCTCACCATGATATTTCAAAGTCTGCGGATAACATAAGGAAGCAAATGGATAAATAATTGTCCCTTCACCTATTGTAACTCTCCCTTCAATAACTACATGTGATTTTATCTCTACGTTATCACCAATAACAGCCTTATCGCCAATAATTGAAAACGGCCCTATTTTTACGTTGTTTCCAATTTTAGCCTTTTTACTAACTATGGCGCTTTTGTGAATCATCTCGTTTATCCTTTATTTTTATCTCTTACCATTGCAGTAAAAACTGCTTCTGACGCGATTTTACTGTCAACTTCTGACCGTGCCTTGAATTTCCACACAGAACCGCGGTTTTGAACTATGCTAGAATACATAACTAGACAATCACCCGGTTCTACTATTTTCCTAAATTTTGATTCCTCAATGGACATAAAAAATACTTCTTTATCCTCAGTACTCTCCATTGATTTAGCAACTAATACCGCTGATAATTGAGCCATTGCTTCAATAATTAAGACTCCTGGCATTATCGGCCTACTCGGAAAATGACCGGTAAATTGAGGTTCATTAAAAGTTACATTTTTAATACCAATTATAGATTCTCCTAAAATTATTTCTTTTATTCTATCTACCAGTAAAAAAGGATACCTGTGAGGTATTATCGACATTATTTGATTGATATCCATCGATGTATCTTCTTGTGCACTCATTTCTTTTTTTCATTAATTAATTTTTTTAAAATTATGGTCTGCCTATGCCAGTCCTTTATCGGAACAGCCGGGGTTCCTCCCATAATCCCTGATTCCTTTATATCCTGAATTACCCCGCCTTGACCAGCAATTTGTACATTATCAGTAATGGTAATATGTCCTGCAACACCTACTTGCCCTCCAAGCGCGCAGTAAGAACCTATCACACTACTACCGGCAACACCTACTTGCGCCACTAAAATTGTACCTTTTTTAATGTGAACGTTATGACCTATCTGCACTAAATTATCTACTCTGCATAAATCCTCAATTATTGTATTATTCATCGAACCTCGATCAATAGTTGTATTGGCACCAATCTCAACATTATTACCTATTATCACCGCCCCCGTATGATATATTTTTTTATGTACCCCTTGGTGAGTAGCAAAACCGAAACCGTCCTGACCGATTCTAGCTCCAGGCAGGATAACTACATCATCACCTATTAAGGCATAAGAAATAGATACATTGGAACCAATTCTAGCCCGATGGCCAATTCGGACACCATAACCAATAACACTCCCTGATTCAATTACAGAATCATCTCCTATCTCAACATTTTCCTCTATTACAACATTATGAGCTATATAGCAATTTTTACCAATTTTAGCAGATTTAGCTATAAATGCAGAAGGCACTACCCATTCTTTCAATTTTTTTGCTGGGGTATAAAATAAATCAACTAACAAAGCATAAGCATAATAAGGGTTTGGTACATGAAGCAGAAGAGGTGTAATTTTAGATTCTAGTTCAAAATTTAGAGGTACAAGACATACCGATGCTTGACACCATTTAAGATCAGCTACATATTTTTTATTGCTTAGAAATGTTAAATCCCCATTTCTTGAATCTTTCAAAGATTTTATATTGTGTATCAAGATATCATTTTGATCATGCGCAATATTTGCACCAATAATAAAAGCAATTTTGCCTAATTTAAATGGTCCCAGATTTTTACAGAAGATATTTTCAGACACTATAATAACCTTATTATATGTAAATTTATGATAAGAATACTAGAAGCAAAACCCTAGTAAATAAAATAAATATTATTTTATGTTGCAAATTTTAAATGGTAAGTTTTTTTTGATATTTATTGCTTATATTTTATTATGAAGATAATTGCAATAATAGCAGTATAATAAGTGATATTAATAGTCATCCGCAGCAACATTCCCATATCTTCTGACAACTTATATTTAGATGAACAATATAAACCAGGACTTATTAAATATAATAATATAAGCTTAAATAATAAATAAACTCGCTGCATGTTTCAAAATTGATTATAAATAATAATAGTGAAAGTATTAATTAAGGATATTAACATCCCAATAGGTTTGCCCAAGAGTCGGGGCAATAAAATGAAATAAAGCTGTATTATCAACTCGCTGTGGTGATTTGCCAATAGCTGCAAGTAGCGCCATAATTATACCACCGTGCGCTACAAACAATATATTTGGGTAAAGGGTCAAATGATAGTTAGTAGCTTTCACTGCTCTATTTACAAACTCAGAAAAAGTTTCTGCACCCGTCGGTACCACCCCCTGTTGCCACCATTTTTCTGGTTCAAAAGGAGTGTTGTTGTAAGAACGATCCCCTTTTACTTTTCCCTCCATAATACCCCAGCAAAATTCCCGTAAGTCCTGTTCAAGGAAAATAGGTTTGTCAATCTTATTGCCTATTATTTCTGCCGTCTTGTAAGCTCTTTTAAGTGGTGAGGCAACGATTACATCAATGGATAAAACTTGAATTTTCTCTGCTACTGTTTTCGTTTGTAAGACGCCGGTTTCATTTAACGGAATGTCTGACTGGCCCATGATTTTTTGCTGTTTGTTCCAGTCAGTCTCTCCATGACGTAAAAAGTAAAAAGACTTGTTTATAAAAGGCACCTTAATTGCTACTTGAAAACTTACATTAATAATATCACTTTCTCTTTCGAAATACTTTAATATTATAATATATGAAATCTAAGCACAACTACTATCAATAAACTGTAATTCAGGTCAATTGAAGTATTTTCTCTCAGTTATATTTTCATCTTCACTAACTGGCTTATTTTTCCATTTTTTAGCTACTTCCCTTTTCTCACCTTTAGAAATTGGTGCTGGCATAACGTTTTTAGGAGTACCGTCTTTTTCACTTACTTGAACTTCTTTTTTAGGTTTTTCAGATTGCAAGCCTTCAGCATTTTTGATAGTTAATTTTGCTTTACCACGATCAAAACCTATAAGCTTTACCTTAACTTTTTGTCCTTCTTTCAGAGAAGCTGTAACGGAATCTACCCTTTCATGGGAAATTTCGCTAATATGAACAAATCCATCTCTATTGCCGGAATAATTAACAAAAGCTCCTGCTTCTAAGATTTTTACTACTGTGCCTTCAAAAATATCACCTATTTCAGGATCAACTGCAATTGCTTTTACTCTACTGATTGCAGCATCTAATTTATCCCTACCAACAGCCGATATGGAAACCAGTCCTTCATCTGTAATATCAATTTTAGCTCCTGTTGTTTCGCAGATCTCTCTAATAATTTTGCCGCCCGGGCCTATTATTTCTCTAATTTTATCCTTACTGACTTTAAAGGATTCTATCATCGGAGCATTTCTACTTACTAAATTATTAGTAGCTATAGCTTTAGCCATTTCTCCTAAAATATGAATACGCCCAGCCTTTGCTTGCTCTAGAGCTTTTTCCATTATTTCAAAAGTAATACCTTTTACTTTAATATCCATCTGTAAGGCAGTAACGCCATCTTTGCTACCGGCAACCTTAAAATCCATATCTCCTAAATGGTCCTCATCAGCAATAATATCTGATAAAACTATAAAATTATCACCTTCCTTAATAAGGCCCATAGCAATACCGGAAATTGGAGCGATCATTGGGATACCTGCATCCATCATGGACATTGAACCACCACAAACCGTTGCCATTGAAGATGAACCGTTAGATTCCGTAATTTCAGATACTACCCTTATAGTATAAGGAAATTCAGTTCGTGATGGCAGAGCTCTTTTTAACGCTCTCCAAGCGAGTTTTCCATGTCCTACTTCCCTTCTACTTGGTGCCTTAAGGGGGGAGGCATCACCAACGCAATATGGCGGAAATAAATAATTTAATAAGAAATATTCTTTATATTCCCCTTCCAAAGCATCAACGATTTGTTCATCCTGACCTGTACCAAGAGTGGTTATTACTAATCCTTGAGTTTCACCTCTTGTAAACAGAGCCGAACCGTGGGTACGTGGAAATAATGACGTTTCACACTTTATTGGTCTAATTTCATCAGGCTTTCTACCATCAATTCTGATTCTATTTTTTAAAGCATCAGCCCGAAGTATCTCAGATTCTACTTCTTTAAAAGCAAAAATTACCTGGGCCGCACTATATTCTTGCTCAGCAGTAAATTTTTCTATCATTGCTGCTCTAATATCACTAATTAAAGTATACCTTTCCTGTTTAATTTGAATCTTAAAGGCTTCTTTAATTTCATCTTTTGTTAAATCCCGTATCTGATCTTTTAGGACTGCAGGAAATAGTTCTTTTGTTTCCCAAGGAGCCTTATTAACAGCTTTTTTGAGATGTTCTATCAATTCTATTACCGGCTGGAACCCTTGATGACCAAATTTTACTGCTTCAAGCATCTGTTCTTCGGTAAGCAATGATGCTTCTGACTCTACCATCATTACCGAGTCTTTTGTTCCTGCGACGACTAAGTCTAATTCGCTATTTTCTAGTTCTTCGACAGAAGGGTTTAGAATATATTTTCCATCAATGTATCCTACTCTACTTGCAGCAACTATATCCAGATAAGGAATCCCGGAAATAGCCAGCGCAGCTGAAGCTCCTATTATCGATAAAATATCCAGATTATGTTTTGGATCATAAGAATGCACTGTACAAAGGACTTGTGTTTCATTTAAAAATCCAGGGTGAAATAAAGGTCTTATAGGACGATCAATTAATCGTGATACTAATATTTCTTTTTCACTACCTCTACCTTCTCTTTTGAAAAAACCACCAGGAATTTTTCCTGCAGCATAAGCACGTTCCTGGTAATTAACAGTAAGAGGAAAGAAATCTGCTCCCTCTTTTACCTGTTTTGCACTAACTACCGTAGATAAAATTGCGGCATCACCCATTTTCAACATTACTGCACCATCAGCCTGGCGTGCTATTTTACCGGTAGATAATTCAAGATCAGAACCATTCCAGTTAATTTTTTTTATTATTTCATTAAACATCCATTTACCTTTTTCTAATTTATTGTTTAGTATCCAAACCATCAAATGGTTAGAAACTAATTGGTTTCTTAGTTGAGATTTCCAGCTAGTATTGACAGCTTCTAAAGCTCTAGTTATTAGTCCCTTCCATTCTGTACCTACCTATGCTGTACATACTAAAAATTTTGGCATCTCTCATAAAATCAAGTTTGTATAGCGCCTAAATTTTTGCATAAACTTATGGATTATACTAGGTACTGTATTACTAGAATTTCCTTAACAAACAACAAGGGGCCTTTTAAGGCCCCTTACTACCCCTATTTTCTAATACCAAGCTTGTTTATTAACTTAATATACCTATCAAGGCTTTTACTTTTTAGATAATTAAGTAACCTACGCCTGCGTCCAACTAGCATTAAAAGCCCTCTTCTTGAGGAGAAATCTTTATGGTTGCTCTGCAAGTGCTCTGTCAAATTGTTAATTCTTTCAGAGAGAATAGCACATTGTACTTCAACAGAACCTGTATCACTCTCAGCGTTCGCATATTCCTTTATTAACTTTGTTTTAACCTCTGCCTGTATCGACATCATTCCTCTCCATCTTTTTTATAGTTAAACACTCTTGAAGATTTGAAGCTTTTATCAGATAAACTACCTATAGCCAAAATTTTGTTATCGTGTTTAAGCCAGATTTGATCATGATTTCCTACTTTATCAAAATCACATTGCTGACCATATCTAATTTTTTGGGCAACTAGTTCATCTACTTCAAGTACCGGGATGTCGTCTAGTACATCTTCAACCTTCAAGCACTTACTTTTAATTAAAGCATGAGCTTCGTCAAAAGTTTTGCAGTTTACGTTAAAGATATTTATCGAATTTTCTTCAGTAAATATTCCAACCTTTGTGCGCCGTAATTCTACCACAAATCCTAAACTATGCAAGGATAAAGAAATATCTTCTGCTAGGGTTCTGACATATGTGCCTTTGGAACAGCTAACTACATAAGTCGCAAGCCTGTTATGATTATCATAACTTAACAGCTTTAAGTCATAAATTGTTATAAAACGTGGTTTTACTTCAAATTCCTTATTTTGCCTTGCTAACTTATAGGCTCTAACCCCATTGATTTTTAGGGCTGAATATACCGGAGGTATTTGCTTGATTTTGCCGATAAATTTATGGCATACGTCCAGACACTCTCTTTCTGTAGGAATAATATCTGTTTTCTTAATGATTTTTCCAGCTAAGTCACCGGTATCAGTTTGAGCACCAAATTGAATAGTAAATACGTACTCTTTCAAGCTATCAATTAAAATATTTACTAGTTTAGTTGCCTGGCCAATGGCTATTGGCAGCACCCCTTCTGCCTCCAGATCCAACGTCCCGGTATGACCAATCCTAGAGTTTCTAAAATAATTTTTAACTATTGCTACCGCTTTGGCAGAACTAATTCCCCTTGGTTTATATAAATTAAGCCATCCGTCCACAAAAAGTCTTAAAAGAATGGTTTAAAATTTAAAACCAAAACCGGCAGAAATCACTAGTGGATTCCAGTTAACCTTTGAGCTTATACCATCAGTAGCAAGAAAGCCTTTTTTGAACTTAACTTTTGATTTTAATA
>Ga0172372_10007578_pt1 | contig 14546 bp, 14 predicted proteins | sample LakKiv5m_2_FD_114544 | JGI IMG/M metagenome (GOLD analysis project Ga0172372, IMG submission 114544) | Freshwater microbial communities from Kabuno Bay, South-Kivu, Congo - kab_092012_9.5m | ecosystem: Environmental > Aquatic > Freshwater > Lake | place: Democratic Republic of the Congo...
AGCGATGCGCGGGTCTTGCGCCAGCGCAGCTGCCATCTGCGCTTGGCGAGCAGGGTCAGCCGCCTGCAGTTTTTGCATAGCCTCAGCGTTGAACTTCACTACAGCGTCGGATGGCGGATTAAGCTCACCAACACCCGCGCGAAGGTTCATGCCGGGCGCGCGAAGAACCGTGCCGCCAGCTTCGCTAACAATGCCAGACGCGATGTCGAGCGCTTTGAGCTGCTCCATAAGGCCGCCGCCACCACCGCCGCCGCCCCCACGGCGCCCCGCGCGCGCAAGGGTCGCACGCTGCTCGGCCTCCAGCCGCAGCTCCATCGGTGTGGCGCCGGCGCTCAGCGCCCGCATCATCTGCATCAACTCAGACCGCTCGGTGTCGAGCTGCTGTTGGAGCATCTGCAAGCGGGTGGTGTACGGGTTGGCCGCCGCCTCAGCGCTCGTCCGGTCCCAGCGCGCGAGCGTCGCCTGGTACGGGTAGTAGCGGTAGAAGATGGCGTTGCCGAGCGTGTCGGGCGGGCCGAAGGTGAAGCGAGGCGGCAGGGTCGAGGTAGACATTAGGGGGTTCCCAGCAGAGCAGCGGCTTCCGCCGCCTCATCTTCCGTCATGGCGCGCGCGGTGTTTCGTGCTTGGTCGATAATCTGCTGCTGGCGCCGCTTCTGCACCGACTGTTCGATGGCGGGCATGGCCGCCGCCCCGCCAGCGATGATGCCGCCGGTTGCCGCCTCGGTGATGCCAGCCGCTATCTCCTGCCGGCGCTGACGGCGCTGAGCGTCGAGCTGTCGCATCTCGTCCTTCTGCGCCTGGGCGGCGGCGCGCTCAGCGCCAACCATCTCAGCCGCCTGCACGGCGCGCGCCTGCTGCTCAGCCTGCTGCTGCGCCAGCTCGTTCAGGAACAGCGCACGCGCGTCCTGGGCCTGCCCTGCTGCCACGGCGCGCTGCAAGCCGGCCGACTCTTGCGCGCGCGCTCCAGCGCCACGCTGGGCCGTAAACGCGGCCTCGATGTCGCCACGCTCAGCGTCCGACAACCCGAGCTGGCCCATCGCCTCCATGCGGCGCAGCTCTTCGAGGCGCTCCCGGTCCTCGCGCGTGAAGTACTGACGGGCGCCCACGGCGCGGCCGATGCCGGCGCCGAGGCCCTGCACACCTTGGATGCCTGCGCCCAGCAGCGCGGCAGCGGTCAACGCTCCGACAGCCATGTGCCCTCCGTCAGTACCACGCCTCGACGGCGATGCTCCAGTTGAAGATGAGGCTCTGCGACACGCTTGACCAGAAGGCCAAGCCAACCGCCACCCGCTCCCCTGTTCCAAAGGTAACGAGGTGGGTTCCGCTGTGCAGGCCGTAGCCCGTAAGGTTGTACGGGAACTCTGCGCCGCCGCCGGTCGGCGTCTGGAATCCGTCGACGTTCTGCCGCTTCTCCTGCGCCCGGTCGGTCGACGGTGTGATGATGCCGCCCCGACTGACGCACGGCGCAAGGTAGACGCGGCGGTCGTCCGGGGCTGTCGGGTTGACGATGCTCGTCACTTCATCCGGGCCAACCCACTGCTCAAGGTGCCAGTGAAACAGGACCTTGCCGCTGCGCCGGGTGTCCAGCTCAAGGTAGGTCTCGGGGACGGGCACCCACTGCGCCAGCGTGCTGCGGCTGGTGCCAGCCAGAAAGCTCGTGGTGAAGGTGTACTTGACGCGCGGGCCTCCAGAGTTGTGGCCGCCTTGCCATCCGCTCACCCCGTGCTGCAAGCCAGAGAACGGCTCGAAGGAGGGCTGCTGGATGTGCCGGGTCTCAACCCAGCGGGCGCTTGTGCGCAGGTCGGCGTTGGCTACGCCCTCGTGCAAGTAGTCGCGCAGCGCGTCGTCGTTCGCCAGCAGGCCGGAAGCCTGGAGGGTGGTGCCGTCAACGAAGGTGGTGGGCGGGGTGTACGCCATCACTGCTCCCGCATGAAGATGGCAGTGATGTTGCCCTGGTCGTACTCCATCTCGGCAGTGTTGCCGCCTGACACGAGGTTGACGTCGAGCACCGCGTAGTTGGTGGTGGCGTCGCGGTACGGGTGGTAGATGCCGTGGATGACGAGGCGCAGCCCGTAGATGGTGCGAGACGTCAACGGGTTCTTGAGCAGCACGTAGCCGGTCGACGCGCTGGACCAGCCGATGCGCCGGTCCTCGATGCTGGGCGTCGGGCCGGGCACCTCGCCGTCGCGCCATCGGTTGTAGGTCAGGTTCCAAGCGGGCACACACGCGCAGCCGCGCATGGTCTGGAGCGAATCCCCTGTGCGCCCCGCAACCACCACGCCGTTGAAGTTGCCGGCGCCGTCGACGGGTATCCAGTTGATGAGGGCGCTGCTGGTGATGTCCCACTCGAGCTGCACCAGCCAGAAGTGCGCGTTGTCGCTGATGAAGACGTTGGGTGGAGGCCCGGTTGTCACTGGAACATCGTACTGCCCAAGCGCACCCGGCGAATCCCACGGTGTGCCGCCGTACTTCGGGCGCACCGCGAGGTTGTAGTACACGCGCAGCACCTGCCCGTCTGCGAGCACTTGACCGTTGGCGCCGTAGGAGAGCACGCCCGACACAACGGTCTTGGTGGGCGGCGCTGCGATGCTGGCCGGCGCAACGGGAGAGGCGCTGTGGTAGATGTCGCCGGTGCCGACGTTGGCGCTGTCGGAGCGGATGATGACCGGCCCGTTGCCGGTGGCCGGTGCCTGGAAGTGCGCCAGGTCGAATCCGCTGTCGCGCGTGTTGAGCTGGTCGACGGCGCCGAGCTGTGAAAAGTCGGTGTAGGCCGCGTTGAGCTGCGCCGCGTTTGCGGGGTCTCCAGGCAGGACCGGCGGGCGGTTGATGCGGCTCACCGGAACCTCGCGTATGCGGCGAACGTCATGTTGAACAGATGGTAGCGCAGGATGGGCTCGTTGCCGGTGTACTCGCGCACGGGCTCGTTGGCGGTCGGCCCAACGCCGCGCCAGTCCACGGCGACCTCGTGGTTTCCGGGCGGCAGCTGAACGGCGCCGAAGAGGCGGAAGGTCTGCACCCCGTGCGGAATGCCACCCTGCTCAGCGACGGTCACGCCGTTCACCCGGATGCGGGTCGACAGGAACTTCTCGTTGATGACGAACCCGCTGGCAGGCTGGACAACGTGGTCCCACCCGTTGCAGAACCCGCTGCCAATCAGCTCGACGATGGTGTTGCCGCCTCGGTGGCCGTTCAAGGTGGTGACGAAGCAGGTCTGCCATCCACCTGAGTAGATGTCGTAGGTGGCGCCAGCCCACGACTCCGCGTTGGTCGCTGTGTCAAGCTCGGTGTTCTGCTGGCCAGGGTAGGCAAGGGCGCCGTTGACCAGCTCGGTGAGGTACACGCGTGCGACCGCCGAGGGTGCGAGCGTCGCCGGGCTTAGCACCGCGAGCGGGAACTGCGTGCGGTCGAGGCTTGCCATCGACGAGCGCGCCGCCTGCATCTCCGCGTTGAACTGCTGCGCCTCGACAAGCTGCGCCGGGCGGGGCTGGTGCTGCGTCCACCGCTTCATGCGCGCTGCCCTTCCACGGTGCGGGTGCCACGTGCCATGAACTCGACCTCCCAGCGCACGAGCACCAGGTCGTCGGTGGTCTCGACCTCGAAGGCAAACCACGAGCACGACATGCTCGCCACCGCGATGCGCAGCGGCACGAGGCGGCTGTCTTCCCATACGGTTGAGCCAAGCAGGGCGCTGTCGAGGACGGGGAGCGCTGCGGTGTCGGGCGGCTGCGCCAGATAGGCGCGCTCCACGGTCGGCACACGCTGGAAGTCCTTGTAGTGATGCAGCACGATGTTGACGTTGCCGGTGGTCATCACCCACAAGGTCACGTACTGCGGCTGCTTCTGCACCTGTGGGTCGCCCATGTCGAGCCACGGCGAGCGCCACCGGCTAACGGGCGGGTTGCCGTAGGTGAAGACGGGCTCACCCTGTTGCATAACCACGGTGCCACCCATCGCCCGGCGCGCCGTCAGGACGAAGAGGCCGGCTGCAGGGTTCTGGCCTTGCTGCGCACCTTCGGCGCCGGTGTGGTGGCCGAAGACCAGCTCGCCGCTGTAGAGGCGGTCCAGAGCGCCGACAGGGAAGTCGACACGCTGGCTGAACGCCGCCTTTTCGATGTGCCAGACGAGGCCGAGCGTTGGGCGGTCCTGCCCGTCGCCAGGAAAGTACACGTGGTACTCGCGCGACAGCGGGCAGTAGCGACCCACCGCGCGCGGCAGACAGTCGGGCGTGGCGCGCCGCATCAGCGGCTCCAGCCCCGTGCTCAGCCGCACCACCTCGAACTGGCTACCGCCCTCGAGGCCGCCGCGCACGGCGTACACTCCGTCAACCGCCAGAAACACGACGCCCACGCCGGGCACCATGTCGATGGTGTTGGGGCTGCGGCACGAGACTTGGTTCGAGAGCGCCGTGGTCTGAAACCCCGTCTCCGGGTCGCCGAGCAGGACGTCGATGCCACCCTCGCGGAAGACCAGCAGCGCCGTGTAGAACCCGAAGAGCGCTGTCACGCCGCCTGTGCTGTTGGAGAGGCGCACGTAGCCGTCCGCCCGGAACTGCTCGGGGCGCCCCGCCTGCGAGTAGAACAGCGTGGTGGGCTCGGGCACCCCGCCGTCGAGGAACAGGCAGTCGCGGTAGACCGCTGCGAACCGCGCGCGGGGCGCCGGCATCGGCACCGACTCGAAGGGCGCAGGTTCGGATGCGCCGAGGATGCGGTAGGTGTCCAGCACCAGCTCGTCGACGTTGTTGCGGACCTGCAGGCAGAAGTACCGGCTGGTGTCGCCCTCGGCCGGCGCGTCGGGCGCATGGTTGAGCGAGCGGTACACAAGGCGCGCCACGGTGCCCGGCGGGCCGAGCGGCAAGCGAACGCCCACCCCGTAGTAGTACGGCGACACGGGGAGCCCGCTTTGCGTCCACGCCACCTCGGTTGTTGCCGACAACGGCGACACGCTGCCGGTGTCGCTGACGAAGGCGCAGCTGTAGGTGAACTCGTTGTCGCGCGGCACGATGGGCGGGCCAGCCGCCTTGTAGGACGAGTACCCGATACCGGCTGTGCCACCGAGGCCGGCGGGGTGTGTGTCGGTAGGCGAGGCGGGCACCCACACGCTGAGGATGTCGCCGCCGCCCCGGTAGTCGCTGGTGCTCGTCCCGTAGGAAGCCTCCACCCGCAACGGCTCAGGCGCACGAGGCGCCGCCTGCCACCCGAGCGGGCGCAGCAGGAGCTGGTTCGCCGCAACCGTGGTGGCCTCCGCGCTGTCGCCGATGGGCCACGGGCGCAAGATGAGCGGCGCATCGTACCCGTTGGTCAGCACCACGAAGTCTCGGTACACGACGTACTGCGTGCAAGGCTCGGTGGCCGCCGGCTTGGCGCGCGACGAGCGAAGCAGCAGCAGCTGCGGCACGGCGCCGTTGGCCTCGTAGAACAGGTAGAGGTTGCCGTCCGCTTCCAGCAGGATGTGCTGCCGGGCGCCGCCCGCCACCTGGTTGTAGACGAAGAGACTGTCGATGCGACCCAGCGTGCCGAAGGGCGCGAAGCCGGCGCTAATGAGGGTGCGGTAGCGCTCGTAGCCTACGCGCGTCGACCACCCGAGGGTGTCGCCGTCGACCGCCAGGTTCTCCGCAACGCTGGCGCCCTCCAGCGGCTGCGGCTGGGCGAGTGTGAGGCCGCCGATGCGCGGGCTCTGGACGACCTGTCCCTTCACGTGTGCACCATGCGCCCGTACCGGCTGAACGTCGTCGGCTCCGTCGCCATCTGCCAGTCGCCTTTGAGGATGCGGCGCCCCGGCGTGATGAGGTAACGGCGCTCCATGCGCAGCAGCTCTTCGGCGTAGCGCCGCTTGTAGACCTCGGCCTGCGGCATGTTGTCGTGCTTCGCCAGGACCTCCGACAACGCCCGGTACGCGATGATGAGCGCGTGCGCAGACGGGATGACCGGAACATCGTTGTCTTCGGTCATCACCGCCGGGCGCGCCATGTAGCGGCACTGGAAGGTGTACTGCTTGTCCTGGCGTGGGTAGAGGCGCACGCGCGCCGTGAAGCCGTCCGAGCGCTCCAGGCGCGGCAGTAGCCAGACGATCTCGCTCTGCAGGTCGGCGAGCGACACACGGAAGGCGCTGACGGTGCCGGTGTTGGGGTCCTTGCGGATGCCGGTGTAAGGCCACGCGTTCTGCCCCGGCAACCGGCGCCAGTCGTGGAGGCCCACGGTCGGCGCCCGGTAGTAAACCTGTCGGTAGTAGCCCGACTCGTCGGGGATGCCCTGGAAGGTCAGGTCGAGGCCTTGGGTGTCCGTCAGTGAGGCGGTCTGCGCCGCCGACAGGGACGACAGGCGCCCGGCGCGGCTGTGCGCTACGGCGACCTCGATGGTGCGCACGCCCTGCCCCGGCGGCTGCACGGTCGGCACCAGCGTTGCTCCAACGCGCGGGGCGCCGGTGTAGGCGGGGTCCTGTTCAATCCAGTAGACCGGCAGGTTCACTTCACCGAGAGGCAGGTTGTACCATTCGTCCTCGTACCGCATCAGCGGCAGGAGCTGGCCAGGGTCGGTGGCGCTCAGCTCTTGCGTGCGGCGCGACAACCCGAGCACCTGCACGCAGTCGTTCGGCATGTCGAGGAAGCGGTGGACCACCTTGCCGGTGCGGGTCGTCGGTGCGCCATCAACGAAGGCCTGCGTCAAATGGGCCTGCGTCGACGTTTCAACCCAAGCGATCTCGTAAGTGCTGCCGTTCTCGGCCTCGATGAGCATACCCACCATATCGTCGGTGAAGAACGCACCAACCGTCGTCACGGTGCCGGTGGTCACCGAGAACGCCATGGTTGCCGAGCGGTCGGGGTAGGCCTCGACGTCGGCGACCTTGTTGATGAAGGTGAAGGGCTTTTCAGCGCAGATGCGGCGCTGCGCCTCGTTGAGCATGGCGTCGACTTGCGCCCGGTAGGTCGGGTTTGCGGGGTCGTAGTCGAGCACGTTGGCGACGTAGGCGCGAAGCTCGGCAAGGCTGGCCATGCGGCTCTCCTAAGCGAAGACCCCGCCCCCGGTGGAGGCTCCAGGGGCGGGGCAGGACGGCGCGCCTCAGAAGTTGGCGAGCACGTAGACGCGGGCGATGTTGGCCGTGTCAGCCTCAACGGCGATGGCGACGATGGGGCGCTGGGCCACGATGGCAGCGCCGCCCTCGTTGATGTCGGCCGCGATGGCGAGGCGCCCAGCGGTCGCACCAACGATGAGGCGCGAGCCAGCGACGGTTGCGCCGTCGACGTTCGCCGACACGATGCCGCGCGTGACGACCTCGATGCGGGAACCAGCGGTCAGCGTGCCGGTGGGCTCAGCCGAGCGGAGGACCACGCCGACGACACAAGTGTCGGTGGCGGTGCCCGTGTCACCCTTCACGATGATGAGCCCCTTGTCGGCGTCGGCGGTCTGGTTCAAGTCCAGAGACACGCAGTCGCCGACCACGAGGGTCTCGCCAGCGATGAAGACTTCGGTGGTGCGCCGGTTGGAGCTGGACGAATCCGAGCCACCAGCGGCGTTGTCGAGGTACTGGAGGATGGTGTTGGTAGCCATGTGCTCAGGTCTCCGCGTTGACGAGGATGCCGTGGCCCGACAGGTTGCTCGTGGCGAGCTGCATGCGGCACAACAGGTTCTGAGCGAAGGCCGCGTAGCCCGAGATGGTGTCGGGCTCTTCGAGGCTGAAGAACGCGTCGGTGTCGAAGTAGACCGTGAACAGCTTGCTGTTCAGGAAGTACATCGACATCTTGTTCGCGCCACCGCTGCCGGTGAAGCCCAGGTTGGGCTCGATGTACATGGCGGCGCCGTTGAACTCGAGGCCCAGGCGACCAGCCATGTTGCGCTGCTCGGTGGCGCTGACGTAGCGCTCCAGCTGCTGCAGCTCGTCCTTGTACAGACCGTAGGAGAGCGGGCTGGCGAGGATGATGTCGACATCACCCTCGGGCGCCGTCTGCTGGATGTCGATGAGCAGCTGCTGCATCTTCTTGAGGCCGTTGGCCGCGAAGCTGCCGTCCTGCACGTGGTTCTGCCAGGAAAGCGGGAACCCGCTCTTGGCGATGCCGCCCACGGTGTTGACCTGGCTGCCGAAGGCAACCTCTTCGAACCAGCCGGTCGCCGCGTCGAGACCGTTGAGGGTCTGCAGCTCGGTCAGGATGGTGGAGTTGCCGCGCACCAGCTGCTTCTCGACCTCGCGCTTGACCATGCCCATGGTCTGCTTGAGGCGCGCCTGGAGGATGGAGACCTTCGCCTGGTCGCCCTTGTTGCTCAGCTCTTCCTTCTTGGTCAGGACGATGGGCGCCACGAAGTCACACCAGTTGTAGGTGGCCGTGCGCATCGGGTCCTTGACCGCGAGGTTGATGGCCTCGTAGCCGGTGGAGAGCTGCGTGATGGTCGAGTGGTCCGTCAGGATGACGGGGTGGTCGACGTAGGCGCCGCCGTTGATCTTGGTGACGGCGCCACCCTTCTGCACGGCGTCGAGCAGCGGGATGATGCGGAAGGTGTTGTCGACTTCCTTGTCGCGCAGAATCTGCAGCGTCGACGCGAGAATGTCTTTCTGAATCGGCATGTTGCCCTCGGATGGGTTGACGGACAGTGGGGCGGCGTGTCCCGTACTTCATCGGGGGCCACCTCGTCGGCGTGTCCTGTCAGGGGCCGCGCGAGATGACCCTACCGTACTACACGCCCTTGGCCTTGGCAAGTTGCTGGTAGATGGTCCACGCGTCGGCCTTGGGGTCGATGTCGGGCACCACCCGCCCGTTGAGGCGAGGCCCCGTCGTCACGTTGAGCGCCGCCGCCTTGACCGCCCGCTGCTCCAACGCGGCACGGCGCGCCGCCTCGCCCTCAGCCGCCGCCGCCCGGCGCCCCCTCACTGCGTAGTACGCGTTCTCGAGCGTGAGGCGCGGGTCCGCCTTGAGCGCCGCTGCCACCTCGACGCGCAGCTCCTTGTTGCTGCTCAGGTCGGGATGCTGCGCCATGAACATGTCGTAGCGAGACTGAGCCTCAGCCCGGTTGTGCTGCTCACGCACCGGCGCCAGAACCTCAGCCAGTCGGCGCTTGACCTCGGCCTCGATGTGCGCCGTCAGGCTCTTCGGGTCGAAGGGGTCGACCTCGCCGCTGGGCGCAGGGGTGGCCAGCGCCTGCTCCAGCGCCGGGTTCGCCGCCAGCGCCTTCATCTGTGCGTCGAGCGCCTTGCGCTGCGCCGCCAGCTCCTGCGTCTTCTTGGTGTAGTCCTTGCGGAGCTGGGCCATCGCCCGCTGGACCTCGGGCGGCTGACCCTTGTACACGGAATCCCACGACTCCCCTTCCAGCAGCCCGGCCGCCTCTTCGGCCGCCTTCGCCTTCGCCGCCTCCTGCTCCTTCTTCTCTCGCGCCTGTTCAGCGCGGGTCACGATGGCGTCGATGTCCTTCTGCCACTGTGGCTGCTCGGCCGGCTTGTAGCCGGGGTCCTCGGGCGCGGGCGCCTGCTCCAGCTTTGCCGAGTGCTGCACGCCCTCAACGGGCGCCGCCGGGGTGGAGGGGGCAGCAACCGGCGCAACGGCTGCGGGGGTCGTGGGTTCCATCAGGCACGCTCCATCATCAGGTTGTTCATCGCGTCTTCGGTGTTCTCGTCCTCGGTGTCTTCCTCGGCGTCCTCCATCATCGGGGCCTCACCGGGCGCGCTGGCCATCATCCCCCGGAACTGCGGGTCCTTGGCGAGCGCCTTCATGGTGCCAGCGAGACGCGCGAGGCCGGCATCGTCGGTCACCTCACCCACCGGCGGAAGGTCCTCACCGACCTGCTGCGCCGCGTCGGTTGCCATCGCCAGTCCGCGCACGAAGTCGGGCGGCAGCTTGGTCTGGTCGCCAGAGAACGACGGGTAGTCGCCGGGCTGGCCCATCGCCTCCAGCAGCGCGTTGAACGCGTCGACGGCGCCGTTGAGCGCGGCCTTGGAGAACTTGCCGGTGGGCGCCCCCTTGGCGAAGGCATCAAGCATCATGCCCTCCTTCTGCCGGCCGATGTTGCTCGCCTCTTCGGTCATCTTCATCGGGTCCATCAGTCCTCCAGAATCTCGTGTGCGGGGAAGGTCTCAGCGGCGGCGCGCGACGCGTCGCCTGTCTCTCGAAGCGTGCGCGTGAAGGTCGCCACCCGCGCATCGTGCGCCTCTTGGTCGGCGCTCACCCGGCGCACCTCGCGCTCGACCTCGCCGTCCTCAAGCTCGCGCAGCCCGCGCTCAGCCATGACCGCCTTGCGGTGGCGCTCGTCGCGCAGCTGCACCCCGAGGCCCCGGTCGTAGCGCCCATCCCACTTGGTGTCGCCCCACCGCCACGCCGTCTTGGCCGGCGCCGACACGCCCAGCGTCGAGGGAGCGCCGCACCGCCCGCACGCCAGCTCGAGGCGGCGGTCATCCATCCGGCGCAGCGCCGTGGTCTTGTGCCCAAGGGCGCAGCGGTACTCGTAGAGCGGCATCAGACCACCCCGCCCGGCGGCAGCACCGCATCCATGCGCACGGGGCCAGGGTTCGCCCCAGCCACCACCCCAGGCTCAGGGGGCGCCGCGATGGCTGGACCGCGCGCCATGTCGGCGACGCCCTCGACAGCGGGCGCAGCGGGCGCCTCCGGGGTCATCATGTCCGCCGGCAGGTCGAAGGCCCGCACCACCATGTTGAGCAGCGCAGGGGGCGCCACGCCGAGCTTCTCGAGCAGCGGCAGCAGCGTCAGCAGCTCCTGCTTCTTCACCGCCGTCGACATCGGCGTCGTGCCAAGGTCGTGCGCGAACACTTGGAAGTCGCCGAGCAGGTCGGCCGCTTGAAGCTCGTAGAGCTTGCCACCCAGGCGGATAAGGTCGCTCGTGTCCCCCATCAGAACCGCCAGCATCACGAGGTAGGTGTGCGCCGTCGCCGTGATGCAGGCATCGCGCGCCCGCGCCATGCGCCCAATCTCGGACGCGCTGTAGGCCGCCAGCGCCTGCACCTCGGTCGCCGAGGCCCGCGTCGCCTCGCCCCGCGTGAACGGCGCAAGTACGCTTCCACGGCCGAAGTCTGCGTCGACCTCCTGCAAGTACCGCTCAAGCTCGACGGGCACCGGCACGTGCGGAATGGGCGCAATCGAGCCAGCCAATGTCTGCCCGACAGACAGCTCCACCTCGATGAACTCGCCGTCGCGGCCCTGCGCAATCTTCGCCATGCTCTCCGGGTCGAGCACGCCCTTCTCCACCATCCACTGCCGCGCCGCCTTGCGCACCCCGTTCGCCTGGAAGGTGCGGATGATGTTGGTCTCAGCCACCTGGTCGTACACCCGGCGCAGTGCTGAGTACCCAGCCAGCGGCTCGTCAGGCTCCGTGCTCATGTAGAGCGGGACCAGCGGCACCTTCACGGCGCCCGAGGCCGTCTTGAAGGGGATGCGCTTGAACTTCTGCAGCGCGCCGTCCTCGCCGGCCTCCAGCGGCACCCCGTCGTAGAGCCAGCCGTCTTCCTTCCAGTCGGGGCTCCAGACCTTGAACTCACCCGCCGCCAGGTCGTAGACCTCCACCACGAGGATGAAGTGTTCTTCGCTCGGTGGAAGCCCACCATCGGCGCCCATCACCCGGTCGTAGCCGGCGCCGTCGCCCCGCCCCTCGACATCCTCGGTGATGTACCGCATGAACCGGCGCTCGGTGTACTTCTTCGCCCCGTAGCGCTCCTTCGCCACCTCCACCGGCAGGTAGTAGCGGTGCGCCACAAAGCGCTGCGCCTCCCAGGTTTCGGCCGTCGTGTCAACGATGATGTCCCACGGCGCCACCGCTGCGACCGTGACCCGCTGCAAGGGGTCAGGGTGCTCCCTCGTACCCAGCTTCACGGCGCCGAAGGGGTAGATGAGCGCCAGCCGCAACGCGTTCTCGAGCACGGCGCGCACCGTGTGCAGCCAGACGTTCGCCACCTCCTGCGCCACCTCCGGGTTGCCGGCGCCCCGGATGTCGGGCTGCACCACCACCGCCGGGTCCTTCACGAAGAGGCTCGCCACGTAGCTCTCGATCAGCTCGTAGCCCCGACTGGTCTCGATGAGCAGCTGGTCAGTCTCCCGCTTGTCCCAGTACCGCATCAAGTACGCGTTGCGCAGCCGCCGCATCTCCGGGCGCCGCTCTTCCCAGCGCCGGTCGTGCGCGTCGTAGACCTCAGCGAAGTGCGACGCCTTCATTCAGCCACCTTCCAGGGGAGAACCTGCTTACGAATACGCTGTGCGCGCAGGTTCTGCAAGTGTGAATCCATGTACCCGCCCATCCGCTCGCGGCGGAACGCACGGGCGCCGTCCTGCGTGGCTCGGTACGCCAGCGCAAGCGCCATCGCCATGTCGTCGTGCATCCCCACCGGCGCCTCGGGCGTCACCCGGCGCACCTCCAAGGCCTTCAACTCCGACAGCGTGTGCTGGTCAAGCTGCGGCACCAGCTCGCCCTCGACAGCCTCCTTCAACGCCTCGTAGGCCTCCAGCTTGCTCTTCACGCTGGTCGTCCACGGACCACCCGACGACGAGCGCCACACCCGGTTGTAGTGCAACCGCTCCAACTCGCGCAGCACCACGTGCCCGTGGTTGTTCGCTTCGCACAACACCATCGCCTGCCCGTACCGGAACCCCACCGTCGCCACCCGCTGCGCCCACAAGTGCGGCGGCAAGCGGTTGGAGCGCTCGATGTAGACCGGCGCCATCGTCGCAAGGCTCACCACCACCAGCGCCGAGTAGTCCTGACCCAAACCGCCGCTGACGTCGACGCCCATCACGTACCGGTCGTCCTCGTCAGGCTCCGCGAACTCCCGCTCGGCGCTGTCGAACCAGATGCCCTCGATGCGCTCCAGCTTCTCCGGGTCGAAGTACCCGCTCTCACGCGCCAAGAACGCATCGTCGATGTTGCCGGGGTACTCGCGCCGGAACTTCGACAGCCCCAGCGTCGTTACCTGCTGCCGGCGCCACCAGAGCTGCGCATCGTCGAGCGTGTACCGCTCAGCCAGCTCCTGCTCTTCCTCCGTCCGCTCGAAGTCCTCGGGCAGCTGCTCGTCGCGGTACGCCCCGTGCTCCCACCACCAGTACGTGAACAGCGCCCACCCGTTCTCAGGGGCGCCCTGAATCAGCCGATGGAACGCGTCGCCCGGCACGTTGACCGTGCTCTCGATGCACACCGGCCCGTCGCCCACCGCCGCTGTCGTCTGCGCCAGCACCTCGTCGGCGTCCGCGTAGAAGGCGAACTCAGACAGATGGGCGCCGCTGAACGAGAACGACCGCGTGCCACCAGCGCCCCGCGTCGTGAAGCTGCTCACGCCCGCCAGCGTGTCGGCAAAGGTCATGTCCTCCACCGTGTCACGCTCCAATCGGCGCCGCAGGGGCTCGGGGAGGCCCCTCAACCATCGCTGGTCCATCCGGCGCAGCTCGCGGGCGCTCCGCTCGTGGAAGGACAGCACCGCGTAGGTGGCCGGCGTCGTCGTCGAGTACGCCTTGTGGAACTGCCACGCACGCACCGCCGTCGATACGCCCACTTGGCGCGCCTTCACCACGATGACGCGGCTCCGTGTGTCCAGCAGATGCCACAACCGGCGCTGCGCAGCGTTCGGCGTGAAGGGCACGAAGGCCCCCGAGCGCTTGTCGCGCACCTGCAAGAGCTGGCAGAACCGCTCACGGTGCCCCACGAGCTTGCGGGTCGCCGCCGCAACGGGCGCAGGGAGGCCAGCGGGTGCCCAGATGGTCTCCACGGTCACTCCTTCACCATGTTCAGCAGCTCAGCAAGCTGTGCCATCGCCTTCGGGTCGGCTTCGGAGACCGTCAGCGCCTCTCGACCGTCCGTCATCACCCACTTGGCCAGCTCGACGGCAGTGCGGTCGCCCCGCCCGTCGCGCAAGGTGGCCTCCATGACGGTCAGAGAGCGGCGGATGAGGCGCTGGACGCAGGCTTGAAGCTCGCCGGGCTCGAACGGGGCGTCGAGTACTGTTGAATCCTCGTCACTTTCACACGCGCGAGCGCCTTCCATCACTGAATCCTCAACACCAACTAAGGAGGGGGGGGTCTGCGTGGCTGTACCTCTCCTGCTCGAACCGCCCACCCTCGCCCGCCCACCCTCGCCCTCCACCACGCTCCGTCCGGGGAAGTGCGCCAGCGCCCGCGCCCTCGCAGCATGCGGCCCGCGCACCTGCGGCGGCAGGCCGAGGGCTGCGCGCAACTCGCGTTGGTCGCGGCGGATGCAGGTCTCGCCGACCCCGCACAAGGCCGCAAGCCGGGCTGCCTCCGCTCCAGGCAGCGACCCGCCCGGTCGAAGCGCTGCGCGGACGATGGCTCGACGCGCGGCCGGCGCGACGACAGCTGCAAGGCCAACGGCTGCAAGCTCGGCGGCGGGGTCGGCCGGCGGGACGGGGGAAGGGAGAACTGTAGCGCTGCGAGACATGCAGCCACAGTACGCGCAACGGACGCGCCGTGCAACTCGTGACACGCGGCGCGGTTGACCGCGCGTTCACTTTTCCGACCCTCGGTCGGTTTCTCAACCCCGAGCAGCTGCACGGCACACCCCGGCCCTTGACAATCTCCTGACACTTTCTCTCGTCGTGAACCTTGCCACGGTTCACGG
>Ga0172372_10007579_pt1 | contig 14544 bp, 15 predicted proteins | sample LakKiv5m_2_FD_114544 | JGI IMG/M metagenome (GOLD analysis project Ga0172372, IMG submission 114544) | Freshwater microbial communities from Kabuno Bay, South-Kivu, Congo - kab_092012_9.5m | ecosystem: Environmental > Aquatic > Freshwater > Lake | place: Democratic Republic of the Congo...
GCCGGGGTCAAGCGGTACAACCACAACCTCGAGGCCTGCCGCGAGGTGTTCCCCCGCATCTGCACGACCCACTCCTACGACGACCGCGTGGCCACCGCCCGTCTCGCCATCGACGCCGGGATGGAGCTGTGCTGCGGCGGGATCCTCGGGATGGGCGAGACGCTGGCCCAGCGCATCGACTTCGCGTTCGAGCTCGCCGCGCTCGAGCCCTGCGAGGTGCCGATCAACCTGCTCGACCCCCGGCCCGGCACCCCGCTCGAGGACCAGACGGTGCTGTCACCCCGCGAGGCGCTCCAGGCGATCGCGTTGTTCCGCCTGGTGCTGCCCGGTGCGTGGCTCCGCCTTGCCGGCGGGCGCGAGCGGGTGCTCGGCGAGTTGCAGGCGATGGGGCTCCTCGCCGGGGCCAACGCGCTGATCGTCGGGAACTACCTGACCACGACCGGTCGCTCACCCGAAGAGGACCACGCGCTCCTCGACGCGCTCGGGATGCCCGTGGCCGACGGACCGGGAGAGGGCCGCTTCGTCGTCGACGCCGACGGCGCCCACGCCCGTCCCGCGCAGCCACCCCGGCGCCCCACCATCCCCGTCACCTCCACCTGATCCGCCCGCCGCGACCGCTGCGACCGCCGCGACCGCCGCGACCGCCGCGACCGCCGCGACCGCCGCGACCGCCGAGCATGTGACGGCCGACCACCTATTTGGTGGTCCAGCGTCACATGCTCGGAAGGAGGGGAGGCGCGGGGTCAGGCGGGTCAGGCGGGCTCGTTGAACGAGCAGAGGACGGGGCCGTCGGGACCGGGCGCGAGGCGGGTCATGGTGGCGTTGTCGAGGCGGAAGCGCCACGCCGCGAGGTCGGGCAGCCCGAGCGCCCAGCACACCGCCGCCTTGATCGGCGAGACATGGCTCACCGCCACGACCGGCGCCCGGCCGAGATCGGCGAGCACCTCGGTCGCGAACCCGGCCACCCGCTCCCCCACCTCGGCCAGGCTCTCGCCCCCGGGTGGGGCGAAGTCCGCGTCGGTGCGCCAGCGCACCACGAGGTCACGGGGCAGCTCGGAGAAGGGCAGCCCGTCGTACTCGCCGTAGTCGACCTCGATCAGGCGGGGCTCGGTCTCGACCGCGGCGATCCCACACGCCGCAGCGATCGCCGCCGCGGTCTGGGCGCACCGGGCCAGGGGGCTGGTGAGGATCCGCTCAGGACCGAGCGCGGCCACGCGGGCCGCGACCGCGGCGGCCTGGGCGATCCCGGCCCCGTTCAGGTCGGGATCGGTCCGGCCGAGCAGGAGGCCGGCCGCGTTCGCGTCGGTCTGCCCGTGGCGCACGAAGACGACCTGGCTCACGCGCGCGCTCCGGGGCTCATCCGGCGTCGCCGGTGCGCTCGCGCAACCGCCCGGTCCGCCAGAACTCGCGCCGCACCTCGGGGACCCAGAGGTCGAACTGACCGACCACCCACCAGCACGCGACGAGGCCCACGAGCTCCTCGATCACGACCACCCACCAGGTCGGCAGCAGCGCTGCGTCGCCGAAGGCGGTGCCGAGCACCGGCCACCAGAACACCTCGGCGTCGGCCCAGGCGGCCGAGAGCACCAACCCGGCGAAGATCCCGATGGGCAGGCAGAGCCACCGCCGACGGGCCAACCGGGAGCCCCGCAGCGGCCAGAGCATCACCACGACGAGCACCGCCGCCGCGAACGCGAGCGAGTGCCCGAAGGCCCGGTGCCCGACGGGGAGGTCCACCACCAGTGGCAGCATCGCCCCCACCGCCACCACCCGGTAGTCGAGGCCGCTGCTGCGGAACACGTTGGCGACGAGGAGGACCGACAGGCCGACGTACCAGAGCAGCATCGGTCACCGGGCGTCGAGCGCGGCGTTGACGAGCAGGTCGGCGTCGGTGTTCTGCTCGCGGGGCACGTGCACGAGCGCGACCGTGTCGTAGGCGTCGAGCAGTCGCCGCACGTCGTCGACCAACGGCCGCAGGTGGGCCTGACGCACCTTCCACGCACCCCGCACCTGCTCGATCACCAGCTTCGAGTCGCCCCGCACCTCGACCGCACGCGCCGGGAAGTCGCGCGCGGCCTCGAGCCCGGCGATCAGCGCGCGGTACTCGGCGACGTTGTTGGTGGTCTCACCGATGTACCGGCTCACCGAGACGAGCCGGGTCGGCGGATCGGTCCCGGGGTCGCTCACGACCGCCCCGATGCCCGCAGGTCCCGGGTTGCCCCGGGCGCCGCCGTCGAAGTGGATCACGATCCGGGCCCGGGCCGACAAGTCGGGCCCCGGGTCGGGGGCGGGGTCGAACAGCGTCATCACCCGGGTCACGGCACCAGGATGGCGCCGCAGTTGTCGCAGTGTGCGATCGTGCCCGGAGGAGCGTTTCGGAGCGCATCGACCTCGGTGGCCGGGATGGTGAGGCGGCACCCCTGGCAGGTGCTCCCGACCAGGCGGGCGGCCCCCACCCGTGCGGCCGAGGCCGACCGGCACCGCTCGTAGAGCGCGAGCACCGTCGGCTCCAGCGCAGCTGCGGCGGCATTGCGCGTGATCTGCTCGGCCCCGATCTCCGCGTCGACGGCGGCTTCGACCGTTCGCAGCGCGTCACGGTGCGCATCGCGCGTCGCGACCACCACGCTCCGCTGCGCCTCGAGCGCCCCGACCTCGGCCTCGAGCGGCTCACGCTCCTCCATCACCGCAAGCGCCTGGTCCTCGACCGCGCTCTGGTGGCGACGGAGCTGGGCGACGTCGGCCTGGAGGGCCAGGAGCTCCTTGGGCGACGTGATCTCCCCGGAGTAGAGGCGGGCATCGGCGGTGTCGGCCTGCGCCGCGAGACGCTGGGCCTCGGCCTCGAAGTCCTCCTGGGTCCGGGTCAGGTCGGCGAGCGGGCCGCGCCGCTCGGCGATCTCGGCGTCGAGCGCGGCGATGGCGGCGTCGGCATCGGCGACGGCGGTGCGCTCGGGCAGGGTGGCGTGCCGGTGCCGGTGCCGATCGAGGGCGAGGTCGTGCTCCTGGAGCACCAGCAGCGGCTCGAGGTCCACCCCCGCAACCTACCCCCACCGGCGGCGGCCGGACGCCGACCAGATGCCGGTCGGACTACCGGGGCGCGGTCGTCGGTGTGGTCGTCGGGCTCGGCGTCGTCGTCGGCGTGGTCGTCGGCGTCGGCGGTCGCGTCGTCGGGACGGTCGGCGGCCGCAACGTGGGCACGGGCCGGACCACCACCGTGGGCGGCGGGGTGGGCGCCAGGAATCCGTCGGGCACGAGCGACCGTCCCCCGACGGTGAGGAACTGCCCGTCGGCGTTGCACCAGCCCGGCGGGGCGGGCCAGGGCTTGGGCTCGGTCCCGCTCAACTGGGCGGTCATGAAGCGCCGGAAGATCGAGGCCGGGACCTGACCGCCGAAGCCGGCCCCGGGGACCCGGCCTTCCGGGTTCCCGTGCCACACCGCGACTGCGAGCGTGGGGGTCATCCCGACGAACCAGGCGTCGGCCCGGTTGTCGGTGGTGCCGGTCTTGCCGGCGACCGCCCACCCCGGGACCGCCGCCCCGGTGCCGGTCCCGCCGGTGACGGTGCTCCGGAGCTGGTCGACCGTGCAGATCGCGGCGTCCTCGTCCATGGCCCGGATGCCGGGGTGCGGCTCCTGGTAGAGAACGATCCCCTGGGGGTTCACGATGCGCTCGACGAAGTACGGGTCGTGGCGCACGCCGAGGCTCGCGAGCGACGCCACCACCGTGGTCATCTCGAGCGGCGTGGACTCGATGGTGCCCAGGGTGAGCGTGAGGATCGGCTGCAGCGTGTTCTGGCGGATGCCGAGCTTCTTCGCCATGTCGATGACGTCGGTGAACCCGACGGCGAGCTGCATCCGGACGTAGGCGCAGTTGACGGAGCCGGCGGTGGCCGACCGGATCGTCATGAGGCCGTTGCCGCCCTCGGCGTTCTGGGTCCGCCCCAGGTTGCCGAACTCGCAGGGTGAGGTGCCGTCGACCTGGTCGTTGGCGGAGAAGCGCTTCTGGGCCGCTGCTGCGAGCGTGATGACCTTCCAGGTGGACCCGGCCTGACGACCCGGGGTGCTGGTGGCGATGTTGTACTGGCTGTTCTCGAACCCGGCGCCGGCGACCATGGCCCGGACGGCGCCGGTCGCCGGGTCCATCGCCACGATCGACGCGGTGAACCCGGGCTTCTCCCCGATCGACTCGTCGACCGCGCGCTGCGCGTTCTCCTGCGCGGCCGGATCGAGGGTGGTATCGATGCGCAGGCCGCCACGCAGGATCGCGCTCTCCCGCTCGCTCCGCGTCGACCCGAGCACGGAGTACCTCGGGTCGTTGATGAGGCGGTCCTGGACCTCCTCGGCCCACGACGTGCGGGGCCGCAGATCGGCGGCCGGGAGGATGGACGGCATGGGCTCCTGGGCAGCCGCGGCGGCTTGGGCGTCGGTGATGAAGCCCTCCTCGAGCATCTGGCCGATGACGAAGGCCCGGCGGGCCCGGGCGCCGTCCGGGTTGGCGAACGGGTTGAGCGTCTCGGGGCTCTGGATCAGGCCCGCGAGCATGGCGGCGTCGGCGACCGAGATGTCCTGGAGGGTCGCGACACGACAGCCGCAGAACGCGTTGCCCGGATCGGGACGGATCGTGAGCCGCTCGACCGCGGCGCGGATCCCGTAGGAGCCCTGCCCGAAGTAGACGGTGTTGAGGTACTGCTGGAGGATCTCGCGCTTGGAGTAGTCCTGGTTGAGCTGGATCGCGAGCAGGACCTCGCGGATCTTGCGGTTGAGGTCACGCTTGGGCGACAGGATCCGGTTCTTCACGAGTTGCTGGGAGATCGTCGATCCCCCCTGCTCGATCTCGCCCGCCGTGAGGTTCTTCAGCGCGGCCCGGGCGACCGCCGGGAGGTCGACACCGTCGTTGGTCCAGAAGGTCTTGTCCTCGGTCGCGATCACGGCGTCGACGATCAGCGGGGACACCTCGTCGAGGCGCACGTTCTTGCGGTTCTCGAGACCGATCGCGCCGATCTCGTTGCCGGCGGCGTCGTAGACCGTGGAACGCTCCGAGAGGTCGTCGAGGTCGGTGACGAGCTCGGTGCGGTAGTCGGTCGCCCCCGTGACGATGCCGACCCCCGGGAGGAGGGCCGCGAGGCAGACGCCGACGACCACACCGCCGACCACCACGGTGACCAGGAGCCCGACGAGGGCTCGGACCAGACGCTGCATGGGCTCCCCAGGATGGCACGTGACGGTCAACGAACGGCTGCAGGGCTCGTCGGGTTCCCGGCCGGGTCGGGCCCCGCCGGGGGTCCGGGGCTCGGCGCCCCCGGACCCCGGGGGTGACTAGCGTGCCCCCGATGGCCCAGGTCCGGTTCAACCACATGGAGCTCACGTTCTCCCGCGGCACCCTCACCGACGCCTTCCGTGCCGAGGTCGCCGAGTTCTACGGGGGCGTCTTCGGCTGGGAGGCCCGCTCGGTGCGGGTCGTCGGCCAGGACTGCCTCTCCCTCAACGTCGACGAGGGGCAGTTCCTCCTCTTCGCCGAGGCCGACGACCCGATCCGGTCGCCGAGCTACGACCACCTGGGCCTGTGCATGGACACCCGGGCCGAGGTCGACGCCACCCTCGCCGAGATCGAGCGTCGGGCCCGCCACGACGACCGGATCCGCCTGAAGCGCTACGACGACCTGGTCATGGAGCACGTCACCGTGCACGCCTTCTACGTGAAGCACCTCCTGCCCATCTACTTCGACGTCCAGTGCCTCGAGTACGCGCCCGGGTGCACCCCCGCCCGCCGGTGGACGCTCGTCGAGCACCCCGCGCCCACCGGCGCCTGACCACCGGAGTCCCCGTGGACGACCACCTCACCGACCGGGTCGCGCTCCTCGGCGGCGTCTGGCTCTTCTCCGACTGCACCGACGACGAGTTGGAGCGGATCGCCGCCCTCGCCCAGCTGCTCGAGGTGCCCGCCGGCGAGGTCGTGGTGCGGGAGGGCGACCCGGGCGAGGAGTTCTACGCGATCGTCGCCGGGACCGCGGTCGTGTCGATCGCCGACCGCGGCGACATGGCCGAGCTCGGGGCGGGCTCGTTCTTCGGCGAGATGGCGCTCATCGACGGCGGCGACCGGGTCGCCACCGTGACCGCGACCACCACACTCGTGCTGCTGCGCCTGCACCGCGACGCGTTCAACGAGACGCTCGCGCTCGCGATGCCCGCCCTCGCCCCGAAGCTGCTGGCCGTCGTGGGCCGGCGCATGCGGGCGCTCGAGTCCCCCGGCGAGGTCCCGTTCGGCGTCTGAGCCGCAGCGGGTCCGAGCGTCTGGGTCCCGGGACGCCAGGACGCCAGGACGCCAGGTCGCCAGGACGCCAGGACGGCGTCAGCCCACCCGGACCGGGACCTTCGAGTACCCGGCCACGTTCGACATGTTGACCCGTTCGCAGCGCGCCTCGTCGACCTCGAACACGGGGAAGCGCCGGGCCCACTCCTCGATCGCCATCCGGCTCTCGAGCCGGGCCAGGGCGGCGCCGAGACACGAGTGGATCCCGTGCCCGAGCCCGATCGAGAGACCGATCTCGCGGTCGATGTCGAACACGTCGGGGTCCGCGTACTCGCGCTCGTCGCGGTTGGCGGCCCCCGTGACCAGGAAGACCGGCTGGCCCGCAGGGATGGTGACCCCGTGCCACTCGGAGTCGAGGTGCGAGAACCGACCCTGGTACTGCGACGGGGCCCAGTAGCGCAGCGTCTCCTCGACCGCCCCCGGGGCCTTGCCCGGATCGTCGAGCAGCTTGGCCCACTCCCCCGGGTTGCGGTGGAACAGCACCACGGCGCTGCCGACCAACTTCGTGACGGTCTCGGAGCCCGCCGCCGCGAGGAGTGCGGCGAACCCGGCGATCTCGGCGTCGGTGAGCCGCTGGCGTGCACCGTCCTCGGTCTCCACCTCGGCCTCGATCAGCTGGCAGATCATGGCGTCGTCGGGGTGGGCCCGCTTCTCCTTGATGAGGTCGAGGAAGTACAGGATCTGCTCGAGCCCCGCGTGCATGCCCTCCTGGGTCGGCTTGGGGTCGTCGGGCCGCCGGAACAGCATCAGGTCGGTCCAGTGCCGGATCTGCTGGCGGTCGGGCTCGGGAACCCCGAGGATCGCCGAGATGACCTCGACGGGGAAGGGAGCCGCGAAGTCACCCACGGCGTCGATCTCGCCCGCGCCGGCGACCTGGTCGAGGTACTTGGTGATGACCTCGTGGGCGATGGGCTCCATCCGGGTGATAGCCCGGGGGGTGAAGGCCCGGCTCACCAGCTTGCGCATGCGGTCGTGGTCGGGCGGATCCATCATGATGATGCTCTGGCCCCGGACGTGGGAGTCGGGATCGGTGAGCTGGTCGAGGGTCAGGCCGTGCTCACTCGAGAAGGTGCGCCAGTCGCGGTGCGCGGCCACCACGTCGTCGAAGCGGGAGAGCGCCCAGAAGCCGAGCCGCTCGTTGTGGTAGCAGGGCGCCTCGTCCCGCAGCCACCGGTACGTCTCGTACGGGTCGATGAAGAAGTCGTCCGACACCGGGTTGAACTCCACCCCGCCCCTCCTCCTGCTCGGTCCTGCTCGGTCCTGGTCGGCGTCCTGTGCGGCGCACCGTACCGCGTGCTACACAACGGGGATGGAGGCGCCGCTGGAAGGGGTCGTCGCCGTGGTCACCGGCGGGAGCCGGGGCATCGGCAAGGGCATCGCCCTGGAGCTGGGCGCCGCCGGGGCGACCGTGTACGTCACCGGCCGGACCCTCCTCCCCGGCGACCACCCGCTCCCGGGCACCATCGGCGAGACCGCCGCCGCGGTGACCGAGCTCGGGGGCCACGGTGTGGCCGTGGCCTGCGACCACCACATCGACGGTGAGGTCGAGGCGGTCTTCGACCGGGTGATGCGCGAGACGGGTCGCCTCGACGTGCTCGTGAACAACGTCTTCTCGTCCCCCACGATGGTCCCGTGGCTGGGCCGACCGTTCTGGGAGCTCCCGGTCGCGGCCTGGGACGAGACCATCGACGTCGGCTGTCGGTCGCACTACGTGGCCGCCCGCTTCGCCGCGCCCCTCCTGCTCGCCAACGGCCGGGGCCTGATCGTCAACGTGTCGTCGTCGGGGGCGGTCCAGTACTCCCACAACGTGGTCTACGGCGTCGGGAAGGCCGCGGTCGATCGCATGACCGCCGACATGGGGCACGAGCTCGCCCCGCACGGGGTCGCGGTGGTGTCGGTCTGGCCCGGACTGGTCCGCACCGAGCTCGTGGCCCTCGGCGCGCAGGAGACCCCCGACGGTCGGCGCGTCCTCACCCTGCCGGGCGAGGGCGAGTTCGACCTCGCCGACGCCGAGTCGCCCCGCTTCACGGGCCGGGCGGTGGCGGCGCTCGCCGCCGACCGTGACGTCCTCACCCGCAGCGGACGCGCGTTCCCGGTCGCGCAGCTCGCCGCCGAGTACGGCTTCACCGACGTCGACGGCCGCGCCGACGGGGTGCAGGTCCGGCCCGACGCCGGCCCGCCCCCCGGGTCGGAATGACCGCGCCCCCCGAGCCGGAACCCTCCGCGACCCGCCGGCCCACCACGACGTCGCGGTTCGGGACGTCGCGTCGCGAGAGCCACGACGCCTCCGAGTTCTACGAGCGCTTCCCTGCCCCCACGATCCTCACCGACCAGACCGTGGCCGACGCCGGCGCCGCGAAGGACACGGTCGTGCACGGCGACTCCCGCGACCTGTCGATGATCCCGGACTCCTCGGTCGCGCTCGTCGTCACCTCGCCGCCCTACTTCGCGGGCAAGGAATACGAGGCCACCCTCGGCGACGGGCACGTCCCCGCGTCGTACGTCGACTACCTCACCATGCTCCGCGACGTGTTCGCCGAGTGCTGGCGCGTGCTCGAGCCCGGCGGCCGCATCGCGGTGAACGTCGCCAACCTCGGGCGCAAGCCCTACCGGTCCCTCACCGGCGACGTGACCACGATCCTCCAGGACGACCTCGGGTTCCTGCTGCGGGGCGAGATCGTCTGGGTGAAGGGGGCCGGGCTGAACAGCTCGTGCGCGTGGGGCTCCTACGGCTCGGCGTCGAATCCGGTGCTGCGGGACGTGACCGAGCGGATCGTGGTCGCTTCGAAGGGACGCTTCGGGCGGGCGCTCACCAAGCGCCAGCGCGAGGCCCGGGGGCTGCCGTGCGAGGACACGATCTCCCCCGAGGAGTTCCGGGAGCTGACCCTCGACACGTGGCGCTTCGCCCCGGAGTCGGCCCGACGGGTCGGCCATCCGGCCCCGTTCCCCGTCGAGCTGCCCCGCCGGTGCATCGAGCTGTTCACCTACCGCGGCGACACCGTGCTCGACCCGTTCGGGGGCGTGGGCACGGTCGGCGTCGCCGCGGTGCGGACCGGGCGGCACTTCGTGTGCGTGGACGCCGATCCCGGATACGTGGCGAAGGCCCGGGACCGCATCGACGCAGCCCGCGCCGAGCTCGACCCCTGAGCCCGCCCCGGGCCCGAACCGGAAGGACCCCGATGTTCGACCTCACCGACCGAGTGGCCCTCGTGACCGGCGCGGGCCAGGGCGTCGGGGCCGGCATCGCCCGCTGCCTGGCTGCCCAGGGCGCCGCGGTCGCGGTCAACGACATCGTGGCCGAGCGGGCCGAGGCGGTCGCCGCCGCCCTGCGGTCCGACGGCGCCCGCGCCTGGGCGCTGCCGTTCGACGTCACCGACCGGGCCGCCGTGGAGACGGCGGTCGCGACGGTCACCGCCGACCTCGGCCCGGTCGACATCCTGGTGAACAACGCCGGGAACGCCGGGGCGCCCGGCATGGTGGTCGCCCCGTTCCGGGAGATGGACCCGGCCACCTGGGAGCGCTTCGTCGCGGTGAACCTCCTCGGACCCCTGCACTGCATCAAGGCGGTCATCGACGGCATGTGCACGCGCGGGTTCGGGCGGGTGATCACGATCGCCTCGGAGGCCGGCGTGGCCGGGACCGCGCTCGGCATCTCGATCTACGGGGCGGCGAAGAGCGGTTCGATCGGCTTCGTCCGCCATCTCGCGCTCGAGGTCGCAGGCACCGGCGTGACCGTGAACGCGGTGGCCCCGGGCCTCATGGGCGTCCAGGAGATCAGCGAGCGGACCCGGCGCATGGCCGGCGGCATCCCGGTCGGGCGCCTCGGTGCGCCCGAGGACATCGGCGCCGCCTGCGTCTACCTTGCCTCCGACGAGGCCGCCTGGGTGACCGGGCAGACCCTCAACGTCAACGGCGGCTCGCACACGACCTGAGCCCGAGCCCGAGCCCGCAACCGAGCCCGAACCCGAGCCCCCCCCGACCAGGAGTCCCGATGTCCTTCCGTGCGCTCGTCCTCGACCAGTCCGACGACGGGGTCCACGCCCGGGTCACCACCCTCGACGACGCCGCGCTCCCCGACGGCGACGTCACCGTCGCGGTCGAGTGGTCGTCCCTCAACTACAAGGACGGCATGATCCTGGGTGGGATCGGCCGGCTGGTCCGCACCTACCCGCACGTGCCCGGCGTCGACCTCGCCGGCACCGTCGTCGCGTCGTCGTCGCCGGCCTTCGCGCCCGGCGACCGGGTGGTGTGCACCGGCTTCTTCGTCGGCGAGCGCTCGTGGGGCGGGTACGCCGAGCTCGCCCGGGTCCGGTCCGAGTGGCTGGTGAAGGTGCCCGACTCCCTCACGACCCGCCGGACCATGGAGATCGGCACCGCCGGCCTGACCGCCATGCTGTGCGTGGACGCCCTCGAGCGCGCCGGGGTCACCCCCGACGACGGTCCGGTGCTGTGCACCGGCGCCGCCGGCGGTGTGGGGACCTACGCCGTCCACCTGCTGGCCCGGCTCGGGTACGAGGTCACCGCGTCGACCGGCCGCCCCGAGACCGAGGCGTACCTGCGCGACCTCGGGGCCCACGCCGTGATCGGCCGGGACGAGATCGGCGACCTCCCCGCCAAGCCCCTGCTCAGCGAGCGCTGGGCCGCGGCCGTCGACGCCGTCGGGGGCGCGACGCTGGCCCACGTGGTCGCCGAGACCCGCTACGGGGGGACGGTGGCCGCGTGCGGGAACACCGCCGGGAACGACCTCGCGACGTCGGTGCTCCCGTTCATCCTGCGCAGCGTGCACCTCGTCGGGGTCGACTCGGTGAGCGTGCCGGCAGCGCGCCGGGCGCCGCAGTGGGCCCGGCTCGGCGAGCTGTGCGATCCCGAGCGCCTCGCCGACGCCACCACCGTGATCGGGCTCGACGACCTCCCCGACGCCGGGGCCCGCATCCTGGCCGGGCAGGTCCGGGGCCGGATCCTGGTCGACCCCGCCCGCTGATCGCGCCCGGCGGTCGCGCCGGCCCGGTCGGGGGCGCCCGACGGGTCAGTGCGCGACCACCTGCCCGCCGTCGATGTTGTACGACTGCCCGGTGACCCACGCACCCGCGTCGCCCGACAGGAAGATCACCATGTTCGCGATGTCCTCGCCGGTGCCCGGGCGCCCGAGGGGCACGTTGCGCCGGATGGTCTCGTCGAAGGCCGGACCGCGCGGGATGTCGTCGAGGCGCGAGGTGTCGACGATCCCCACGCACAATGCGTTCACCCGGATGCCGTGCGGGGCGACCTCCCGGGCCATCGACCCGGTCAGGGCCTGGATGCCCGCCTTGCTCGCGGAGTAGGCCGCGGTGTTCGCTGCGAAGAGCTTTCCTGCGATCGACGAGATGTTGACGATCGAGCCGCCGGAACCCTGCGCGATCATCCGACGCGCGAACGCGCGCGACATGAAGAACGTGCCGTGCAGGTTCACGTCGATCACGTGGCGCCACACGTCGAGATCGAGATCGACCACCGGGACCCGGTCGGCGCCGCGGGCCGCGCCGGCGTTGTTCACGACGACGTCGACGCGCCCGAAGGTCCCGACCACCTCCTCCACGAGGCGGTCGACGGCGTCGGGGTCGGCGACGTCGCTCACCACGGCCCGGGCCCGTCGCCCGCACGCCTCGATCTCCTCGGCCACCGACGCGATGTCGCGCCAGCCCACGGCCTGCTCGTCGGCCGGGTAGGCCTCGGGCGGACGACCGGATCCGGTCACGACGACGTCGCAGCCGGCCCGGGCCAGCTCGACCGCGATCGGCCGGCCGATGCTGCGCATCCGACCGGCGCCGGTCACCACGGCGACCTTCCCGAGGAGGGGCTGGTCCGGCCACTGGGTCATGGGGGCTCCTGACGCTCGACGAGGGCGCCGTCATCGTCGCACGTTCGGTAGGGTCGCGACCCCGACCCGGAGGTCCCGGTGCCCGAACACGAGCCCCCCGAGGTCGGCCACGCCATCATCGCCCTCCACGACGTGGCCCCCGAGCACGAGGCCGGGTTCCACCGCTGGTACGAGGCCGACCACATGCTCGCCGCCGGGACGATGGCGCCCTGGACGATCGGCGGCATGCGCTGGGAGGCCCCGGCCGAGCTGCGGGCGCTGCGCTCCCCGCCCGAGGGCCCCTTCGGACCGGCCACCCGGGGCGCCTTCCTCATGCTCTTCTGGATCCAGCGCGACCGCCTCGCCGAGCAGCAGGCCTGGGTCGGCGACGCGATGCGCGACATCGAGGCCGCGGGCCGCACCTTCCCCGCCCGCGACGCCGTGACCGCCACCACCTACGACTACGCCGGCCACGTCGCCCGCGACCTCGACGGGGTCCCCCCGGTCCTCGCCCTCGCCCACCACTTCGCCGGGGTCGTGCTGCTCGTGGCCGAGCGGACGCCCGACACCACGCTGGACGACCTCACCACGACCCTGCTCGACCACGTCCTCGGTCCCCGGCTCGCCGGCTCCCCCGTCGCGCTCGCCGTGGCCTTCACCCCCCGGCCCAAGGAGCCCTGGTGGCCCGCCGCCTACCCGGAGGTCGCCGGCGTGGGCGACCGGCTGTTCGTCACCTGCTTCACCGACGTCGACCCGCGCGCCTGCTGGGCCACCCACTTCGCCGATCTCGGTGACACGCTCGCCGACACCGGCCACGGGAGGGTCCTGCTCGCCGCGCCGTTCGTGGCCCGTGCGGTCGGGACCGGCCACGCCACCGCCGACCCGGCCTGAGCCCGGCTCGGCGTCGGACCGGCTCCCCGGTGGCGTCCGGGCCGACGCGTCCCGCAGTGGTCTAGGTTGACCGCCATGACCGACACCGCCACTGCACCGACCGACCTCTCCGCCCTCGGCCGCATCGGCATCCTCGGCGCCGGGCGCATGGGAGCCGGGATGTGGCGCTGCCTCCACGCCGCCGGGACCACCGCGAGCGTGTTCGACCTGCACGCACCCGCCACTGTGGCCCTGGCCGCCGAGGGGGCCCCGGTCGTCGCCGACGTCGCGACGCTCCTCGGGACCTGCGACGTCGTGGTGTGCTCCCTCCCCACCTCCCACGACGTGCAGGCCACGGTCGACGGCGCCCTCGACGCCCTCCGTCCCGGCACCGTGCTGATCGACACCACGAGCGGCGAGCCGGCGATCAGCCGGGCCGTCGCGGCCACCGTGCAGTCGGCGAGCGCGGCGTTCCTCGACGCCGGCATCAGCGGTGGCCCCGCCGGCGCCCTCGCGGGCACGCTCAAGATCATGGTCGGTGGCGACGCTGCCGCCTTCGCGCGGGTCGAGCCGCTGCTCGGCGTGCTCGGCGCGCAGGTCTGGCACTGCGGTGGTCCCGGGACCGGACACGCGATGAAGACGGCGCTCAACCTGTCGAACCAGGGCAAGATGCTGCTCGAGATCGAGGCGCTCCTGATGTGCGGGCGAGCCGGGCTCGACCCCCGCCAGGTGGCCGAGGTGCTGGAGCTGCGGACCTGGGGGCACTTCCTGCTCGGCGACGACGGCCGGCGCACCTTCGGGTTCGCGGTCGACCTCGCGGTCAAGGACTGGGGCGTCGCGACCGGGGTGGCGACCGAGCACAAGGTGCCCATGCCCATCGCAGCCGCCTGCGCGCAGGTGATGCGGGCGGCCCGGGCCGAAGCCGGACCCGACGCCGACCTGGTCGACGTCGTCCGGGTGATGGAGCGCTGGGCCGACTACGACCTCGACGCCGGCCTCGGCCGCTAACCCGACCGGGTCGGCCGCGTCAGACCCGCAGGGCGCGACGCGCGAGGTCAGCCCGCACGGTCCACCGCCTCGGCGCCACCGGCCGTGGCCTCGCGCACCAGCTCGGCGACCACCTCCTGGGCCATCGGGTCGAGCCAGGCGGTCGGCTCGTCGAGCAGCAGGACGGCGGGCCGGTGGGCCAGGGCCTGGACGAGGGCGACCTTCTGGCGGTTCCCCGACGAGAGGTCGCGGATCGGTCGGTCGAGGTCGACCTCGAGCCGCTCGGCCAGCGCGTCGATCCCGGCCGGGTCGGGGTCGCCCCGGAGCCCGGCCAGCCACGTGCAGCACCGGCGGCCGGTCAGGCGGTCGTAGAGCGCCGGGTTCCCGGCCACGTACCCGATGTGGCGGTGCACGGCGACGGCGTCGCGGTGGGCGTCGAGATCGAGGATGCGGGCCTGGCCCCGGGTGGGTCGGATCAGGTCGAGGAGCAGCCGGATGACCGTGGTCTTGCCCGCCCCGTTCGGCCCGAGGAACCCGAAGATCTCAC
>Ga0172372_10007580_pt1 | contig 14541 bp, 17 predicted proteins | sample LakKiv5m_2_FD_114544 | JGI IMG/M metagenome (GOLD analysis project Ga0172372, IMG submission 114544) | Freshwater microbial communities from Kabuno Bay, South-Kivu, Congo - kab_092012_9.5m | ecosystem: Environmental > Aquatic > Freshwater > Lake | place: Democratic Republic of the Congo...
CTGAAATGACCCAGTAATTAATGTGTTTCCATACAGAATTAAGACATTCCAGGATCACATGAGACTCGTTCTTCACAATCATGCATAATGTAATAGTTGGTTTCATAATGTATTTATATCAATTATTGTTATAGATTTGGATAACTCTTTAATAATGTGAGTTTCATTTTTACAATCATAGACAGGCATAATTTAGGCATGAATGAAATCTCCATTGCGAAGCGCATTATATACTGTATATATGCCAGTTTCTAACCCCAGTACAGGAATAGGCATATTATGCATCTCTCCACAATAAAATTCTAATTTATCTTTGTTTTCTATAATCACAGGAACTGTGTGTGTTCCTAATGTATTAATCATATTAGCAATATTACTTAGTGTATATTTTTTATCATACGAACAATTTATTTGTTTTGGGGGATGGTCTGTGTGCAAATAATATTTCACTAATGATACCAGATCTTTCATATAAAAGAAATCCATAACTTTATCTGTATGAATAATCATGGGTTCTTTTTTTAAATATCGGATTATATTTGCTTTTATGAATCGTGTTGGTAGTTCGTTTTCATCAAAAGTAGCAAATATGCGTAGATTGTAAAAGTCTGATGTTTCTTTAATCGAACTGGCTATAGACCTTTTACTCAACCCATAAGGATTATGTGGATCAAATATTTCTGCACCAGAACTAAATGATATCAGTTTTTTAAAATATTGTTTGTTAGCGTACAAATTATTGTACATATCCAGATTGTTTTCTATGACCCTTTCACTATCTGCCTGTAAACGACTTCCTCCGGATATAGCAGCATGAATAACTACATCGTACTCTCGTTCATAAAACCATTCACAAGTTTTGTTGTAGTCTTTAAGATCAAAATTATTACGAGTTATTGTGGTAGTTTCATAGGTGTCTTTTAATGCGATGTAAAGACTTTTACCAATATATCCATTACCACCAGTTATTAATATTTTCATCCCATTATTTCTTTTATTTCAGTTTCTTTTAAATACGGAAACATATTTTCCAATGAATTTGATATAATTTTACCATCAGCATCTTTAGAGCTCTGCACCCGTGGTATTAATAATTGATTTTCTGTCATCATAATCTCACACAATACTGGGCCTTTTGTATCTAAAACTAAATTAATATTATTTTCTAGTTCTGTGTTGTTTTCCAGTTTAAATGTTTTAAATCCGTAAGCTTCTGCTAATTTTGTAAAATTTGGAGAACTAATTCCACTTTTATTATTAGAACCTATATAATTTCCATTAAATAAATTATCTTGCATTAGAGTTATTGCCAAGTAACCATTATTATTTAATACAAAAATTTTTAAAGGTATATTATTGTGAATTACTGTTTGTAATTCTTGAATGTTCATTTGTAAACCACCATCACCTGAGATTAGGATAATATCTTTTTGAGGATCAGCATAATATGCTCCAATAGCTCCGGGTAAACCAAATCCCATAGAGCAACACGCACTAGACGTAAACAATCGGCTTTTACCATTCATTTGAAGTGATTGCATGGTGCATGTATAGCTGGTTCCCATATCTGTTACTATTATATTATTATCGGTTAAAACTGACGACAATATTTTCATAAAGTAAAAAGAATTAATTTTATCTGTGTTTGTTTTGTATTCTGATTGAAATACAGGATATTTTTGTTTCCATGATTGAGTTTTATTTAACCAATCATTCCAGTGTGGTATAGTTTTGTTTTTTAATTCCGATAAAATCTTCAAAAAGAAATAATTTAAATCGTCTACTACGGGATAATCTATTTTAATAGTAGGTTTTTTTATTTCATTTTCATCTATATCAACCATTATTTTAATTGATTTTGGAGAAAATAAATCGTATTTATAACCAATATTAGGAATTGACATTCTACTTCCCAAGATTAATAGTAAATCTGCATTTTGAACTGCAAAATTTGCTGCTCGTTCCCCCAATAAACCAAAATTTCCAACAAATAATGGATCTTGTTGATTAATTAAATCTTTAGATATCCATGTGGATATTACAGGTATTTGTAATGTATTTTTTAATTTAGTAAATAATTTTTCTGTTTGGGATAAGTGTATGCCATTTCCTGTAATAATAACTGGGGATTTAGCTTTAAAGATAGCGTTAATTATTTCGTGTATATTGTATTCAATTATGGTATTTTTTATTTCAGCATGAATTTGTTTTATTTGTATTTTGCTATTTTGTATGTCTAAAGGAATATCCAGCCATACTGGGCCTTTTCTACCAGACATAGCGATGATATAAGCAGTATCTAAATGGTATTGTAAAGTATTTGGATCTGTTACTTGAATGGCGTATTTAGTAATTGGTTTCACCATACTAATAATATCACATTCTTGTACACCAAGTTGTCTTAATTTTAAGTCTTGCACACTACTAAGAGACTGATTTGTTGGTACTTGACCGGAAATTACAATCATTGGAATAGAGTCTTGATAAGCACCTAATACTCCAGTAATAGTATTAGAAGAACCAGGACCGTTTGTGACTAATACGCATGCTGGTTTATTTGCTATTCTAGCGTAACCTTCAGCTGCCATAGCACAAGCTTGTTCGTGATAATTGCAAATATAAGTAAAAGGTTTTTCTCTAACAGAATTTAGTAAATATGCAGCTGCTCCTCCAGATACAGAAAAAATAGTGTCAATACCTTTAGAGAGTAAATAATCAAATATGTAATCAGAAACTTTAATCATAATTTATTAATAAAATTTAAAGTGTCATTCCAATTTTCAAATCGATATGCATTATCATCAACATACAATATTGCTCTTGGTTTTTCGGAAGTAATATCACTGATACAATCTAATATGTCATATTTACGTAACCACTCTTCTACTAATTCTGTTCCAGTTTTACCATTTACTAATGGTCTGTCCGGTTTTGCTTTAGCGGTAAAAATGATAATTTTATATTGTTTAGATAAAGTTTTTATTGCTTGTAGGGATCCCGGAATCGGTTCTCCATAACAAGTTCCATCGTGCCATCCTTTATTAAAACAGTGAATTACTCCATCAAAATCTATAGCTATATTATTTTTATCGGTTTCGTGGCCCGGAGGAAAATGTGTATTATTTTTCATTTTTACGAATTGTTAATAAAATTGTTTCAGAAATAACACCATCTAATTCTTTGGATACTTGTTTTACTATTTTTCCAAATCCAACATCTCCAGGTATTGTAACACAATGTGATGTTTCACCAATATTTCTTACCATTCCGCCTTTAAGAAATACAATTAAATCTTCATCTCGTTTATTGTTAATTATTTTGATATCGTTTATAGTTTCTATTGTTATAGTACAGTTTGCAGACTGATAAGTATTACTTTTATTCAATTTGGGTTCTGTTATCCACAAGCATTGATCCGTTTTGGATTCTTCAAAGGTATTGTCTTCGTATGGTTTATGAGAACGACCATATTGGTCTTTTAGTCTGACTAAATCATGTTTGTCTTTTGGTGTTTCTATTTCAAATATCCAAGCACCATTTTTAGATAATGCTTTAGTTGAATGAAATAAACCTCGTCTAATCATAACTTTATCTAATGAGTCTATTACACGAGCATCAGCCAAAAATGATACTTCTGCTTTACCGTCTAATAAAACTAACCCAGTAGTTTTTTTAGGATGGCAATGCATAGAAGTGCTTTGATTAGGAGAAATGTACAAAAACCACAAACCAACATCTTCATTTTCGTAAGCTAAGTATTCATATCCCCATGGTTTTTTTACAAGATTAGTATCGTAACTCATCAGTTTTTAGTTCTTTCGTTATGAACTTTATAGCCAACCCGCAGCCATTCTCCCATAAAATCGTAATGAGGACAAGATATAATATTACCATCGACTACTACAGACTCTCTACTATAGGTTGCACCAGCATTTTCAATATCAATATCGATAGAATAATAGCCAGAAATTGTTCTATCTTTTAATATTTTTGCAGAAATTAATAATTGTGCGCCATTACATACTGAAAAAATTGTTTTATTTGCTGCATTCCATTCTTGTATAAATTTAAGAACCCCTTTTTCTTGTCTTAATTTTTCTAAAGCTTTAACTCCCCCAGGAATCATTAATAATTCATAATTATTTAAATAATTTTGTCTAGTAATTTCATTTTCAAATATATTTGTTTCGATATCACACATCATGTGTGTGCCTAAACTTCCCCAAATTTTGCCTGATTTATTTGCCATTAAAGTAACATTAAATCCTTCTTGTTTTAGGCTATAAAAGGGATAAATTAATTCATGATCTTGAAATTTTTCCCACGTAATAATTAATGCATTTTTTACCATATAAATTTATCCTTGTAATATTGTACTATATTTTTAATTTCTTCATCAAAATCCTTTTTGGGCTTCCACCCAATAGATCTCAATTTAGAATCGTCCAGTGCATATCTTACATCTTGACCGACTCGATTGCAAGAAAAATCTACAAAATTGTTTATCTGATCGGAATCCAGCCCAAAAGCATGTAGTAATTTTTCTACAGTTTTAAAATTTGTTTGTTCAAATCCACCGCAGATGTTGTATATTTCATTTTTTACATCGGTTTCTATAATTTTAATAATAGCTTCGGCGGTATCTTCTGCATGTAACCAATTTCGTATTGGTGTTCCGTTGTTGTGTAGTGGTATTTTTTTTCCTAGTTTTAAATATTTACATGCTTTTGGTATTAATTTTTCGGTGTATTGTCCAACACCATAATTGTTTGTTGGTCTTACTATAACATAAGGAATCTTATAGGTTCTAGACCAAGCCAAGATTAACATATCTGCAGACGCTTTGGTTGCCGAATATGGATTGGAAGGTTTTAGTATGTCGTTTTCTGTATGAGCACCTTTAACAATATCACCATAAACTTCATCGGTACTAAAGTGCAATAATGTTGGTACTGTAGTATTTTCTTGTCTATAATTCTTTATGAGTTTTAAGATATTATGGACACCATTTATGTTAGAGTATACAAAATCGTCACTATTGGCGATTGAATTGCCTACGTGTGTCTCTGCTGCAGTATTAATTACATAGTCACAATCGTATAAAAATTTAAGATCATTTATATCACAATGAACAAAAGAAAAATTTTTATATTGATTAAATTCTTCTAGGAGTTGATCGTTGGCAGCATAGGTTATTTTATCAACACCCTTTACAAACCAGCCCTTTTCTAAACAAAGTCTGGTTACGTACGATCCTATAAAGCCTAAACAACCTGTTACATATACTATTTTCATTGTTTATTCTCTATAATATCACTATTCTTATAAAAGTCAACTAATTTATGTATAATAGTTTCTACAGAAAATTTATTTGTATATCCATACGATTTTAATTTTTTTGTATCCAGATAAGAATGACGAACTTGAACTATATTGTGAAATTGTGTTGGTTGTATATCTATTATTTTAGAGCTAGATCCAGAATATTGTATTGCTTTTTCTATCAGATCTCCAAACATATACGGTTCGCCACTACCAATATTAATGATTTCATTTACGGGTGCGTTGTCTATGCAATGTTTTATTGCTGCACATACGTCGTCCACATAGATGTAATCTCGCAATACTTTGCCATCATAATATAACTCTACATCTTTATTCTGTGTTATTTGTTTTATCAAGTATTGTAGAGCATTTTTCTTTTTTGAAATTTTTAGATCACCTTCTCCTAATACATTTGCTAGTCTAAAAACTCTATATTTTATGTTGAAAGTTTGACAAAAAGATATCAATAATTGTTCTGCACAATACTTTGTTATAGAATAAAACCCTGTCGGATTACATTTAGATTGGTCTTCTCTGAATGGTATTTCGTTGTTTTGACCGTAAACAAACCAAGAGCTAATAAAATTAAAAACAACATCTTGATTTTTAGGAATATTTTCTAAAACATTCATCAACACTTTTAAATTAGTATCAATATCTACATGTAAATTATGATAAATATTGTAATTGTCTACAGTACTTATTAGATATAAAATATTGTTTGTTTTAGGTTTATAATCTGTTTTATTATTTTTAATAACTTGATCTGGATATAAATTACAAAATCTTGATCCAATAAAACCAGAACCACCAAATATTGATATTTTTTCCATAATTATACCTTGTTTATAGGAATCCAATTTGTAGGAAAGTATTTACCATTAAGATGCTCATTAAATCTAACATCATTTACGTATTGATACGGACATATTACTATTTTATTAGGATTCTTATTCAAATAAGCAGACCACCACGGAAAACTACTATTTGCAATAATGTTATGTTTGCACATAGACATTAAACACATTTGTTGGTATCTATCCATATTTTCAACATAAACACAATTTTCTAGTTTTAGATTTTCTTTTACCCAAGACATTCCATCATCGCCGTATGCTGCTCCAGAAAAAATTAAAAATTTAAGTTTTTCTCCTGGCAACTTTTCTTTTATTGTTTTTATAGCTTCATAATAATATTCTAAAGATAAATTTAAAGAAGCAGCAGTTAAATAATCTCCTCTTCTAAAACATATAGATACTGTTGTTTCGTCTTGCTCTGCTTTATTGGTAATAAATGTTTCACAAAAATTCATAATATCATCATTAAATTCATATAATTTAATAATATCATCTTTTATATCATCCCAATACAAGTATAAACCTATATCGCCATTAATAACATAATTATTATTATTTGATACAGTAAATACAGATTTATCTATTTTTTCTTTCCCGGGATTAATGTCTAATTTAATGAATGAAAGATTACTAACTTCATTCATCTTTAATATTTTTGGTTTATGTTTAAATGGAGTTCCTATTAAAAAACCAAATCCAGAATTTATAAGTTCTTCTATAAAAACTGGCTGTACTCCTGTTTTTTTTGCAATACTAATCATCGCCGCATATTGTGACATTTGAGAACCAAATGCACATAAATTAGTTAAATCTGGTTTTGTTATAAGACCCATTTTATATTATCCTTTCTAATAATTCAATTCTGTCTAAAAATTGTTGGTAATGGCCACGAGATGGATCCATTTCTGGTACTCCTCGACCATGAAACCCAAATGTTTTATTTAAATCAAAAGGACATTCTGGTATTTGTTCTTCTAATGAAAATTTCATAGCAACTTCTACTGGTGCAAATTTACAACCATGTTGTTCTAATGCATCTCTATGATAGATGCAAATTGCAGCATCTTCGTGTCCTTTTGTTTTTATATTTTTACATAAATTAATTAATTTTTTACTTCTTAAACTAAATCCACCATTTCCTACTCTATATTTTTCTCCAAAATATTGCACAGTATGCAACCACGGAGCACCGATATAATCGTATTCTAAAAATGCATCATCCCATAATTGGGGATTTATCACAAAACCATCATCGTGGATATTAAGGCAATAATCAGTGTCAATATACTTATAAAGCTCATGTAACATAAATTCACTATAAGTATCGTGTGTTAATTTTGGTATTTCTTGAAATACAATATTATCAGGAATATTTCCTGGCTTTATATGAGATAATAATATACTTTTACCAAAATTTATATGTTGCATACTATATTTTAGAGCTTTTAATCCTATATCAGGATTAACTCCATCTACACATAATATAGTTATATTATTTAAACAATTAAAATAAGTGCCGCTCATAAATATTCACCAAAACTATTTTTCAGTACATCTATTCTATTTTTATTAGGTATTCCTGTTATATGAGAAAGAAAACAATCTGTAGACCATGGATATTGTGGTTCTGGTCTTCCATTCCAAATACCCCTAAACAATTCTCTATTGGGTATTGCTCCTAAAAATTTGTGATCTAAAATCTTAATATCATTTTTTAAATCTGTTACATTATAAATTAAATTCATAGTCGTTTGTTCCCATCCCCATCGATTTGTATTAATAACAAATTTGCTGACTTTTAAAAACGCATCAAATAAATTATTAAAATTTGGTCCTTTATGAACTATAAAATTACCAGTACTAAAAGTTTCCTTTCCGCTCCAATCCCATGATGCGTAGAAACATATTTTATCATCCAATTCAAAATTATTTATTGTATAATTTTCATTTGTAATAATAGAATCAGCATCAATCCACATAACATAATCATAATATTCAAGCATTTCAAATGCACGTAAAACTCTGATAAATCCCAGATCAGTATCTTTAAACCTATTATGTCTATCAGATCCAAAAGATCTCATAGACATAATATCATAATCATGCTTTTTTGTATATCTTTGTTTAGACGGCAAAGTTAAATCAAATACCTCTTCCATGGTATTATCTGTTTCGTCTGCTTTTCTAAGCATGTCTGTTGTGCCGGTTAATAATAATACTCTATTTTTCATTTTTATGGTTTTAAATTTTTATTATATTTTTACTATAATCTGGAGCACAACATTCATTTATTTTGCTCATCATTTCTGAAAATTTTATATGATTATTACTTTTATTTAATTTATAGTAATCAAACCAATTATCTACATCTAACAAATCATATCTCCATGTTTTTGTTTTTAATTCTTCGTATTTTTTAAGCAAAAATGCTTCCGTTATATCAGACCAACGATCAACAACAAGAATAGGAAATAGTGTTGCGTAATAATCATTCATATTACTTTTTTCTACAATAGGAATACAACCAAAAGCTAATGCTTCCCACACTCTATGGGTGTCTTTTCCATTTCCTGGTGGGCATAAACAAAATATATGTTCTTGAAGACCTCTATAATATTCAGATCGTCCACCAAATTCTTCATTTTTTACACTTGGGCACTGTTCTAAAATTAAACTTTTAATATAAGTTCTTTGAAATTTATTTGAATTAATACCTAATTTTACATATAATAATTTATTTCTATCGCAAAATAATAAATTATTTTTTATTGTTTCTGAGCTATAAGGAAATATATTCAATCCTATAGGAGCAGGAAGCATAAATTCACTACATATTTCTGCATTTTGTGCAAACCATCTGGATATATTTTTGGGACAAGGAATAATACCATATTGTGCATGTACTGGCATTCCAATTACTGTTCCATTTGGGTTTACTGGAGTATCTTCACAACCCGAAATTAATGTAATATTTTTTAAATTTGTTTGTTTTAAATAATTAAATAAGTGATTTAAAAAACCGCTCCAACAATAAACTATAGAATTATCTGTTATATCTGAAAGTTTATTATTTTCGTATTGATAATCAACAAATCCTTGATTAAAAATATAATCACTACGTGCTATGTAATTACCTATTCCAATATAATTTTTTGGTATTGTTATATTCATGTTTATATTTTCTTAAAAAAACTGTCAGCAACTTGTTCGATATAATCTAGCTGTTCTGTGGTTATTACTGGGCTTGTTCCCAGGAAAAAAGTATCTGTTGTGACCTTTCTGGCATTCGGATACTTATTAATCACTTCGTCAGGATCCATCATTCCAGCATAAGCTGGTTGCAACATAATATTACCAGCAAAGTAAGGTCTTGTTTGAATCTTATTATTTTCAAAATGATCTACAATATCCTTTCTCTTGAAAGGAGCATCGTCTTTAATAGTTATTGCAAAAGCAAACCAAGCAGGATCTGCTCCTTCTGTTGCTTTTGGTAATATAAGATGGTCTTGGTACTTTGAGAAGATTTGAGTTAATCGTGCATGATTGACATTACGTATTGATATGATTTTTGGGAGCTTCTTTATTTGTGCAAGCCCCATAGCAGCTTGCGAATCTGTTGGCTTAAGATTATAACCGATCTCATCGTAAACATATTTGTGATCGAAGATCTCATCTGGTAAAGCAGGAAGCCAGTTTGAAAACCGAGTTTTGCACATACCATTCTTTAGCAAATTAGCCTTTTGACCCACACAATAGCAGCCTCGTCCCCATTCTCTAAAACTTCTTACAACTTTTTCTTGATGTGGAGTATTACAAGCAATAAAACCACCTTCACCCATAGTAATGTGATGGGCTGGATAGAAAGAAAAGCTTGCAAACTCTCCAAAGCTTCCTAGTGGTTTGCCTTTATAGGTAGAACCAAGAGCATCACAGCAATCCTCTAACAAGATTAGTCCATATTTGTTTATAATCTCCATTAAACGATCCATGTTTGGTGGATTACCTAACACGTGAGCAAATGTAATGATTTTACATCCTTCTTTAGCCCGCTGTTCTACTTGGTCTAGGTTAAGATTCAGTGTATCTAAATCTATATCAACAAATACTGGTTCAAATCCTACCTGAAAGATAGGATTAATGGTTGTTGGAAATCCTGCAATTGGTGTAATTACCTTTGTTCCTTTAGGAAAGTTAGTAAGTCGCTTGGATGTCAAGGCAGACAACATTAGCAGATTCGAGCTACTACCACTATTAGTAAGAATACCAAAGTTTTTATCTACCAAACGTGGAAAAATTTGTTCAAATCGAATACCATTTTCGCCCAATACTAACCAACCTTCTAATAGGGTTTTAATTGATTCGATGTACTCTTCTGTATCAAAATACGGTCCAGCATACTGAACCCAATCTTTTCCTGCCACCCACTTTTTAGCAGATTGTTTTTCGTTTATAAATTGTTGTACTTGTTTTAAAATTTCTTCCATACTCATATTAATGAATTCCCATTCCCCAATCATTCAGATTGGGAATATTATATTCTTTAATCATTTCTTTAATGTATTTGTATTTGTAACTTTCTTTGATATTTTTGCTGCTATAAATTTTTGGATCAATTTTTAAAGGAAAATTAAAATCTTCATATGTCCAATTAAAATCATTTACTGATGCATCATATGCGCTTGAAGGTATAGTGTCAATACCAAATTTAATCCTATTCACATAATCACATATTTTCCAAAAATATTGTTTTACTGCAACAGTGTCTTTGCACAACCATTGTAAATGTGCTATAAATAAATTAGGAACATCAATAACTGCCTGTCTCTCAGGAACAGGCAAATGTTCAGAATGCATTTGTGCTGCTTTAAACATTCCTCTTTTGCTATAACTGCCTATTCTATCTTTAAGATTATATCTCCAAGGACCATCAACTCTTATTTGATTTTTATCTGTATACTGAATCCATCTAGAATGAAATAGTGTGTCTTTATTTGCATTCATTATTTGCTCTAATTCATTTTTAGATATTGTTCCATCAAAATATTCGTCTGTATCTAAACATAAAATATTTGTATCATGCTTGAAAGCTTCATCGTATAAACGTTGTCGAATTTCTGATTCAATATTTGTTGTTAAGTCGTTTCGATCTATACCGCTAGGAATAATATTTAAAATATTAAATGTTTTTTTATTATCCATCAAGTATTCGTATGTTCCGTCTGTACAAGAATCGATCATAAAAACAAAACCATCAGCATATTTTTGCCACTGAGGCATTAGTTCTTTTATTAAGAATAATTCGTCTCTTGTTATAGTAATTTGTATCATAATATCAACAGACCAGTATTCTATTTAGTAAAGGTTCACAATATTTTTTGGCGATTTCAAAATTAATATTAATTTTTTCTATGTTAGAATAATAATACTCTTCAGTATACTCTGTTACTAAAAGATCTTCTGGTTTTATCCAATAACTAGTATCAAAGTATTCAGACACATTAGGACATCCCCAATATATCGGAATAGTTTTTGTTATCAAACAATCTACTAATTTTTCTGTAAAATAATTAGGTTCGCTTGAGCTTTCCACAACCACCGAATACATGGAATTGAAAAGATGTAACTTATCGTCGTTTGGAAGAGTTGGAATATTTGGTATAGGAAATCTAGTAGACGAATAAAAATTTAATTTTGCTTTAATTTTATTCTTATTATTCCAGATGGTATGTCTAATATTGTATCCTGGTTTTCCTGTAAGTGCTCCACAAACCATACTAACACTATTTTCTTTTGTTAATTGTCCTAGCTCTTCGGTAAATACACCGATAGAATCTGGATGGTGTGGTGATTTGTTTAACCATGTAGTTCCGTATGGTTGTTTTATCGCATGAGAACAATGTTCTAATATTTTAGGATTAGAAGTTATAATTTTAGTGTAGTGATGAGCATTTGCAATAACATGATCGGGTGGTTCTACCCAAGCCGATGTTGTTGGTTCATTGATATTAATAAATATTTTGTGTTTTGCGTCTGAATAAAACTGAACAGTTCCACCAGGTTTAGTATTTTTTCCAAATCTAGTAAAATGAATTTCATAAGATTCTGATAAATCAGGCAAAGAATCTTGTGATATTAGATAGTCTGCATTAAGTATCAGGGGTTTCATTTTTAATCATTTCGAAAAGATCATCATCAGCTAATTTTAAATTGTTAAGGGCTTCTAGATTGTTGTTTATAGCTTTACACTTAATTGCATACAATTCCGGCGAAAGAGATTCTAGTACTTCACGTTCATGACCTACTTGTAGCCAAATTATTCCTTCTGGGTCAAATATTTTTGGTATTTGTGTAGTGCCCCAGTATACAGGAATTGTACCAGTAGCAAAGCAGTCTGTTATTTTTTCTGTGGTATAACTTTCATACACACCATTTTCGATTACTATACCAAACATATAATCTTTAATACCATCTATTTTTGTATTCCATGGATTTTTTGAATCCACAATAGTTCTTTCGGTTCCATGGACTCCACCAAACACATCAAATTTCATATCCAGCGCAAGACGAGCTAGCTGATGGCGATACACATGTCCTTCTGTCATTCGTTTAGGAGAACAGAACATAGAACACAGTTTTGATTTTTCGTATATATTCCAATCAGATTTTCGTATCCACGGATAATTACTACCGTTTGGACAATACACAAATCTTGAATCTAATTTCAGTAATTCCGAGTCGTGTGTAAATATTTTATTATAGTACTCGTCGAATAAAACATTGTGTTTTTGTTTTAAAAATTCCACTACATCAGGAATAATATGACTGGATTCGCAAGTCCATCCAAATCGCTTTTCTTTTAAATAGTCTGATTCTGGTTCTATCAATAAACCTCGGTCGATATGAACTAGATAGTCTCCTTCTACCAAATTCCATTCAAAGTTTACAGGTTTAATATCGGAACATGAAGAAAACTCTGTATCAAAAGGAGTACCTAAACATTTGATTTTAGGTTTCATTGAAACGATTTCCTATAAGTTGAAGATCGATATCTTTTGAAGACATTCCCATATTTTCCAAACCTTTTCGTTTAGAGTCTCCGTCTGCGATTCCCATTGTTATTCTGGGAGTGTGTTCTGTTCCCATGCTAGTTCCTGGCCAAATTGCGTATTCTCTATTGAGACGATGTATTTTCATTTTATCGTAATATTTTGGAATAACACTAAACATTAGTAGTTCATGATCAAATACAGGAGTATCAGACTGATTGGCCTGTTCTGCCATTGTAATCCAATACTGTAAAAATTCAAGCACTATATCAGTATAATTAAAATAAATAGGAGACGCCTTAGATGTGTTAATTGGTGCCGAGCTAGGATCGTCTATATGATAGGCAAACGCCACGTCAATATCATCTAACTCATCGAATATATCGAGTGTCTGATGAATTATAGAATCTACATCTATCCACACAATTGGACATTTTTTCTCTGTCAACATATCCAATATAAATTTAGGTTTACTTAAACAGTTTAATCTGTAGTCCTGCTTGGAAGGAAGTTCTCGGATGTCTATAGGAATATTTAATTTTTCGCAGTTTTCTTTTAATCTGCGGGCATGATCACTGTAATAAGTTCTGTTGTCTACATCTGCGTAGAATGAAATTAATTCTGTTTTCATATTTAAATTCCCATTTCTTTCATATGTCTATTAAATACTTCTAAATCTTTATCATATAGTTCTTGTCTTTCATTTCTAATTTGCAAATCGTCGAAATCTTTACTCCAAATATGCCTAATCAGACAAATTTCAGATGAAGCATATTTTTTCATGTTTTTTAAAACTTCAGTTTGTTCATTGTCGGCATATAATGAATTATATTCTGGGTGATAAATGTAACCAAACTGTTTATACAACGACCAACCCATAACACACAATGTCATTAAATCATCGGATCTATAACCGTCTTCAAATTTAATTGCACCATCAAAATCTGGAAAAAACTCTTCAAATTTTTGAAATATAATATCGTCGTAGTTTTGAACTTCTGGAAACATATCATCAGACGCTAAAAGTAACACATCTGCTTCTTCTCCATCCAGATCTGCGTTTACTGCTTCTATCTTTGTTTTTGAATGACCGTAATTGTATTTGATATTAATGGGTAACGAATTTAACCATTCTTTAATTTCTTGTGTATTCATTGTTGAATCGTCTTCGTCCATAGTTACAACGAACCTTACATCATGTTTTCCAGATAACATATCAATATAAAGTTGTAAAACTTTTTTAAATTTTTCTGGACGATTTCTTGTTGGAAATTTTATTAGTAGTTTTTTCATAATATAAAAAGGTCAAATCA
>Ga0172372_10007581_pt1 | contig 14541 bp, 11 predicted proteins | sample LakKiv5m_2_FD_114544 | JGI IMG/M metagenome (GOLD analysis project Ga0172372, IMG submission 114544) | Freshwater microbial communities from Kabuno Bay, South-Kivu, Congo - kab_092012_9.5m | ecosystem: Environmental > Aquatic > Freshwater > Lake | place: Democratic Republic of the Congo...
ATGTGAGGCTAACGGGTGCGACCGTTGAAAACACCATCTTTGTATATGACTCAAACGACCATCTATATTTCTTTTTTTCATCGCTTTGTCATGTCACCGGGGTTCCCCGCATCACGGGTGTTATACCCGACTTTACAAATGTCGATTTAAATAGGATGTCGCTGCCACGATTTGTTTTGGATGTGGATCTCACAGGCCATGATACGGCAGGTTTAAATCGGTTGTTTGCCCAACGCGTATTGAAGGCCTGTTATGTTACGCCGTTAATGTTGACCGAGCTGATGTCGGAACAGTCAGCGGCGATGGGGAGTCCTGATTTGAAAGTGGCGGCCACACCCGAGGAGTGTCGGGATCGTCATTTGGCCTCCGCCTTAGAAGCTTGGATCGACCAACAACCCACGGCCCGCATTTATTTGCTACGCGATGGCAACCCCATCGACCGTATTTCGCCCAAGATTTTGAGCCGTGTGGATTGGGATGCGATGTTAAAATCAGGCCCCCTATTAACCGAAGACAGGGAATCCCTTATCGCTTTGCCCAGGCTCTTACACGCCGTATTAGAGGGGTATTCTACGGTTTCGTTTAAGCAACAAGCACAAATCCAGCGGGTGTATGGCAATGCCCCGTTGTGGCAATTATTGAACCAAGCCACGATGGCCGTTGGGCCCACTGATCCGTTAAAGTCGACGGTTCAGTTTGGGTGTGGGGATATGCCATTTGTTCAGTTTAGCGAACAGAAATGTGTGGTGTTGGGTTACCCAAGCCATAAACAGGATGTGGCGCAATATTTGATGACGCATGATTGTTTTATGGCGTTTAAAGACTCAGATCAGCCGTCAGAGCGAGCGGTCGCCGATTCGAGTTTTCAGGTTGCAACCGAAGAAACCCTGGTGGTTCGCATTATCCAGTTGCTTTGTTCCCAACCTGATCTTGAAAGGGACCGGTTATTTGGCGTATTAAAAACCCATTGCAAAGCGTCGAATCGGGTGTCAATTGTCGAGACATTGTGCGACTCGGTTACATGGTTTCAGTCCCCGAATCAACCGGAATAGTGGGGAGCTAGCGTCCCTTCTTTAATGCAACGGATCGGGTCTCACTTCAATCCATAAGGTGGTCGAATTGTTCTGATGGGTGAAACCAGGCCTTTGGGTCAGGATGTGTTGAATCCGGTCGGTTGAGTCGATGCCGATGATCACACATGCGAGCATGAGTCGGCGATGGTGTGGACAGTGGGGGGTCAAGGGCTGATGGGGTATCTGACGCGTGATGGGTATGATGGGGAAGGGGGGCACAATCAATGGCCGGAAAAACAGGTAGTGTTTGGATGATGCGTTGAACCTGTTCTAAAAAAGATGGGGGGTGACAGGGTTGGGTCGAGAGCATCAGACAGTCTGCTTGATAGCGAAACCACCTGCGGCTATCGTGATTGCCGTCATACTCGATACAGTGATGAATGGCATATAAGAGGTTAATGATAAGCCGTTCTTTTAATCGAATGCCCTCGACTTTTTCATGCCAATAATACAACTCATAATGTTTTGTTGATGCTGATCATGGTGTTGATCGGATCAGTTATGACGGAACGTCAGTAAGCCAGTACTGTTTTGCCTGATCCAATCGTGTGCCATCTCTGAGTTTGGATCAAGGGTATCGAGCACGGTTTGATGGCCTAGGCTGGCGATGCTGGCGTGTTGATGGGTTTGTTGTAAGACGTGGAACATGAGGGCCATTTACACCTGAATCAATTGTAATACCTGATCAATGAGGGTGTGACTGGGTGGGGTGTAGGTGTCGAACCAAATAATGGATGGTGTGGGTTTTGGCGATGGAATGGATCAATGCGAGTCATGGATAAGGCACGTGTTTCTTGAATGGCATTTAAGTGCTCAATGATGGGTTTGGGTACCCAGCGGGCATAGGCATGGGGTAAACTGGGATTGGCCTCACACAATAGTAACAAATAGGCGGTGGGTTGCCATGTTTTTAAGGCCGCCATATCCTCTTGGCACCACTGTGCTTGATAGGGTAGTACGCAAGATGGCATGGGAAGGGTGTCCCAGTGTGAGCCGTTGGCCAGGCTTGATTCAACCAAGTGTTGCGTGTCGGTTGGGGTGTGATCAGGCCCCTCAGACTTGTGTTCGATGGGATGACCCGATAAATAGGTAATGCGGGCAATACAGTGCTTGTATTTTGCCTGGTATTCAGGGGGGTGGTGACCAATTCGACGATGAATGGCGAGGAGGTCTTTTTCATGGGCGGTCGCTTTTTTGTAGGCATCTGCGGCTTTTTTCAACTCAGCAAGCGGCAGTTCAAACCCCGCACAATGCCACTTGGCGAGCCGTAACCACAATCCCTTGATTTGATGGGTGGCGTCATGGGGCGATCGAACGATGCGATGGTGGGCCAGCCATGTGGCAACACCCAGTTCAATGGGGGGGATGCCGTGATGCAAGGCGGACATGCTAATGGGGGTGCCGAGTTGGGGGGGGTGATAACACACCCCAATGCTGGCGTGAATAAAAAATGGATAATACCCCACGGCGTGGGTGATGATCGCAACGTCAAGTTGAATGGGGTGCTGGTGATGCAAAACGGGGATGGATAAGGAATAGCCGACCAACGTGTGATCGTGGGGATGATGCAAGGGAATCAGTTTAAAATAACGGGCAATCGAGGGGCAAAGGGTCAACCACTGGGGGGTGTTGGTTCCAATTGGCAATGAGGGAGGCTCTTGGATGGTGGTTTGAAACAACGCATTGATCAATTGGGTGGTGGATGGCAATGATGACACCATCAATCGAACGTCCAGATCTTGGATGGGTGATGATTGATGCGGTGTGGCACTCGATCCCACAATGTAAATCGTTCCCAGTGTGCTGACACCAAGAGATCGTCAATGGTGGTATGGGGCGGAATGGTAATATGCGGTGTCCAGTGACTGGTGGGGGGGCAATGAGTGTGATGGGCCATTGAAGGCAGTTGGTTAGGTGTTGATAGCAACCAGCGGGTGGGGCGATGGCAATCGTGCGATGGGTTGTCATGCCACCGTGTGAGCTGAGGGGTGGGTGCCAACAACATGGGTGATGATCGGGCGCGTGAGGAACCTGCTTATCTTTAATTGGGGGATGAGGGTATCATAATGGGTTGATGCATCAAGGGGGATGTCCTCATGACGGGTTACACCCCTTCAGAAAGGAGGCGGCGATATTGGTCGGCGAGAATGGCCCTGCTTTGTTGATAATGATGGTGCCAAGATCGGGGGGATACGGTGATGGGTACGGGGATGGCATCCAGTACGCGTTTCAGGTGTTGGGGTGTCCGGTCTGGGGTGGGACTATCGTGGTGCAATCCATGGGCAATGGTTACGTTTTGGGAGGTCATTTCGGCGATGATAATCGCCCAACCATATCGGTCCCATTCGCTGCTAACGGGTAATCCCGATGGCAAAGGGTAGGTACATCCCTCATGCTGGGTGTGGCCTTCATGGGTGACACTACCAAAGTCGCCTAATACACAGACGGGTGTTTTACGGGTCACGATTAAGGCGTTCGCCGATTTGATATCACCATGTACCAATCCCCTCTCATGCAGGGTGGTGATGGCGGTGAATAGTTGGGTGGCAAAGGTGACCCACTCAGTGGGCGGTGGGGTTTTGTGTGCATGGTGGGTGATGGCCTGTGCCAAATCGGTTTGTGCCAATTCCATACAGATGCCATGGGTGTAGCCATCGGGTTTGGTGAGGTCGGGGTCTGCTTGTCCCCATACCTGAATCAGGCCCTCATGATGGGTGGTGGCGGTGAGTAACTGAATGGCCTGGCATTCTTTTTCGAATTCGGATGCCGTGACCCATTTGATGGCCATCCGTGTGATGCTTTCGAATTCATCATGGGTACTAATGATGGTGCCCGAATAGACAGTCTCGTTGATGGGTCTGCAATTTTTAAGGGTGATACAACGCAAGGGATGCAAGTGCGACAGTCCCACGCTGACAGCGCTTGACATGGTGATGGGTAAGGCCGAAGGGGGTGTGTTGACAGGGACAGGTATGCGACCAATGGGTTGACACATGCGATATACCTCTTGGGGTGTGATGGGTGGGGCAACCGGGATGATACCATAGGGGGGACACTTCAATAGATCACAGCGGGTGTGTACCCGATCTGGTTGATTGCCGAAAAAGTGGTCAATATGATAGCATCTTGCCTTTTTTTAAGGAGTCTATTGGCGTGAATACCCCATCCCATCATTACCATGCCCAACGGTTTTTAGAGTCAGAATGGACGCGTCGTCAGTCTCCCCCCCCCCTTGGGTTTTTAACGGTGGCGGATCTGCCTGCCCCTGTTTTTTCTTCTTTATTAGATGAAGGGATTCGTTTTAAAACCAATTCAATGTATCGAAATGGGGCGTTACAGGGTCGATCGGTGGCCCTGTTGTTTCAAAAAACATCCACCCGCACCCGCTGTTCCTTTGAAATTGGGATCGCTGAACTGGGGGGGATTCCGGTGGTGATTGATTGGCGATCGTCTAATTTTACGTTATCGGCGTTAGAAGATGAAAGTGCGGTGTTATCTCGCTATTGTGACTTGGTGGTGGCCCGTGTGTACCACCATGCTGATTTGGTGACCATGCGGGATCACAGTCATGTGCCCGTGGTAAATGGGTTGTGCGACTTGCACCATCCCTGTCAGGCCTTGGCTGATATGATGACCATTCGGTGGGTGTTTGGCACCGATAACGTGAACCTGTTGTACGTGGGGGATGGCAACAATGTGTGCCATTCCCTGATTCAAGCCGTGGGTGCGACGGGGGCACGCATGCGGGTGATTACCCCACCCCAACATGCCCCTGACCCTGCCATTTTGGCATCGGCGGGTGACCGGGTTAGCCTGTCGCATCACATGGTGGACGAGGCGTTTGCTTGGGCCGATGTGGTCTATACCGATACGTGGGTATCAATGGGGCAAGAGTCACAATCCGATGCCCGCATTGCCACGTTTTTGCCGTATCAACTCACGGCATCATGGATGGCCAAGGCCCCATCCCATGCGGTGTTGATGCATTGTTTGCCCGCCCACCGTGGGATGGAAGTCACCGCCGAGGTGTTGGATGGTCGCCAATCGATTGTGTTGGACCAAGCTGAAAACCGAAAGCATGCCCAAAAGGCGTTGTTGTGCCACCTGCTCACGTAATGCCCTTTCAACCGGGGGATCTGATCCCCCTGTCCATTGAGGATATTGGGTCACACGGCGAAGGCATTGGGCGTTATCAGGGGGTCACCCTATTTGTGACGGGCGCGTTGCCGGGGGATGTGGTGACGGCCCGCATTACCCATTGTTACCCTCGCTATGCCAAAGGCATCACGCAAGGGTGGGTGTCACGGTCCCCCGATCGGGTGGTACCACGATGTGAGTTGGTGGGGCAATGTGGGGGGTGCCAATTACAAGCCTTGGGCATGCCGGCCCAATTGGCACTCAAACAGCGGCGGGTGACGCGGTTATTGTCATTTACCAAGGCCCCCCTCTCACCCATTGTGGGCATGGCCTCGCCTTGGGAATACCGAAACAAAGCCATGGTTCCCATTCATGCGTCTGGCATGGGGTTTTATCATATCGGTAGTCATGAGGTGGTGCCATTAACCACTTGTGCCATTCAAGACCCTCGGTTGACCCAGGTGTTGGCCGTGATTCGCACGATTATGGCCACCCATTCACTGACTGGGTATGATGAAACACACCACACAGGGGCATTGCGGGGGGTATTGCTGCGTCATTCTGATACCCATTGTGTGGTGGTGTTAATGGGCAGGGGCCCCCTTGATGATGCGTCGTGCTGGATGCCATTGACCGCCGTGGATGGCCTGACTGGCATCGGGTGGATGACCCATTCGACGGACTCTAATCGCATGATTGAGGGTGACCTGATTCCCATTTGGGGTGATTTGGTTATCACCCATTCGGTGCAGGGATTGGTGTTGTCGGCCGTGGCCACCTCTTTTTTTCAGGTTAATCCGGTGCAATATGACCGCATCATGGCCTTGGTGGGTCGCATTCTTGATCAGCATGCCCCCCAGTCGGTGTGGGATTTGTATGCGGGGGTGGGGGGATTTGGGTTGTTGGCTGCCCAAAAAGGTGCAAGGGTTCGGCTGGGTGAATGGGATGCAACCGCCATTGAATGGGCCCGCGTCAATGCCGCCCAAAACCATTGCGAGGGTGTTGTGTGGGGGGTGGGGGATGCGGCGGACTTGTACCAACAATGGGTGGCAGAGGCGGGGGTTCCTGACATGGTGATGCTCGACCCCCCTCGCAAAGGGTTGTCACCTCACATGCTGGCGGCCTTGCAACGCCATCCGCCGCGTCAGGTGCTCATGGTGTCATGCGATGTGGCCACCCTGGCCCGTGACCTTCGGGCGTTGTCGGCCCACTATCAGTGCCTTTCGATTGACCCATTTGACATGTTTCCCCACACCGTCCATATTGAATGTGTGGCGTTGTTATCTCGACTCAATTAAGGAGGGTTTCGTATGAAACTAGTGATCGTAGCGGGTTTGTTGGTGTCGGTGGCCTTGGTGGTGGGGGTGTGGTGGACACGGGATGTGCATGCGTCGGTGCCGGCACGGTTGTATGACACCACGTTGTATCCCAATGGGGGAGAAAAAACCAATTGGAATGCCTACAAAGGCAAGGTGTTGTTGATTGTGAATGTGGCGTCTAAATGTGGCTATACGTCTCAATATGCGGGATTAGAGTCGTTGTATCGCACGTATAAAGACAAAGGCTTGGTGGTGATGGGGTTTCCATCCAATGACTTTTTGATGCAAGAGCCTGGCACCGATGAAGAGATTGCCACGTTTTGTCGCACCCAATATGACGTGACCTTTCCGATGTTTAAAAAAAGCAGGGTGAGGGGTAAAGAGGCAAACCCGGTGTTTGTGTATTTAACCAACAAAGAAAAAAACCCCGACTTTGCGGGTAATATCACCTGGAATTTTAATAAGTTTTTAATCAATCGACAGGGGCAAGTGGTGGCACGATTTGGCAGTGGGGTGACCCCGTCGGATGAGGCCTTGATTCGTGCCATCGATCAGGCGTTGGCCGCCAAGTGACCACCCTGGTCTGGTTTCGTCGGGATTGTCGGTTAACCGACCATCCCGGTATCCATTGGGCGGCATCCCGTGGGCCGGTGGCATTTGGGTATGTGGTGCCCACCCCTGATTATCCTTGGGCGATGGGCGCAGCCCAACGCACGTGGCTACACGATACATTGACCGACCTGTCCGATGCCTTGGGTGCCCGCCAGGCCCAATTGCTACTGGCCCAAGGGGATCCCCTGACTGTGATTCCCGCATGGGTGACGGCGTTATCGGCCACGGCGGTGGTGGTGGCCGATGATCCCCATCCCCAGCATGTGGCGTGGGATCAGCAATTGGCCATTCGTTTGGGTCAGATGGGGGTTGGGTATCACCGGGTCAATGCCTTGCGGTTAACCGATCCCACGACACAATACAAAGCCGATGGCACCCCTTTTAGGGTGTTTACGCCTTTTTGGAAGCGATTGCAAACCCTGACGGTGCCCTTGCCTTTACCCGAGGTGTCGGTCACGCCGGCCCCCCCGATACCCACCGCCACGGTGTCTGAGTTAACCCTCAAACCACGCCTTCGTTGGGATGCGGGCTTTGACTGGGCACCCGGGCGGGCGGGTGCCATGGCGTTATTGTCTCGTTTTTTGCCCCACGCGTCGGCGTATGGCACCCATCGCAATACCCCCTCTCGTGTGTCGACCTCTTGTTTGTCGCCATATTTGGCGTTGGGGGTGGTGTCACCCCGTGAGGTGTGGCATTCGGTGTCGTTGCAACAGGCCCCAACGTTTTTATCCCAAGTGGGATGGCGTGAGTTTGCGTACCACACCCTCGAAGGGGCCCCGCATTTGGTGGACACCCCTTTGCAACCGGCGTTTGAGCGGTTCCCTTGGGCATTGGATGACCGTTTGTTTCAACGATGGACGGCGGGCCAAACGGGCTACCCGTTGGTGGATGCGGGAATGCGAGAATTATGGCAAACCGGTTGGATGCACAACCGTGTTCGCATGGTGGTGGCATCGTTTTTGGTTAAACATTTGCTCATGCCCTGGCAAGAAGGGGCCGCTTGGTTTTGGGATACCCTCATTGACGCCGACCTGCCCAATAATACCTTGGGCTGGCAGTGGGTGGCAGGGTGTGGGGTGGATGCGGCCCCTTATTTTAGGGTGTTTAATCCGTTTTTGCAGAGTAAAAAATTTGATCCGCAGGGGCATTACATTCGACAATGGGTGCCCGAATTGGCCCATTTATCGTCTGACCTGATTCACGATGCCGTTGGGGTGCCGGGGTATCCCCCTCCCATGGTGGATCATGCGGTGGCCCGCCAACGGGCATTGGATGCCTGGGCCACCCTTCGATGAAAGACAATTGGCGCCCTTGGGTGGCGGTGTGGGGGGCCATTGTGGCGAGTTTATTGTTGTTGGGCGGGTTGAGATGGGGGGGCAGTGTGAGGGGGATTCGATTGGTGGTGGTCAGTGAGTCATATGTGCCAATTCACTCATTGAATCTGCATTATCGGGGACCGGTGGGTGGCCGCTTGGTTTCCCGTAGGGGAGAGCCTTTTAGGCTTCCCCAACTGCCCATTGGGGAGTATCACTTTCGGGTGGATGCCGATGGCTATGCACCCTATGATTGGCGGCAACGGTTGTCGCAATCTTTGGATGGGCAAACCCTTTTGATTCGATTGAGTGGGTTAAAGCGTCACAGTCGGGTGAGCCCGGTGTCTACCCGTGTGTTGTGGGGCGATCCGGTTAAAATAAAAATTGAAGACCCGTCCTTAACGTACCTCAAAGTAACGGTGTATCGGTCTCACACCGATTCGTTGAATTTTTCTGACGGTCGCACGTCTTATTACCTCTCTAAAGTATTGCGTCGAGACCCCTTAACGGATGTACTGACACCCAAAGAGTGGGTTAAAATATGGCAACAAAAAATAAGTCCTGCTGCGTGGGCCTCATCCAACCATCAGGTGCATGATGCGCAACTCACGATTCCATTTGAGCGGCCTGGGTTGTATGTGTTGGAATGGACCGTGGGGAAGGGGGACCAGCGATATGAGCCGGTTCGGTATGTGATGCTGGTGTCGCCGTATGCGGCATGGCAAGAATCGGGCGGGCGATTGTTTTGGGTGAATCCAGACAACACGGCACCCGTGGATGGGATGTTGTATCGGGTCCGATTGGAAGGGGATGGGATTCAGTTGCATCGGGTCATGACCGTGGCCCAATACAACCAAGGTATGCGGCGCTTATCGGGTGCGGATGCGGTCTTTTTTAAAGGTCAAGATGGGGGGATGGATATCATGCCGTATCATGCCAACGACCCGGTGGCATCGGTGCCTGTGATTCCCATTATGGACCAAGACAACACGTCGTGGGTATGGGTATTGCCATCGGGGGAACAAGGGCGATTGCATTTGCAGGATGATCAGTTGTATCGGGTCATGGCGGGGAATCAGATGTTGAAGCTGTCGGTTACCAACGGGGTGGCCATGGGACGTGACATACAGGGGCAGTCATCGTGGCAATTGGGATTTCGCGGTGGGGTGGTGCCCCGTATGGCGTGGCAGTGGTCGACGCCCTCGCCGGCGGTGGATCGACACCCGGTGGCACCCTATGTCATCGAGGAGGGGGGTGCCGTACCGGTGTCCAGCCCGGATGGGGTCCCTTGGGTGTGTGACATGGGCACACAGCGGGTGGCGGAAGGGGTGGTGGTTCAGGGTAAGGTGACGTTACAACCGGGCATATGGCCCCCGTCGTTGCCTGCGGATGCCACCATTCGGGTGGGGTCGGGCAATGCGATGCAGGTGCGGGTATGGGCAAAAGGGGGGCACCCTGCCGATATGGGGGCATTGGGGGTGCGTGTGTTAACGCCATGGGTGGCCATTGGTGACCCATTGGTGATCATGACCCAATCCGAACGATCCCATCGGGTGTGGGTATCCTTTCCATCAGAGTGGGGGATCAAGGGGACTTGGTTGCCAGTAGGGCCCACCCCCCGGCGGTTTACCTTTCAGGTGCGATACCCGGCACGTCCTCATGCCCGTGTGGTGGTGACGGGATTGCACAATCGGGAGTGGGTGTCATCTTCTTGGCGTGTGAACACCCTCATTCGGCCAACCCTGCAGACACCGCCGACACCGGTGATACCCACCAGCTTGGTGCCTGGGTCACAGTTTCAGTTATCTTGGCCCGTGTCGTCTCGCACGGGGGGGCGGTTAACGTGGGTGGGCTTTTCGTCCCATCGTCCCGTGGTGCCCTCATTGGTGAGCTATCATCGACCCGTGAGTCATGGTGTTCGATTGCCCTTTAAAACCATTGCGGTGTCTTATGATGCGTTTAACTCATTGCGTGACCAACGCATGACCATTCAAGTGCCCAAGCAACAGGGGTTTGTGACGATTGTTACGTTGCATGATGACCGAGATGATGGGGTGACCCAATCGGTGTGGGTGTTGCCTGTGGGCCGCAATCTGTCGTTGTATGCCCCCCCTATTCATCACGTTCGGCCGTTGGATCGGGTGCAATGGCCCGTGACGATTGCCAATGACACGCATGGTCAACTGCCGGTCGATGTGATGGTATGGTGTGACCGGTTTCATTATCGTGCCCGGCATGTGTTGCCTGCACAGTCACGTGTGGTGATACCGGTGACGATTCCCATTCCCTCGGTTCCCACCCAGCGGCGCGTGCCGGTGCTGGTTAAAATCAAAGGGGGGGGCACGGTGTTGCATCAAACGGTGACCATGGGGGTTCATCCTTTGCAATTGCCCTTGGCTGTTTGGCAGGTACCCATGATTGATGACCCGGCGGCATGGGAAGGGTTTGTGGCCCAATACGGGCCAGTATGGCGTACGGGGCATCCGGCAGTGGTGGGGTTGTGGCGGCAGTTGGGCCGGGCCCCCATCAGTGCCTTCGATGGGGCAGAGCGTGCGTGGCAACTGCAGGCCATGCCATCATTGCCCCCCGCAATGGGGGCCTGGCAAGCGGTGCAACGCGAGCGGCAACGGGCGGTATTGGGGGGTGGCACGGGCTGGTTATCCGATCCCCTTAATGGGGCCATTCAAGCGTGGCGTGGCCATGGGGGAAAGCTAACTTGGCTGTCGTCGATGGTGTTGGGTGACGATCCGGTGTTGGTGGGCGAACAGTGGAATGGGTGGGTGGCGTCCCAGTTGGCGGTGCCGGTGTTGTCAGAACGGTACCCCGAATTGGTGGGGGTTTTGGTGGCGCGACGTGCTCAGTGGCCGGTGCCCATGCCCGCCCTTGCCACCGAAATGACATCGGTAGGGGCTGCCATGGCGATGTATCGCCACCGTCGATTAACCTGGACAAAGTCGCCTGAATGGGAGGTGAGCACCCACAATCGGGTCCATTCACCGGGGGTATGGGTGGCAACGCCCCGGTTACAGCCCATGATATGGCGTTCGGTGGCGGTGTCGTGGCAACGCCAAGCCGATACGTTGTGGCTGACCGTATCGGGGGTGCAACGTGGGGCCCATTTGGTGATACCTTGGCCAACGGGTGCGACGGGTGCGGTGGTGGTGGGGGGGCAGTGGCAATCGGCGGGTGGGGTGGTGCACATTTGGGATGTGGGGTCGGATCCTGTTATGATTGGGTTTCCCCGTGCGTTGCGTGCCAGCCGATTACCCAGTGTGGGATGGGTTCGAGATGATGAACGGGGTTATTTTGTGATACCAGAGGTGAGTGAGTGATGACATATTTGGTGTTGGGAGCCAATGGGTTGATCGGCCAGCAATTGGTGGCGGCCCTATCGGTATCCCATGAGGTGAAGACGGTGGGTCGGCATCCCACATCCGATTGTTTTTGGTCGTTGGATGCCCCGTTTCCGGTTCACATGTTAGAAGGGGTTGAGGTGGTGGTCAATTTGATTGGGGCCCCGATTATGGACAAGCGCTGGACCCTTCAACGATGGGTTGATTTAAAGTATACCCGCATTGAATCCACCCAGGCGGTGGTGGCGGCGTGTCAGGCCATGGGGGATCGTCCGATTCATGTGATCAACGCGTCCGCAGTGGGGATTTATGAGTGGGATGTGATGGCCGATGAAACGGGGCCTTTGGGTCATCATCCGGTTGCAGAATTGGTGGCCCAGTGGGAGCGACCCTTGGTGGCCTTGGTGTCTCCCCAGATTGAAACCCGGTTGCGATTGGGCGTGGTGGTGTCACCCCAAGGCGGTGCCATTCCCCCTTTATTGGCATTAACACGGTGGGGATTGGGTGGCACCCAGGGGGTTGGGACCCAGTGGGTGTCATGGATTCATGTGGCGGATGTGGTGGCGGCCATTCAGCATTGTGTGCAACACCGGGTGACGGGTCCGGTGAATTTGGTGTCGCCCGTGCCTGAAACCAACCAAGAGTGGATGGCCACCATTCGTCACCAAGCGGGGATTCGATGGGGGATGCCGGCCCCTGCGTGGGGACTCCGACTGGCCTTGGGTGAACGGGCGATGATGGTGCTAAAGGGTCATCGGGTGATGCCCCAGCGCTTGTTGGATAGCGGGTATACGTTTCGGTTTCCATCATTAGGGATGGCGTTGGCGGATGTGATGTCAGGATCAACGGGCGTGGTTTAAAGTCATTCAAAGGGGGGAATAAATGGGTATCCTGTAATATTCGCCGATGGCATGGAGTATTCGACATGGCACCCCAATGGTTTACCTCGACTGTTACCGAACCCGTATCTGAAACATGGGGCCAATTTTGGTCTGAGTTTGGGGTTCGCTTTTCTTATCCGATTGTGGCACTGGTGGGGGATCGCAACACAGCCGGTGTCAAAAAAGTATTGTTTTTTAATGGCAATCAAATGGCGTTGGTGTCGCTATCGTCATCGGTTCCGACGCGTAGTGTGTTGCGCTATTCGCCCGATCACGATCAGGTGCAAATTGATGGGGCCGATGTGGGGCATGCTCAGGCCTCGCTGTGGACCCGAAAAATGGTGTATTTGATTCAAGAAAGCCGGGTGGCCTGGTTTTATATGATGCCCCGTAAATCATCGGCCATTCAACGCAATCCCTATTGGGAGCGGGTGGCCGAATCGGTGGGGCGCACCCTTAACATGCCCCATCCGGTGGATTTGATGCCAGTGGGTAAACAAGGGGCGAATACGGTATTGGGCATTCAATCGGGGTTATTAAAATTACAAAGTATTTTTGAAATGGCATCTGCCAAAGAATGGGACGATTTACCCGTGCCACCGCCCTCTTTTTCTCAGCTGATGAAAGGCTCGAATGTGTTGCACGAATTAGAGGCGGAAGGGTTAATCAATGGGTTTTTTTCATCCAGTATGTTGGGGGTATTAGAATCGGATTATGTGGTGTGGCATGGGCATCGCATTCATGTGGACGCGATGTTTGATGTGGTGTTGGAATATGAATCACCGAGTCGGTTGAAGCAGTGGATGATGGCATTCGAATTGTGGGTGATGGGCATGCCGGTGATTCAAGACAACCGAGAAACCAAGCAACAGCGCATTTGGACACACGCGTCAGAACGCATGATGGATATGATGGCCCAATTAAAACAACAGGCGGACATGATACGGCAGCAATTATCCATGCGACAAATTGAGGGGTTTTGTCAGGCCATTGAATCCCAGCCTTTTATTTTGATCCATGGGTCCAACGATGCGTTGCGACAAAAGGTGGTGTCTCAATTGTTGGTATTGGATCGTGCGGTGCAGCAATTGCAATCGTTTTTTGAGTGGAACCACCATGTGTTGCCTCAGGCATTGGATTGTGCGGCCCGACTGGCGGCCACCAAAGAATTATTGAGTCGTTGGATCAAGCGGGCGGCAGAGTCGGTGGGTGAATTGGGTGACTTGGTCGATGAAATTAAATCCCGCCGTGATTTGGCGACCAAGCGCTTGCAGCAGATTCAAAGTGTGGTGCATCAGTTGATTTCGGTGAACCGGCTCACGCTTATTTTATCCCAATTGGATGCCATTTCATTGGACTAACAGTTGGGGTGGCGGTTGATGCTGGGGTGGCGTTAAAGTGGGGAGGGCGATATGAAATGATGGGCCCATGTTATGAGGGGTGGGTTGCCCTTCACCAGGGGGTCATTGGAGGGGGGGGGGAGCCGTTGGCATAAGCCAATGGGTCACGGTGACATAAAGTGGGCGGGCGAGGGTGGATGGGGGGCCATGAGAAGAGGTGGTAACTTCTTTGGACAATTAGGGGGTTTAGTGATACGATTTTTCGCCCATTGGCGGTGTAGCTCAGGTGGTTAGAGCATACGGTTCATACCCGTAGTGTCACTAGTTCGAATCTAGTCACCGCCACCATTAGCGGTTTATTTTTACCCCCACCCCAACCCTCCCCTAAAGGGGAGGGAGAATAATGATATTTTTTTATGTGAGGGCGTTCCCCCGGATCTATACCCCCCCTTGCCCTTCGGGGCCCCCCCCTATTTTCGGGGACCTGCGGTCCCCACGCCCCAGACCAGGGGC
>Ga0172372_10007582_pt1 | contig 14540 bp, 18 predicted proteins | sample LakKiv5m_2_FD_114544 | JGI IMG/M metagenome (GOLD analysis project Ga0172372, IMG submission 114544) | Freshwater microbial communities from Kabuno Bay, South-Kivu, Congo - kab_092012_9.5m | ecosystem: Environmental > Aquatic > Freshwater > Lake | place: Democratic Republic of the Congo...
ATTGGAGTCAATGAAGTACCAATTACATCTATTAAGGCAAGCCCACTATATATCTCTCCACCAGAGGAATTAATTATTAGTTTTATTGGTTCTGCTGTTTGTTTTTTAACGTCCTCCTCATTTATCTCATATATACTGTGGATCAGTTCGTTTACTACCTCAGTTTCTATATCACCGAGAGTCATGATTCGACTTAATGGGTCTAATTTGGAGCGACGTTGACGAGGCATAGACGTTAATTTCTTATAAATATCAAAAGATTAATTTTGAATTATTTTCAGGATTGTGTCTAGCATAAGTTCCCCATTTATAATAAAAATATTCGTGACATGCTTGTTCTTTAGCTTGAGAATCAGCTATACGATTTGGTGTTTTGGTTCCTATTGATACAAAATGATAGAAATGGCAGTTATATGTTCGTAACATTTTTATTCTATTCATTTCACATTTCATAAAAAATTCCCAATCTACTACCCAAGCACCAGGATATGACTCGTCCCATCCACCTACTTTTAAATAATCATACTTAGACATGAATATTGGAAGAGTAGAACCTGTTTCTTCTATTTTATTTTCAATTAAAGTAGCTTCATATTTCCAAAATGCTTTCAAATCAAACGTTTTAGGATCACGTCCTAAATCTTTAATATGAAATTGTCTAAACATACTAGGGGTAGGTTCAATTTGGTTTGGAGCAATTACTGAGTTAGGAGTATAGATTTTTGTTAAATATGTATCCCAATTTGAAGGAAATACATTATCATCATTTACAATTAATATTTTATCATATTGAGCATTATATACTCCTAAATTAGTTGCTCTACATAATCCTTGATTTTCACCTAAATCTAATATATCAATACTGTCCTTATATTTTTCTAATACTTCTTTATTTAAATCATAATATCCATCTACTACAACTATAATTTGATTTTTATTTTTTTGTCCTTCAATAGCAGAACGTAAACATAAATCTAATACTTCAGGTTCTTTATATGTTGGTATAATTACAGATATCATCCATGTATTTTTTTCCAGTCAATAGTAGGAGACATAAAACCATCCATGCAGTGAGTTGATAACCCAGGAATAGAAGAAAGTATAAATCTACCTTTACTTTCATTTATAGCTAACCATTTGTTGTGATCACCTTCAAGTGATGTATGAAAACTACAATCTTCTTTCCATATGTACTTAGGTATGATAAAACTACCACAAGTACTAGGAGTTGTTCTCCAATGATAGGTATTTGAAACAAATAATTTAGATACTAAATCATCATACATTGGATTAAAATATTTATCTAAATGATCATATAGAGTAACATATTGAATTCCTTCATAACTTTGGTATATATCTAAAACATATTTATCCCAATCATTAACATGTAAATAATCATTTTCTAAAAAGTAAAGTAAATCATTATCTTCAATTTCATCTAATTTTAAAGACATTTCAAACATTTGCCAACCTGCATCCCTCATATTTCCACCTACAATTTCATGACTAATATATTTATCTTTATATTTTGAAATCCAATTATCTTCAATTTTACCATCCATCACTAAATGTAAATTAATATCTTTACCTTCAATTGTATTTAATAAATTTACAAAGCATTTTTCATAATCAAACCAAGAGGGTCTGTTTTTGTTATCTGTACCTGTTACATTATAGTGACTATAGAATATATGTATTTTCATTTTAGGTTTGTTTGAGCATATCCAAATCCATCTTTACCATAGTGATTCCCACTATAAAACATAAGCATTTTGTCTTTTAATTTTAAAACATTTGGATAGCATATCATTTCAGAGTCCCATCCTGTTTTAGAGAGATGGATTTGATCTTTTAATAATTTCCAATCTGTTTTATTTTTTGATATAGCATATCCTATTTTATAAGGTCCACTCTTACCATTCTTATCTACTTCTGCTCTATATCCATACCACATATAGTAAGTATTATCTATTTTTCTAACACTAGGTGTTGCTACTGCTTTATTATCAGATGAAGATATACATTTATTTTCAAATTTCCAATTTATTCCATCTTCAGAGGTAGCATATCTGATATCGTATGTTGGTCTAAATGAATTGCCTGATGGTATCCAATTAATATAATGACTGTACCACATATGAAATTTTTTATCTTCTATTAATATACTTGCTTTAGCTACTCCAAACGGTGTATCTTTAGATATTCCTATAATAGGTCCTTCACTAACTTTTTCAAATGTTACTCCATCTTTACTTGTGGCTAATCCTATAGTATTAATATAGGGTACAGTTGAACTTCTTTGCCAACCTATATAATACAACCAATATTTGTTATCATAAAATATTACTTCACAAGCCATAGTACCATGTTCATCAAATGTACCTGGTTTGCCTAGGGATAATAGGGGAGAATTATGAACATATATTACTTTAGATAGGTCATCTTTATCACAATCTATGAATGTAATTTTAGTTTTATAATTTCCTTTATCATCTAATTTTGATCTGGTTGTAAAATATAATCGTATAAAACTGTTAAATTCTATAGGGCATACTTGAGATGCATAATGATACATCCAATCTGATGTTCCATTAGGAGCAAATATATGACCTTGTTTTATCCAGTTCATTATTTGGTTATTTCAAGTATTATAGAATCATACTGTCCTTTATCTCTTAAATCAAATATTTTATAAGTACATATATTAGTATCTATTGTTTTTAAAAGAATACTTAAAGATTCATCAACAGTATAAGGATTATTATTATTATCTTTACACCCTATATCTTTAATTATTAATTTTCCTTTTGATTTTAATTTTTTTATCCAATTGGATATAGAATATTGTTGAGATTCAATCGTATGAGGACCATCATCTATTATAAAATCAAAAAAATTATCTTCAAACATATTAAGAACATTTTCTGAATATGCATCTCCTTCAATAATTTTTATATCTTTATTTTCTAAAGTTACACTAATAATGTCTATACCATATATATCACTTTCTACAAGCCATGATTTCCACATTTCAACAGAAGATCCCTCTCTTATTCCTATTTCTAAAAGATAATATTGGTTTTTTCTATTAACATTACTAAACACACTATCATAATAATATTCAATATACTTATGACAAGTATGTTTAGTATTATTAATTTCGCTATTTAAAAAAAACTCTAAAAATTCCATTATTTATTTTTCTTTTTATCATTACTTGCTTTTCTAATTTTACGATAATCTAAAACACTAGTTGGTACACGAGAATCAAACCCTAATAACATATTTAAAAATGAATCTTCAGGAGCATTAAAATTTAATAATGCTGGAATGTCAATTTGTTGTTTTAAAATGTACTTAGTATATATATGATTTAATCCAATTCTTTTGCCTTGAGAAACATTAATTCCTGTTCTATGAAACACCATTGAATTGAATAAAAATACATCTCCTGCTTTTGCCTCAATACTAATACCATGATTACTCATATACTCAGAACTAGGTTCATAATTAATTTTATGAGAATAAGGTAACAATTGAGTAGCTCCTGTTTCAACAGTAAAATCAGTCAAACAGAAAAAAGCATTAATAGCTAATGGAGGATTACTTACAAAGTTCATATGAGATAAATCTCTATGCCATTTATTTTGACTATGAGTTAAATTAGGATGAACAATAACTCCATTTTCTTGACTAAGAATAAAATAATCACCTAATACTTCTTTTATAAAAGGAATTATTTTTGAATTATTATATGCTTTAATAAATGATTCACTATATGCTAAAGGAGCTCTTACAATGTTGTTTTCAGCAATTTCTTTTATATTAAATATTCCTTCTGTTTCTTTTTCTTGTATATTCCATATTCTTTCTAGTTCACTTTTTAATTCTTCAACGTCTTCAAATGGTAATGCTTCTTTAATTAGAGTATATCCTAATATGTCTAATTCTTCTAAATGATGTTTAGTTTCCATATGTTTAAAATTTAAAATGTTACTTCAAATGCCCTTTCATCAGTAAACCACCAACAATTGTGACAAAACATAACTCGTTTATCTAATACTTTAGCAGCATCTATTACTGCTGATTTTACTGTTTCCCAAGTATAATCATCTCCTGTTATCTGGGCATCAGGCCATGTTTCAACACATTTCATAATGTCATTATAAACTCCTTGATAACTATGGTCAGCATCTATAAATACTAATCCAACAGGAATATTTAGTGATTTTACTGATTCTACTCCTTTTACTGTTTTTGCTCTAACAGGTGTTAAACGATCTCTATATTCCCAGTTATTGTATAAGAATGAATCCCATATTTTAGGTAATTGTTTTAATTCAGGATCATCATCAGCATAAACCGTAGTTCCACTATTTCCATGATCATTTACATCTGGGCTCCAGTGATCAAAGCATAATAGATGGGATTTAGGTGCAGCATTAAGTAAAAATTTAGTTGATCCTGTTCCTGTCCAACTTCCTAATTCACATATGAATTTAGGATTTAAATGTTGTACAAACATATTAAGTACATTAGCGCTAGCATTAGTAAACCATCCATTAGTTTCAGGAATAATGTTTGGTTTTAATTCAGGCCAAGTAAATAATGATTTAACTTCTTGTAATTTTTCCATATTAATAAATTTCTAAAGCGGTTTTTTCTTGTTTTTTAGCTGGTGATCCTATATAAAATCCATTATCTTCTGTTGGTTTAGTAATTAAACTGCCCATTGCAATTAAACTACCTTCACCTATGGTTAATCCATCTCTAATAGTAGCATTCACACCAAACCATGCTTTTTCTTTAACATGACAATGACCTGATAATACTACGTGAGAAGTAAAAAACACATGATCTTCAATTATACTGTGATGTCCAATATGATTACCACTCCACATCATTATATTATTTCCAATTTTAGTAAATGGTTGTAATGTATTATCTTCCAATATAAAGCAATTTTCACCTATTTCATTATGACATACCGTTGCTTTACTTGAAATATATGAAACAAATGTATATCCTCTTTCTTTTCCTTCCAAATATATTTTTTTCCTAACATTATTCATTTTAACCCCTGTCATAGGAGCAAATAATAAATAATCACTAGGTGGGAAATGTTGTTCTAAATCCTCAAATGCAACAACTGGTAACTTTTTAAATGCTGTTTCAGTTAAATATTCTTTATTTGCTGTAAATCCAACTACTTCATAGTTTGTATCAGTAGTAAGATAATAATGAGCTAATTCGGCGAAATCATTTAAACCAAATATAACTACTTTAGTTTTTATAGACATATGTTGTGTATTCGTATAGTTTATAATCGTTTCTAATAATAAAATTTCTACTTAAATTATTTTTTAAATACCATCCTAATTCATCTAACCCAACATGGAATAGATCTTCTCTTTCCCAGTCAACATGTTTAGACATTAAATTAAATGCCATTCCTTTATTACATTTAGTCCATAATTTAGATATAGCTGATGTAAAGAAGTCCCACATTTTTAACTGTGTTAATCCTTGCTTTTCAGTAAATACTCCATTTATTACAATATAATCAAAGTTAGGTAAATTATCATCTTTAAATATATCTAAATGATAGAATGTTAAATGAGGAAATTTATCTTTACAAGTATTGTAAAACCCTTCATTAATATCTAATCCACTATATTTTACTATTTTAGAATTTTTGATACTTTTTATCCATTCATAAAAATGTCCTAATCCACATCCAAAATCTAATAATGTTGCTCCTTTATTTTTAATTACATCATACATTACTTTATGACGTGTTAATGTATCTTCATAATTAGGCCAATCTACTCCTAAATTATTATCACCGTGTTGTTGAAAACAACTATCATAATGCTCCGCTATTTTTAAATAACTCATATTAATATGTATTTTGTTAGTTGTTGTTGTATATGTTCTTTTGGATATCTAAATAATAAATCAAGTATAGACGCATATTGATTATCGAAATCTAATTCTTCCATTTTAATAAAGTAAAGATCTATTCCTTGATTATCAAAGTCTTCTTTATTGTATAGTTTTTGACCTCCAATAGCATTTATATAAGTATCACCTTTAAAATATTTAGTTATATCTTGTAATCCTTCATTCAATTTTCTAGTTGTTATACCTACACTTGAATGAAAGCTACGAATACAGTTAAGATATTCACATATATAATATATAGATAAAAAATTAAACTCAGAAATAGACATTGGTTTATTTAAGATTTTAATATTATCTTTCCACGGATTTATTATCTTGTCTATAATTTCATTATAATATGGTTCCTTCTTATATAATGATTCTAATGTTTTTTCAAATTTAATAAACCATTTTTTATCAGCTAATACTGTTATCTCTCTACAAGATTTATTTTGAGAACCTCCAGATACAGGAATATTTATACTTACTTCATTTTTTAATGCATTTCTAGTCATATAGCTTTGTTTCATAAAAGCAACATGATCTAGTATCACATAGGTATCAACAGCATGAATAAGCTGAAAATATCCTATATAGGGAAAGAAATATGGTTGCATTATTCCTACTTTCATTCTCTGTTGGCTTTTATATAAATTTCAAATTTAGATAAATCTGGGTATGGTAGTTCTAAATCTTCATTGTGTTTAGGTTCTCCTTTAGAATTATAAAATTGATTCATAAGAAGTAAACCACGTGCTGCTAATTCAGGCATCATATAGAAATTCCATCCTAACATATCGAAATGGTCTTCATGATATGAACATTCACGACGTCCACTATATCTGGCTCTTTTAAACCAGAAATAAGCATCTTCACTATCAGTTAAAATAGCTCCACCTTTAGATAATTTAAAATGTTTATAAGGACCAGTAAATGATACACACATATGAGTTCCTGGTTTATACATGTTATGAGTGAAACATAGAGCTGAATCCCAAACATTAGTAGGTGCTAATTGATATGCTCCTTTTATTGTTTTACCCTTAACCTTTTTAAAGTTAATTTTAGCACCAGCATGAGCAATTTCACATGGTACTGAAGGGTAAGTTCTATTAGGGATAGTAATTTCTATTCCTTTAACATTTTCATACATTAGTGCTAGAAATAAACCATTTGACTGGTTATCAACAGTTACTACATAAGGTGCTCCTGTATATTCTGCTAAGCGCTTTTCAAATTCTAATGTAATATCGTATACGTTTTTCATATTTTATCTTTTAATAATGGCAGATGTTATACTACGTTTTTTATATTGAATTTCTTGATATAGATTAAATCTATTATGAATAGTAATAGTTTCAATATTATTTTCCAAATATTTATTTTGCTCTTTAGTAGCATAAGGATTACTTAAAGATTCCATCAAATAGAATAGTGTAGTGTTTTTTCTATTTTCTTGGATGTTTAATTTTTTTCCATAAAGTGGAAAACCATTATCTGCTAATGAAGTATGTAAATCTTCTATTACATATATTCCTTTAGATTTTAATAATGGAAATAAATACGCTAAAGTTATTTGTTGATCTTCTACATGGTGACTTCCATCATCTATAATAATATCAAATTCATATTCATTTTCTTTGCACTGATTTACAAAGTTTTCTAGTTCTTCCTTATTAGATTGGTCTAATTGAAACACATATGTTCTCTCATTACTTAGTTCTGTTTCATCATTTATATCTAAACCTATAAAAGTAGCGCTTGGAAAGTATTCTTCCCACATTTTTAAAGATCCACCACCACATACTCCTATTTCTAACATTAATATAGGTTTATTTCTTAGAGGAGTAAATAAATGATCATAGAAATAAGTATAACTATGTCTTCCATTATGAATAGTTCCTTTATCTATAGGACCTGTAGTTTCAGATGTTTTACTGTTAGCTATTTCTGTTAGTGTTCTCATTTACTAATTGGTTAATTCTCTCTTTAGCGTAATCTATAACTCTGGTTTTAAATATTTCACCTTGATTTTCTACTTTGTTAAGAGTTAAAAATTTCTTATAACTATTTACTAAAGGGTGACCTATAAAACCTGTTGTCCATTCTACTATAGTTTGACCTTCAAGTAAATATTGTTGGAAATCACCACCTAAACGTTTAAAATTGTCTGTAACTAACATTCCATAAAAATCCCATCCTCCATATCCCTCCCATTCTTCCCAAATAGGAATTAATTCCTCATAGGTTGCTTTATTAACTAAATCAATCCATCCAGCAAATTTACTTGTTGGAAGGGGTATTAATTTTATTTCTTGATCTGAGTTGGTTTGGTTATGAATTATGTCAAAACAATCTTTTTGTTGCCATTGTTTATAAGGAACATTATGGTATATAGGATTAGTAATGGCATCCCAAGATGAATCCCACATCTTAGTAATCTGAGCCGCTATAATGAAATACTTATTATTAATTGATTTGATAGCTTCACAGTAATATGCTATTAGCTTTTCATCAAACAACACATCAGGGTATAATGTAATATAATAATCAATATCAGATTCTACTGCTGCTTTTTGAGTATCTAAATGTCCATAGAACCTATCTCCTTCATATATTTTTTTATTGTGTTTATATCCTTTTAAAAGTGTAGAAATAGCATTATATCTTTCTATGAAGAATTCTTTAGATAATTTACTATTATTCCAATCTATTACATAACTAGAAAGATTTAAATCTGTTTCAACTATGATCTCTACATCCTCAGGAATATAGTAAAGTGATTTTTTAAGTTGAGTAAAAGAAAACAAAGCATAATCCATCTCCCAAGGCATAAATGGATATACTATTTTTATCTTTGTCATTAGTCTGATATTAGGCTAGTATCAATCAATATAGGTACTTTAGATTGACTTACCAAATCTTTTACTGATCCTGGTTTTACATTTGGGTTGCGTTGTAATCCAAATTTATAAAAAGATAAACGGGGTCCACCAACATGGCATATTCCTATTTGCTCATTAGTACATTTATCTGCTATTTTAGGAGTAATTATATCAATATATTCTTTAGATGAAAATTTATCAGTATAAGCTGTTTCAAATGGAAAATCAATCCCACAAAATTCAGTCCTAATAACTAATGAATTTTCATGAATTAAAGTTGTCATTTCTCCTGCTACTTTAGATTTAGAATACTTAGTTAATGGATTAACTTTATCTGTTGATTTATAATTTCCCTCAGTTCCATCAAATACATGAGAAGTAGAAATATAAACTAATCTAATATTATGAAAAATACATTCCTCAGCAATATTGCATGTACCAACTATGTTTGTTTCTATAGTATCTATTGGTTTTTTTTCAGCATCAGCAAATTTAGCTATAGCAGCACAATGAACTATAATTTGAGGATTAAAATAGTTAATAATATTTTTTACTGTAGATTTATCTTTGATATTCATTACACTACTAGAAGGAGCATACACATTAAAACCTCTGTTAATTAATTCGGTTGCTAAACTTTTACCTAATAGTCCTGAACCCCCTGTTATTAGTATTTTCATTTGTTAATATTTGTTTAAACACATTAATATTATAATATATATCCTTATTAAAATCATGTGTTGTTGGATCTATATTGCTTAGAATCTCATCCAATGAATTTAGTGGATTATATTGTGCTTTATATCCTAATTCATCTTCAATTTTACTAATGGATACTTTATAATTTCTGACATCAGGATTATTATTAATTACTAATTCAATGTTGTATCCTTTTTCTATTAAAGTATTATGAATTTGTTTACCTAGATCACCAATAGTAAGATTAACACCTGATAAATTAAATACTCCTGTTACTCCTAGATCAGATTCAATAGCTAATTCATATCCTTGAATTATATCCCTAATATCAACTAATGGACGCCATAGTTTAGGATTATTAACTATTATTTTACCAGTAGTAAAAGCACTTTTTAACATTGTATTTACTACTAAATCATATCTCATTTTAGGAGACCAACCTCCAACAGTTCCTTTTCTAAACAATATTGGTCTGAAATTGTCATCTTCAAGTGTTGTTAATCCTTGTTCGCATTGTAATTTTGAAATACCGTATGCATAACTGGGTTTTATTGGACTATTTTCATTTAATGTTTTATTTTTAGTATAACCATATACACTACACGAACTAGCACATACAAAACGTTTAACACCAGCTTGTTTAGCCATAAAAGCTAAATATACAGGTGCTGATGAATTTTCAATAAAGTTAAGGTCTGGTCTAAACATAGCCATAGGGTCGTTTGATAATCCTGCTAAAAATAACACAGCATCAAACTGTTTTAATTCATCTACTGTTATATCCCATAAACTCTTTTTAATTTTGGTAGCACGTTCGTCTATAAAATCACCAAACCAAAAATTATCTATTACCGTAACATTATATCCTTTTTCTAATAAAGTATTAGATAAACGAGTTCCTATATATCCTGCTCCTCCTACCAATAGTAGCTTTTTCATATTAAAATTTAGGATTTAATTTATATTGTTCAAAACTCTGAGCATTTTTATCCTTTTCAGATAATATTGCATCTTCAAGTTTTATATCCCAGTTTATATTTAAACTAGGATCAAAAGGATGGATCGACCCTTCACTATTACCGTTATGTAAAGCAGAGCATTTATAACAAAAATGAGTATCTTCTTCTAATGCTAGGAAACCATGTCCAAATCCTTCGGGAACCCATACTTGGGTAAAATTTTCATCTGATAAAAATACTGTTTCTGATTGACCATATGTTGGTGAGGCATGTCTTAAATCTACTAACACGTCTAATCCTGATCCTTTAACCACACGGCATAATTTCCCCATTGGTTTATCCCACTGGTAATGGATACCTCTAATAACATATTTTTTAGAGCAATGATGATTATCCTGATAGAATGTTACTCCTAATTCATCATTTACTTTATTATTGTAAGTTTCGGTAAAGAAACCTCTATGATCTTTATATACATTATGTATAAATAATTTTACTTCTGGAAATATGTTTGATTGTATTATGGTCATATTAAATTATTATGTTTAAATATTTCTGTTACTTTATTTATAATATTTTGTTCATAATCTACATACTGTAGTGCTAATTGGTAATTTTCTTCTATTATTTGTTTTTTAGAAGCATAATAGTCTTCAGTTAGTTGATTGGAAAGATAAATAAAATCATCAGGGTCTCCAAACTTAATTATACCTTCTTTATTAAAGAAGTCACTTATATTAGAACATCCCCAATAAATTGGGATTGTTTTTAATAATAAACAATCTAATATTTTTTCACTAAACCACCCTCTATGGGAGAAATTTTCTATAGCTACACCAAATTGTGAATCACCGAATACTTCTTCTTTATCTATTCGGGCCTGATCTATATTATATCTATCTCCGTATGTTTCAAAAAATTTAGTTGGTATTTTTATTTCATTTTTTCTATTCAATATGTCCCATCTTATTTGATGACCATAAGATTTTAATAAACTTCCTCTTAAATGTGCTATTTTAAATTCTTTATTATGTTTTTTCTCATATTGGTCTGGTTTAAACCATGTATGTCCAAAGGGTAGGAACATTGAATTATTACAATTATTTAGCACCTTATCGTTCCATGTTAATATAATATTGAATAAATGTTGGTTTTGAATAACCCAATCATGCAAACCAAAGTACTCATTTGGTTCATGTAATGTTATAACATTGATAGAAGATAATTCATCTTGAGATTGAGGAATAGCTTCAGCAAACAATGAAAAATCAATGTGTTCTAAATGACTTGCCTTTGATTGAAATATTTTAGGATCTAAAAAGTTACTTTTTATTTTCATTGTAATAATTTAACCAATATTGAATCATTTCATCTAACATTGTTTCAAATGTATATTTAGGTTCCCACCCTAGTGCTCTTAATTTAGATGAATCTCCTTTTAATACATCTAATTCTTCAGGTCTGAGATATTTTTCATCTTGTGTAACATATTCTTTCCAACCCATATTTAAAGATGAAAATACATAATCACATAGTTCTCTAACAGTATGAGATATACCAGTAGCACATACGAAATCACCTGGTTTGTTTTGTTGTAACATTAACCACATTGCCTCAACATAGTCTTTAGCATGTCCCCAATCTCTAGCAGCATCCAAATTACCTAATTTTAATTTATTGGATAATCCTAGTTTAATTTTAACTGCTTCTTTTACTACTTTATTAGTAACAAAGTTAGTACCACGTCTTGGAGATTCATGGTTGAATAATACCCCGTTTGAAATAAACATATCATATGAATGTCTATAGTTTCTACAGATATTATAACTAAATACTTTAGCACACCCATAAGGGGATACTGGATTCATTGGAGTTGTTTCTCGTTGAAATCCATCTTGATCGATGCAGTTTCCAAACATTTCAGATGAGGATGCCTGATATACTTTAGCATCAGGTTTAATTAAACGAACTGCTTCCAATAAGTTAAGAGTACCTAATCCTGTTACTTGTGCTGTGTATATTGGTTGATCAAATGATATTCTAACATGAGATTGAGCAGCTAAATTATATATTTCATCAAGTTGAATTTTTTGAATTACTCTAACTAATGAAGATAAATCTGTTAAATCAGCATATTCTAATTTTATTTTATCAAATATATCATCTAAACGAGCTGTTTGATTCTCAGCTACAGAATTACGTTTTAATATGCCGTAAACTTCATATCCTTTTTTAAGTAGAAATTCAGCTAAATAACTACCATCTTGGCCATTTATTCCTGTTATTAGAGCCTTTTTACTCATTATTCACTATTTTAATTATTTTATCAAGTTGTTCTTCAGTTAAATCTTGATGGTTAGGAATATAAAAACCATATTTATCTACTAAATTACCATTTTTCATATATACCTCAGCAAAGTTTTCATACCAGAATGGTTTATTTCCTAAATTACCTGCAATTAGTGGTCTGCATTCTATATTATTTTCTATTAGCTTTTTAACTATTGTTTCTTTATTTTTATTCACAATAGGCATAGCAAAATTAGATATAAAATTATCAGAACTAACTTGAATATTTAATTCATTACTCTTTATATTATTTAAATAATAATAAAAATTTTTATTTCTAACGTCAGCATATTTGTCTAGCTTATCTATTGCTCTTAATCCAATAAACGCCTGTAAGTCAGTAGACCTTAGATTAAAGCCAGGAATATAGAAGTTATACAATGCTTCAAAATCATCTACATTATATTTATTTTTATATTCATTTTGTTTTTCTATAGGTAAATCTCTAGCCCATCCGTGACTACGCATCATTAATAAAGTATAGTATAATTCTTCATCGTCTGTATTAATGAATCCACCTTCAATTGTGCTTAAGTGATGTCCAAAATACATTGAGAAGAACGATGCTAATCCAAATGTTCCCAAATATTTACCTTTATATTTTGAACCCATACTTTCACAAACATCCTCTAAAAGTATAACGTTATATTTATTACATAACTCTATAATTTTATTCATATCAGGAACTAATCCTAAAACAGATACTAATATAAGAGCGGATGGGTTTTCTTTTTTAAATATTTCTTCTAAATGTTCCAAATCACAAGATAAATCATTTAGATTACAATCACATAATATTGGTTCTAATCCTAATAATACTGGAGAAGATAAATCTGTTGCCCAACTTAATGAAGGAACTACAACTTTAAAGTTTTTTAATTTGGATTTATGTTTTAATGCGGCTAGTGTTAATAAAATTGCAGATGAACCGGAGTTGACGAATACTGAATGTTTTGTTCCTGTTTTGTTAGCCCATTTTCTTTCTAATTTTATTGTTAATTCTCCCTTAGTTAGTTTAGGAATTTCATCTTGTGATAACCACTCTATTAAAGAATTAATATCGTTTCTATCTATAGTATCGCTTACTAATTTTATCATAACACATTATTTTCAATTAAATAATTATATGTTTGTTTAATTCCATCTTCTAATTCTATAGGATTAAATGAAGGAATATGTGTTTTAAGTAAGTCTATAGATACATCTTTTCTATATTGTCCATTTGGTTTTGATGTATCGTATTTTATTTCAATATTCTCAACACCACATGCTTTAAGAGCAATTCTAGCCATTTCATCTATAGATAAATTATCTTGAGTAGCTATATTCATGTTTTCATAAATGTTATTATCTAAGCAATATTTAATAACATAAGCTAAATCATCAGAGTGCATAAATTGTCTTAATGGAGTTCCGTCTCCAAACAAAATAATTTTAGAATCATTATTTATTTTGGCATTATGGATTTTCTTAATTAATGCTGCTATGAAATGACTATTATCTCCATACTTATCAAATTCACCATATAAATTACAAGGTGTTAAATATTGATATTTAGTTTCGTATTGTTGATTATAGGCATCTATTTGAACCGCTAATGATCGTTTAGCATATCCATATGAGAAGTTTGTTTTAGTTGGGGGTCCCAAATGTAGCATATTTTCCGTTATAGGATATGTTTCAACTACATCTGGATAAATGCAGG
>Ga0172372_10007583_pt1 | contig 14540 bp, 12 predicted proteins | sample LakKiv5m_2_FD_114544 | JGI IMG/M metagenome (GOLD analysis project Ga0172372, IMG submission 114544) | Freshwater microbial communities from Kabuno Bay, South-Kivu, Congo - kab_092012_9.5m | ecosystem: Environmental > Aquatic > Freshwater > Lake | place: Democratic Republic of the Congo...
AACTGATTTGCGTGACTACAACATTTTCATCCCTTGCGGGCTTCACAACTTCAGGTTGCGGGTGCGCGGAAGGCTATCACTCTAATTCTGTATACTATCTAATTTTATTTTTTTTGTTCTGCGATGTGAACCCGCCTTCAATACACGATGTTACAGGCCAATAAAATTCCGAATAGCCCTGTTTCGCGCGCTTATTTCAGAACAAATGTCGGGGCGATTATTTTTTTTCAAAAATAAGGCGAAAAATTTTTTCATGTTTCAGGTTTTGTTTTTCTATCTTTGGCGGCTTTTTTGAAAGGCCTTAATACAAAGGCAGACAAGCAACATTCCGGAATGTACTTCGGCCAAACAGAAATTAATACTAATCAAAATGTCAGCGATCTCTTCAGGACAAGACAACCTGCTTGAAAATCTTCAGAAGTACTTTGGATTCGATGCTTTTAAAGCGGAGCAGCAATCTATAATTCAGAGTTTGCTGGACGGGCATGATACTTTCGTCATTATGCCTACAGGTGGCGGGAAAAGTCTCTGCTATCAGCTTCCGGCGATGATGTTACCCGGCACAGCCATTATTATCAGCCCGCTTATTGCGCTGATGAAAAACCAGGTTGATTCATTAAGGGGGTACTCAGATCACGATTCTATTGCGCACTTTCTCAATTCCTCGCTTACAAAAGCCCAGATGAAGGCTGTCAAGCAGGACATTGCCGATGGCAAGACCAAACTGTTGTATGTAGCACCCGAGACGCTCACTAAAGAGGAGAATATAGAGTTCTTTCAAAACTCCGACATATCTTTTGTGGCAGTTGACGAAGCGCACTGTATTTCGGAGTGGGGTCACGATTTCAGACCGGAGTACCGCAGAATTCGCACCATGCTCGATGCCATTGCCCGGGATGTACCCATTATGGCACTCACAGCCACTGCAACACCCAAAGTTCAGCTGGACATCGTCAAAAATCTCGAGATGGACGGTGAACATACGTATGTCTCGTCATTCAACAGGGACAACCTGTTTTATGAGGTAAGACCAAAGGTTAAAAAGGACCAGACAATAAGACAAATCATACAGATTATCAAGGAGGAGTTCCGCGGGCAGTCCGGTATCATTTATGTACAGAACAGGAAAACTGCAGAGGATCTTGCCGAAGTCTTGTCGGTTAACGACATCAAGGCGGCCCCATACCACGCTGGTCTTGATCCGAAAACCCGTGCCAATACTCAGGATGCTTTCCTGATGGAGGATATTGATGTGATATGTGCCACAATCGCATTTGGAATGGGCATTGACAAACCCGATGTGCGGTTTGTTATGCACTACGATATGCCCAAATCTATTGAGAACTACTATCAGGAGACTGGTCGTGCAGGCCGTGATGGCCTTGTAGGCAAGTGCATTTCGTTCTACAACTATGCAGATATCCTTCGTCTGGAGAAGTTTTTAAGGGACAAGCCTGTGTCCGAGCGTGAAATGGGCGCACAGCTGATGCAGGAGGTAGTTGCCTACGCTGAAACAGCCTCTTGTCGGAGAAGATTTCTGCTGCATTACTTCGGAGAAGACTACAACGACGACAATTGCCACAAAATGTGCGACAACTGCAAGTCGCCAAAGGAAAAGGTAAGTGTTCAGCAGGAAATGGTAAACGTTATCCAGTGTATTCTGGATTTGAACGAGAACTACCTGATGAAAACGGTCATGGATTACCTGATGGGCAGGGAAACCAAGGAGATGAAGGATTTCCGGTTTACTGAGCTCGACAACTTCGGGGTTGGTGATGACAAGGATGAGAACTACTGGAGTTCCATCTTCCGCCATGCCATGATTAACAACCTGATTTACAAGGAAATTGAGCAGTTTGGGTTGTTGAAGGTTTCTGAGGCCGGTCGTGAATATGTCAAGACCCCCTACCCTGTTCAGATTACCATCAACCACGACTATGAGGAGGGCGATTATGATGCTGACGACGAGAGAGGCGGTACCGCAGTGCTCGACGAGACGCTGATGAATATCCTGAAGGATCTGCGTCGAAATACTGCCAAGAAGTTCAATCTTCCTCCCTATGTGATATTCCAGGATCCGTCGCTGGAGGAGATGGCCACTCAGTATCCTATTTCAATGGATGATCTGAGCAAAATTGTTGGAGTATCTCAGGGTAAAGCACAGAAATACGGTCAGCCTTTCGTTGATGCCATCAAGAAATACTGCGAAGACAACGAAATTGAGCGGCCGATGGACATCACCGTCAAGACCGTTGCCAACAAATCAAAAACAAAGGTTGCCATAATAACGGCCATTGACCGCAAGATTCCACTGGAAGACGTTGCCAAAAGCAATGATCTTTCCATGGATGAACTGTTGAACGAGCTCGATATGATTGTAAACTCGGGCACAAAAATCAGGCTGGACTATTACCTGAACAAAAACATTGACGAGTATGTACGGGAGGCGGTAATAGACTATTTCAAGGAGGCCGAAACCGATGACATTGATATTGCCTATCAGGAACTCAAGGATGACGAAATAACATGGGAAGAGATTCAGCTCATGCGTATTAAATTCCTGAGTGATTACGCAAACTGATTTTTCACCTCGCTGAAAACTAGTTCCGGTTCAAAACCCATTCTGAGTGCCGCCTCAATAGTCTTGTGCTTTGAGTCGGCACTTTCCTTGTAAGCGGCCTTTTTTTTCCTGATAACAGCGCTTAGAATCTCGCCATATTCTGATTCGTCCAGATTTGAAAGCGCCAGAGAAATAATTTCCGGACTTATGCCTTTAGCCCGGAGGGCCAGTCTGATTTTGATTTTACCCCAGTTGTTCATCCTGAGTTTTCCCCTGGCATAAGAAATAGCGAATCGCTGTTCGTCAAAATAGCCGTCATTGCGGAGTATCTGAAGAATCATTCCGGCTGTTTCTCCGGTAGCGCCGAGCTCATTCAGTTTTTTATACACCTCTGCGGGAGCCCTTTCCTGCCAGGCGCAAAAGCGCTCCATCCCGGACAGTATTTCATCCGGTGTGAGTGGCTGCTTGTCTGACGTTTTTTTGCCTGAGCGCATTACTTCAATTTCAGCATTTCCATGCCGGAAGAGGTTCCGATGCGGTGTGCACCCGCTTCAATCAGCGCCTGCGCCTGTTCGGCTGTTCTGATACCACCAGCTGCCTTGATTTTAAAGTGATTACCCGACATACGAACCAGATTCTTTACCATTTCAGGGGTGGCATTATGTCCGTGAAATCCGGTTCCGGTTTTCAGCCAGGGCAAACCGGCGTCACGGGCTATTCCGATTACACGGGTGAGTTCGTCACTGGTGAGAAGGCCACACTCCAGAATCAGTTTCAAAATTCCGCCTCTTGATTGTGTGGCAAGTGTCAGTGCATCCAGATCCCTGTTTACATGATTCCAGAGCGCACTTTTCACTGCTGAAATATTGAGTACGGCATCTATATCACTGGCTCCCTCATCCATAGCTCGCTTGATTTCATCACTTTTGGAGGAAATGGAGGAATAACCCATCGGAAATCCGACGACCGTGGCCAGACGTGTTTTGGACCTTTCGCCCAGTATTGTCCGGGCCTCCCGGACATACAGAGGAGGTATGCAAACAGCTGCGAATCCAAATCGAACGGCTTCGTCACATACTCTTGTGATATCTCCGATGGCAGTATCGGGTTTAAGGACAGTGTGTTCGAGGTATTGTGCCAGTTCTGGCATGAGTATGAATTTTGTTGAGAAGCCACCCACTTGTTCAGAGAAAAATGGCAGCAGTCAGTGTGTTGGTAATACTTTCAGTATGCAAAAGTAGTCAAATTTGGCTAACACGATACAGCACACGAAAAAACCCTATTTTTACAGCGTTTTTTTGATGAAACAGACTATCAACATCTGAAGTGCCAAATATTATGATGCAGTCAAGCCAGCGGCAGATTATATTGATAACAGGTGCCCTGCTTGCCGGGTTCCTGCTCTATTATTTTTCCGATATTGTGACCTATCTGGTGATTGCCTGGGTTATTTCGATGTTGGGCAGGCCCCTTACAGTAGCACTGCAAAAAAGAATCCGGGTGGGCCGGATCCGGATGGGGGCTTCTGCGGCATCTGCCATCACCATTTTGCTTTTTTATACTTTACTCGCCGGTTTTATGTTCCTGTTTGTTCCCACCATCGTGGCTCAGGCGCGGAATCTGGCATCTATTGACTATCACTCTATCGGGGAGAAACTCAGGGGGCCATTCGCAGAACTGGATCTGATGCTGCATCAGTTTGGCGTCCTGTCAGCCAATGAGAGCCTGTCTGTCCGTATTCAGCATGTGTTCATTGAATGGTTCCGTCCTACGCTCGTCGGGGATTACCTTGGGTCAATTGTCAGCGCTGCAGGCAATACCATGGTTACTTTTGCCTCTGTCACATTCATACTGTTCTTTTTTCTGAGAGACAGCAGTCTGTTTGCAGACATTATCCATGCGCTCGTTCCGGATGATATGGAGAAGAAAGTACAGGCCGCCATACGCTCGAGCAGTCAGGTACTGACGGGATATTTCAGAGGATTAATGATTCAGACGTTGATTTTCGCCTTCAACGTAACCATGATTCTGTGGATTGCCGGCAACAAAAACTCCATGCTGATTGGGGTCTTTGGCGGATTTTTCAACATAATTCCCTACGTCGGGCCGGTTCTTGGGATGATTTTCGGGCTTTTCATCACACTTTCTTCCAATCTGGACGCTGACTTTGTACTGCTGTTACCCATGTTGCTGAAAGTAGCCGGTGCGTTTGTAGTTGTTCAGCTGATAGACAACAACCTGGTAGGGCCCTACATCATCTCAAAGAGCGTTCAGGCGCACCCTTTGGAGATATTTCTGATTACACTGGCATCGGCCAAACTCGGGGGCGTTACCGGCATGGTGGTGGGTGTCCCGGTTTACACCATCCTTCGGGTAATAGCCCGGGAGTTTTTCAGCAATTTTAAATTTGTTCAGCGGCTCACCGAGCAACTGAATGAGTAAGTTCATCGAGAAACTTATTCAGCATATTCAGGGCATATATACCGGCCATCTGGATATTTTTCGCGCGGTCGCGTCCGAAAATAAATTTGTGAGCGGTAGTGCGGGTACCGTTGCTTACAGCAATCCAGACTGTCCCGACCGGTTTTTCAGGGGTTCCTCCGCCCGGGCCGGCTATACCGGAGACTGCAATAGCCAGGTTTGATCCGAGATGTTTGACGGCGCCCACGGCCATTTCACGCACTGTTTCCTCGCTGACTGCGCCAAAGTTGTTCAATGTTGCCGGATTCACTCCGAGCAGCGCCATTTTCATAGCATTGGAATAGGTGACAGCGGAACCTGCAAAGAAATCGGATGCACCAGCTTCTGAAGTAATCAGGTGACTGATATAGCCGCCCGTACAACTTTCAGCGGTAGAAAGGGTGAGACCTAGTGTCCTGAGTTTTTCTCCAACTACACCCTGCAATGTCTGGATTTCAGTACCAAATACGAGGTCGCCGATCGTATTGCGCAGAGTAGCCGTATAATTTTCTACCTCGGCTGTCAGAGCCGACTCTGAATCGGGATGAATTTCTCCCGGCCAAACGCCCGTGAGTCGCAGACGAACCTGGCCCAATGCCGGCAGATAGGCCAGTTTGATATGAGCGGGCAGCGTTTCCTCAAAATCTTCCAGTCTGCGGGCAATAGCGCTCTCGCCCTCACCGGCAGTCAGGAGTGTGCGATGTACAATGGGCCTGGAAACAAATTTACTTTTCAGACGCGGCATCACTTCATTGGACATGAGATATTCCATTTCAAATGGAACGCCAGGCAAGGATACCAGCACTTTCCCCTCACGCTCAAACCACATTCCCGCAGCGGTACCTACTTTGTTAATCAGTATCAGCGCTTTGTCCGGCAGGGTCGCCTGATCTTTCATGGAAGGAGGCATGGGGCGGCCCACTTTCTCGAAATATGCGCTGATTCTGTCGTACGTTTCCTGATGAAAACTCATACCGGATTCGAACATATCGGCGAGTGTTTTCTTGGTGATATCATCTTTGGTAGGACCAAGTCCTCCGGTAATAATTACAATATCGGCCAGACTCAAAGCGTGTTCGATACCGGCTATGATATCTGACTGGGTATCACCCACACTGCTTTTTCCGTTTACTGAAACACCAATCAGGTTGAGCTGCCTGCTCATCCAGGCAGAGTTGGTGTCTATGATCTGGCCGATCAGAATCTCGTCGCCGATGGTAAGAAGATGTGCGTTCACAAGAAAAATTGTTTGATATAAATTGTTTGGAATTATTACTTTTGCCACAAATTCACAGCAGTGGGATACGATGAATTTGGATTCGCAGAAGACTGGGAAAACCCGACGCCACTGACACCTCCTGAAGAGGCGTCGGATGTACCGCATATTCCAATCAGAGAATCTTTTCCTCCTGCAGGATCAGATTACATGGGGGGCGCATGCGATGGCCGTGTGTATCGGACCACGTTTGCCGGCGCTACTCCCGAAAAAACCTATGCTATGGTGAGGGCATTTCTGGTGGAGGAAGGATACGCAGACATTCCGCTTCCTGAAACGGCGGAGGAGCTGCTATTGTTCAAACGCCCCCGCAATCCTCAGCTTCAACTTTTTGAACTAAGAGGATACGTACACAATCCCGTGAAGATTTTATTTCCCAGGAAACCCCTGCAGAAGCACGCGCTGATTCTGGAGCTGTACAACGAGCAGTCGGAGCACCACCTGCTCCGCTTTCACGGATTTATTCAGTGATAAAACGGCAGAAATCTGCAGCTGGAAGCATGGTTTTGCCCTTAAAATGTTTTTTGGGGTGCAGATGCCTCTGAATCAGCTCATCTACTTCGGAATCCTTGTCCAGAAAGGTCTTCAGTGTTTTCAGCACTTTGAAATATCTTGGCAAATCGTCCTGTTCCGGCAGATCGCGTGCACCGAGGACTGTGAGCACCTTTTTGAAGATACCGAAATCGTAAGGCGCGTATAGATCCGGGTATCTGAAGGCCAGATAGACCGATATCATACGGTAATCCGAGTGATAATGGTTGTTTTCGATAGATGTCGGTTTGGCTTTTTTGTAGTCGCGCAACATGGAATCACAGCCAAACACGAAACGCCCCACCCTGCCGTCAACCGATTTGGTTTCATTGAACAGGTCATCGAACATCCATTTGACGGTAAGTGGATCAAATTTCCAGAACTCCGACATGATTCTTCGGGGCTCCCAGTTTTCTCCCTGCCACAGTCTGCGATTCTGTTCGCTGTAAAAGCAGTTCTCGAACATGGTTGCCGGATCGGCTGAATCGGGGTTCCAGTTATTCTGAAAGTGTTGTACTGCTTCCCAGACATACAAGCCGGGATGAGTATGGACTTCAGAAAGCCACAACTTGTAGGCAGGAATTGCCGCCTGAATTTTATTTAGAAGCACTGAAAAATAGCTGATTTGCGAAACTGAGCGATGTTGCCGTGATACTACGGCAAAGGAAACAGAAGAAACTGTATTTTAAATTCTTCCATATTAGAGCTTGTTCAGGAATCTCTCGCCGAGTCAAAAACGGCTCATTTTTCGCCTTTTTTCACCTTTTTTCAGTTGCGTAGCACCGGCTATGCGCCTTCAAAAACGCAAAAACTGACAAAAAATCAGCCTGTTTTTGCCAACGGCAGAGATTCCTGAACAAGTTCTTAGAACAACGGACGTAACCTTTCGGTTTGAAAATTGTTCACTCAGTTACCTTTGCGCCGCCAAAACAGGCGCAACAATTTTATTATGGAATTTTTCGAACTGAAAGTCCGGGCCATCAAACCGGAAACATCCGATACCAGTACCATCGAACTGGAAATCCCTGAAACCCTGAAGGACCAGTTTTCTTACAGGCAGGGGCAGTACATCACGCTGAAAACAGAAATTGATGGAAAAGAGCTCAGGCGCTCGTACTCCATGTCATCAAGTCCGCTGGACAATAAATTGGCGATTACGGTCAAAAAAGTGAAGGGCGGTCGTGTTTCCTCCTGGCTTGTTGGCGGGATAAAAGAAGGCGACACGCTGCATGTAGCCAAGCCGGAGGGCCGTTTTTACTCGGAGACGAACGCTGACAAGCGTCGTACCTATTACATGTTCGGTGCGGGAAGTGGTATCACTCCGCTGATGTCCATCATCAGGACCGTTCTGGAGGCAGAGCCGATGAGTGCCGTTTTTCTTCTGTATGGCAACCGCGACGAGGAAAACATCATTTTCCGGGATGAGCTCGATGCCTTGAGCAAACGCTATGATGGTCAGTTACATGTCGAGTATGTTCTCAGTCAGGCAAAAAAGGAAGGTGGAGGGCTGTTCGGACTGTTCAGGAAGAGCAGTTCCAACTGGCAGGGAAAAACCGGCAGAATTACAGCAAAAACCGCCAATGAGTTTCTGGATGAGCAGATGGCGAGAGGACCGGAGCAGGACTGCCTGTATTTTATATGTGGCCCAGGATTCATGGCCGATGACATAAAGAACGCAATTATTGCGCGGGGGATACCCTCCAAACAGGTTCATACCGAACACTTTGTGAACGCAGGTCACACACCCGGCGAGTTTGTGGCGGGTGCTGCCGGGGGAGAGAAAAAGGCCATCATACATCTTCGCGGGCAAAAGCACGAATTCCTGGTACCCGATGGCGGCACTATTCTGGATGTACTGGTGAAGGCCAAACTGGATCCTCCCTATTCCTGTACCTCGGGTGCCTGTGCGACCTGTATGGGCAAGGTACTGAGTGGCAGGGTGGTCATGGACGCCTGCTATGCGCTCGACGAGAGTGAAATCAAATCGGGTTACATCCTTACCTGCCAGTCAAGGCCCGATTCGGATGTTGTTGAGGTCACCTACGATCTTTAGAGCTTGTTCAGGGGAGCCACAGTTTGAATACATGGCTCCCCTGAACATGCTCTTATTCCGGGGCATTGGGATCACCGGGATTGAGTTTGCCTGGCCCCCTGGTGGCTCCACCCTTGTAGGTAGTTTTATCCATGACCAGTTCACAGGAATAGTCATAGTTCTTGCCAGCTACATTTGTAGGTTGCTTAACAAGCCTGATTGTGAGCGCAGGACTGTTCGCAGAGCCGGGCACCTCATATATATAGGTGTTGCCCTTCTTGACAGGTGGTACCCACGGACAGAAAGATGCCGTGTTATTTTTGCTGTTCTGAAGGAAGATTCCCCCTTCCGGGTTACTGATTTCAATATCCCAGCCAAAAGGCTCTACACCTACGCACCAGAACTCAAATGCTACACTGGCTGCATTCATTAAATCGGGGTTTTTGGGCAGCAGCGAATCAATTTTGGTTACCTCAAAAATAGGGAGGCGCATCTCGCCAGTTCCGTTAAACTGGCCCGAAAAAACAGCAAAAGCCGTTTCGTTCGGATACACACAGGGCCGGATAGCCTTGTTGTAATTTTCGACCACTGAACCACCAGTCATGTCCTTGAGCAGGTAAAGTTTCTGATTGGCAAAGTCCATGAATCCGAGTTTTTCTCCATTCTGCATCATCAGTCCGCGAATGCGGGTAGCAGTCGGAGAGTCAGACTGTCCGGCAGTTGAGCCGGATACAACAGAGCTACCGGCGGGCTGCCCGGTAACGGCAGCCGCGGCCTCAGTTTCTTTGGGTGCATTCTTGCATTGCACCAGAGAAAGCGCCAAAACTGGCAAAAGCAGATACTTGAACATCTTTTTTTAGGGGCAAATTTAGCGCCATCTTTCCAATAATGCGTCAAAGACTTTCTCTGCATCAAATTTTACAGGCACATGACCAAGTATGCGGAATAGATAGTGCATTTTTTACACGAAGTTCACCCGAGTATCGTACCTTTGTGCCTTCATCAGTTCGGCCTTACAGAATAATATCAAGGCATCAGGAACCTCCGGAACCAGCATCCTGAAAAATCGGACTCATTCAGAACTCAATAATATCCACCATGGTTGGAAGTCTTACCCAAAAGAGCGCACAGCTCAAGCGTATTTTCATTGAACCCAAGTTGCCGGAATCGTTAGCCCCGCTGGGAGAGCTGGCTCAGAATCTGTGGTGGTCCTGGGATCATGAAGCTTCGGAAATGTTCAGGAATATTGACCCCGCCGAATTTGAGCGACATCAGTATAACCCGGTTGCGCTGCTGGACGGGCTGAGTATGGAGCAGGTTCAGACACTTGTATCCGACAAAGCGTTTGTCAAGCGGATGAGCTCTGTTTACAACCGTTTCAAAGCATATATGTCGGCCCCAAAATCAGAAAATCAGCCTAAAATTGGCTATTTCTGTATGGAATACGGCCTTCATCAGTCGGTGAGACTTTATTCAGGGGGCCTGGGTGTGCTGGCCGGTGATTACCTGAAAGAAATCAGCGACCGGAACGCAGACTTTGTAGCTGTCGGACTTCTGTACCGGTATGGTTACTTCCAGCAAGGGATATCCATCAGTGGCGAGCAGATACACAATTATGATGCTGCAAAATTTACACAGCTTCCGCTGCATCCGGTGCGCGACTGCAGAAATGAGTGGCTAAAAATCAATATCAGTCTGGCAGGACGCACCGTTTGGGCCAAGGTATGGGAACTTCCGGTGGGGCGCATGTCGCTCTACCTGCTCGATACCGATATTGACGACAATGCTTGGGAAGACCGGGTAATTACCCATCAGCTTTACGGTGGAAACAATGAAAACAGGTTGCGACAGGAGTTGCTGCTTGGTATAGGCGGACTTCGCGCACTCAATGCAATGGGCGTAGAGCCAGATCTGTTTCACCTGAATGAGGGCCATGCGGCATTTATAGGACTGGAGCGACTCAGAAACTTCATAAAAGACAAGGGACTCGGCTATCAGGCAGCACTTGAGGTGGTGAGAACTTCGCAGCTCTTTACTACGCACACGCCGGTTCCTGCAGGTCACGATACTTTTTCCGAGGATTTGCTGAAAAACTACATTGACGAATATACTCATGCCCTTGACCTGCCATGGGATGAGTTAATGGCTTTGGGGCGTTCTCATGCCGACAACAAAGAGGAGCTCTTTAACGTGAGCCACCTGGCCATACGCACCTCACAGGAAGTGAACGGTGTGAGTCGTCTGCACGGCGATGTCAGCCGTAAAATGTTCTGTGAACTGACTCCGGACTATCACCACACGGAAAATCATATCGGATACGTCACAAACAGCGTGCACTTCCCGACCTGGGTTGCCTCTGAATGGCTGGACTACTATAACCAGAAACTGGGCAAGGATTTTTCGGACAAACAGTCCGACAGAAAAGTGTGGAAGAAGATTCAGCAGGCACCTGCCTCCGAACTCATGGCCATCCGCAAACTGCTGAAAAAACGGCTGCTCGACTGGGCAAGACACTCACTGACGAACGACCTGATGCGCCGCGGCGAGAATCCGAGGGTCACCTTTGAGGTGGTGAATGCCATCAAGGATGATGCACTGGTGTTCGGATTTGCCCGCAGATTCGCCACGTACAAACGCGCCACACTGCTGTTTTCCAACGAACAGCGGCTCTCCGAGATTGTCAACAATCCTGACAGGCCTGTGATTTTCCTTTTTGCAGGGAAAGCACATCCTGCCGACAAGGGTGGACAGGAGTATATCAGGCTCATTTACAATGTGACAAAAAATCCTGCATTCAGGGGGAAGGTGATTTTTCTTGAAAATTACAGCATGGAAATGGCCAAACTGCTCACTGCCGGTGTGGATGTGTGGCTGAATAACCCGACCAGACCCAAGGAAGCTTCCGGCACCAGCGGTATGAAAGCTGTTATGAACGGGGTAATGAACTTCTCCGTACTCGACGGATGGTGGTGCGAGGGCTACAAGCCCGGAGCAGGCTGGGCACTTTCCGAGCACGACACATACGCTGACCCCAATCTCCAGAATGAACTTGATGCCGAAACCATCTACAATATCCTGGAAAACGATATTATACCCACTTATTACGACACCAACACGGAAGGTGTAAGCGAGCGATGGGTACAGCATATCAAAAATACCATTTCCGAAATAGCCCCCGAGTTCGTAATGGGAAGAATGCTCGATGATTACTACGAGCGTTTCTACAACAAACTCTGGACCAGGAGCAAACAGCTCTGCCAGCATCATTACCAGCACACGCATGAACTGACTGCATGGAAAAAAAGGGTGGAAAACACCTGGAAGGCTATCGAGCTTATTGATCTTCAGGCGCCCGATACATTCAACCGCTCTCTGCCGCTTGGTGAAGCGTTTGAGGCAAGCGTAACGCTCCGGCTCCAGGATCTCTCGCCGGAAGATATAGGTATCGAAGTTGTCTTCTACAAGCGGAAATCGGAAGAGGAACTGGAACTGACCGGCAAACACGAAATGCAGTTCACTCGTACAAACGGTACCGACTCAACCTATTCGTGCAGTTTCCTGCCCGATGGTGCCGGGGTATTCGAGTATGGGTTCAGGATGTTTCCGAAACATCCGATGCTGCCCCACCGACAGGATTTCGCGCTGGTTCGCTGGCTGTAACCCATTAACTAATTCATCATGCGCAGTATCACCGTATCTCTGTTTATCTGCCTCTCTGCAGGCATGCAGGCCCAAAAGCTCGCCCATCACGATATACTGGTGGTGGACATGTCGGCAAGCGAGGGAAAATGGAAGTCGGGACAGGCATCTTTCCTGACTTCCTTCAACCCGGAAGGATATAACAATCAGCCAAAGTTCTTTTCTGAAAACGAATTATGGCTGACAGTTCAGAACCCAGATGATACTACGCAAACTGACATTTATATACTGAATCTTGCCGGGAAGACAGTAGCCGCAGCGACCCGAACCCGAAGGACCGCCGAGTACTCCCCCACCCTGATGCCGGGAGGCGACCGGTTTTCCGCCGTCAGGGTGGAAGAGGATGGCAATCAGCGATTGTGGTCATTCCCGCTTAGTGCAGAAGACAATGGAAGGCCGGAGTTTGAAACCATTTATGACGTGGGGTATCACTGCTGGATAAACGACACCTCGGCTGCTCTCTTTATTGTCGGGCATGAGCAGGAGCCGCATCAGCTCGTGACAGCAGGCACAGAAGAACAAAAGCCGCGAAGAATCGCCAGCAAGCCAGGCAGATGTCTGTTGATGAAAAAAGACGGACAACTGGCTTTTGTTCAAAAAATTACGGATCAGATCTGGTATCTGAAGCAATGGTCGCCGGTTACTGACAAACAGGAAATTATCGTCAAAATGCCGTCAGGCAGCGAGGACTTTGCCATCCTCCCGGATGGCTCCTTTCTGACAGCGCAAGGATCCATTTTGTACACCTATTCACCTGGCAGGGATACAGAATGGAAAGAAGCCGGCAATCTGGGCGTGTATGATGTAAAAAAAATCACCCGGGTGGGTGTAAGCCCGGGAGGCCGGGTAGCCGTCGTGGTAGAATAGCCTGCAATCCGGGTCCTTGCTAGTTAGAGCTTGTTCAGGATTCTCTCACCGAGTCAAAAACGGCTCATTTTTCGCCATTTTTCACCTTTTTTCAGTTACGTAGCACCGACGATTCATTTCACCTCCTCGTAAGTAACGGAGTCCGATCCGGCTTTACCACCTTTGCCAGGTACGGCACAACCTCCAACCCCGCAGCAGCCAACATTAAACAGCGCCTGCAATGCCAGAATACCGCCCATTCCCAGCAAAAGGGAATCACCTGTTCGCCATGCCTCGGAGAACGCGAATACGGCGATTCCTGCACGGAATATTCGGATAAAATGCCAGTTGGAGAAGAGCGTTGCCGTAATCTGGTTTGCCATTTTCAAATATTGTAGTGAATTGAACGCCCAAAAGTCGGGAATATCAGACTTGATTGATTGTGACGAATGTTACACATTAACCTTGACAATTCTAATCCTGATTAAATCACTGCTTTCAGCGTACTTTTGCGGTCAAATTTGCAAATATGTCCCTGACCACTTTTCAATCACAGATATCAACCGGCATACCGGCAGTATTACCGGATAACAGACCTCCCGATCATTCAGTCGCACACGCGCCCAGACGCGTAATCGAAGGGGTTTTATCGGAGAATGACAGGATTTTGGCGATCAGGAATGCCCTGCGCTACTTCCCGGCCGAATGGCATTCCACGCTCGCACCGGAGTTTGCTGAAGAACTGAAAAAATACGGCCGTATATATATGTACCGCTTCCGGCCGCATTATCCCATGCATGCGCGCGGCATTGCTGACTATCCGGCAAAGACACCACAGGCTGCTGCTATCATGCTGATGATTCAGAATAATCTTGATCCCAAAGTAGCCAAGTACCCGCACGAACTGATTACCTACGGAGGTAACGGTGCCGTTTTTCAGAATTGGGCCCAATATCTGCTGACGATGAGATATCTGACTGAAATGACTGAAAATCAGACACTCGTACTGTATTCCGGACATCCGATGGGCTTGTTCCCAAGCCATCCGGAAGCACCACGGGTAGTGGTAACCAACGGGATGATGATACCGAACTATTCGGGCAAAAACGACTGGAACAGGTATAACGCCATGGGGG